>ERZ1645192.4269-NODE-4269-length-11369-cov-5.100230_pt1 | contig 11369 bp, 22 predicted proteins | sample MGYA00575354_ERZ1645192 | MGnify/ENA primary metagenome ERZ1645192 (study PRJEB40844, sample SAMN11349763) | freshwater sediment metagenome | isolation source: river sediment | host: Sediment | place: India: Faizupur Khadar , New Delhi | collected 2017-02-21 ... | reverse complement strand
TAGATATATAAAATAAAATGGAAAAAATTTGTCCTAAATGTAATTCGTTTCATAGCAAAAAAGGAATTTATTGTTCTCGAAAATGTGCTAATAGTAGAAGTTGGAGTGAATCTGACAAGAAAAAAATTAGTTTAGGCATAAAAAATTCAGAAAAATTCAAAAATTTAACCTCTAGCAAAGAATGGAAAAATCACATGAGTAAAATTGCTAAAAAACAATCAGAGGAAGGAAAAATAAATTTTAAAAATTTACATTTATTAGAAGTACAAGAACAAGCAAGAGAAACTAAAAGAAAAAATAGGATTGAAAGAATTTTATCTGAAGATATAAATGATAAGAAAAGATATAAAAACGATTGTCAGTTTAATTTTAATTTAAAAGATTATCCGGAAGAATTTGACTTTTCCTTAATAGAAAAATATGGATGGTATTCTGCTCCAAATAAGGGGAAAAATTTAAATGGAATAAGCAGGGACCATATGTTTTCTATATCTGATGGGTATAAAAATAAAATTAGTCCTCTTTTAATATCCCATCCCGCTAATTGTCAATTATTAAGACATGAGGAAAATTTTCATATAAAAAATCATAGAAGTTCGATTACAATCGAGGAATTAAAAAATAGAATAGAAATTTGGAATAAAAAATATATCGCGGGGGAGTGAAACGGATTGGTCAGTCATTGCAGATTGGCCGAATCATTGAAGGCTCATAACCTACAGATACAGGGTTCGACTCCCTGACCCGCTACCAATGCCGTCGTGCCAGAGTGGCCAATCGGAGAGGGCTCATATCCCTTGCCCTTCGGGGTTCGCAGGTTCGAATCCTGCCGACGGTACAAAAACTTAAGTAACAAGGAGCTACATCCGGTCGCTAACATCCCGTTCGAGTCGGGCTTTGTGGGGTAGCTAGGAGAGACTAAGACCTACTTAAGTTTTATTTGATAACTAAAAAAATTAAAATATGTTTTATACAATTTATAAAACAACTAATAAATTAAATGGCAAATTCTATGTCGGAAAACATCAGACATCAAAATTAAATGATGGATATTTGGGTTCTGGAAAAGCTTTAGAAGCAGCTATTAAAAAACACGGAAAAGAAAATTTTGAAAAAAGAATTCTTTTTATTTTTGAAGACGAAAAATCTATGAATGAAAAGGAAAAAGAAATTGTTACCCGGGAATTTATTTCAGACAGAAATAATTATAATTGCGGGATAGGAGGAGAAGGGGGAGCACAATTTTTAAATAAAAATCATTCTGAAAAAACCAGAAAAATTCTTTCGGACCAGGGAAAAGTAAGAACTTTTTCTAAAGAAACACGAGATAAAATAGCTGAAGGAAATAGAAGAAGATTTATTTCAGAAGAAACAAGAAAAAAGTTATCGGAAAAATCTTTAAAAAGATATAAAATATTGCGGGGTGGAGAAGCGGTCATCTCATTTGGCTCATAACCAAAGGATCGGGGGTTCAAATCCCTCTCCCGCTACATACAGGTAGAGTTTAGGTATTTTCTGTATCCCCGAAACTGAAATATCCAAAAACGGCGAGAAAATTCAATTAAATATTCTTTCGATTTTCTCAGCAATGTAGTAACGATAAGAATTACATCGAATGTTAGTCTGTCACACTAAATGTTGCAGGTGAAAACCCTGCTCTCGCCGCCAATGACCTCGTAACTCAGTTGGTAGAGTACAACACTTTTAATGTTGGAGTCGTGAGTTCGAGTCTCACCGGGGTCACAAATAAATAAAACAAACCTTTTATGAAATGTAAATATTGCGGGAAGGAATATACTCTAAAGGGAATGGGAACCCATATTTGGAGAGCTCATGGGGAAGGGAAAGAATTTAATCCTAATATAAATCCAAATAAAAAACCTTGGAATTTAGGATTAACTAAAAACACAGATATTAGAGTTAAGAGAGGGGGTGAAAAACTTTTGGGAAAAGATCCATTTATTAAAGGAAAATTTCATTCAGCTGAATCTAAACAAAAGATGAGTTTAAGTGCAAAAAAAGCATTTGATAAAGGAATACATGCTAATTGGAAATCTAGAAATATTAGAAGTTATCCCGAATTATATTTTGACGAAGTATTGAAAGAACTAAATCTTTTTTCCAAATGCCAAATAGAATATCCTATTAAAAATGGGTCTTATCAATATTTTTTAGATTTTTATTTTCCTGAAAAAGGTATCAATTTAGAAATTGATGGAAACCAACATCGATTAAATGATAGGATTATAAGTGATCAAAGAAGAGATTTATTTTTAGAGTCTATAGGAATAAAAGTTTTTAGAATTCGGTGGAGAAGTCCAAAAGAAAAGGAGGGAAAGGAATATTTGGTTAATAAAATAACTGAATTTTTAGATTTTTATGAAAATGCGGAAGTAGTATAGTGGTATTATATTAGCTTGCCAAGCTAGAAACGGCAGTTCGATTCTGCTCTTCCGCTCAATGATGATCAGAGTTCGATTCTCTCTCGGATTGAATAAATCCGCACGGTGGGGTCAGGGGGTTCGATTCCCCGTCATCATTATGGGAGCTTAGCTCAGCTGGTTCAGAGCACTTGCCTTACAAGCAAGGGGTCGAGGGTTCGAATCCCCCAGTTCCCACAAAAATGGCCTCATAGTTCAATGGATAGTAACAAAGGTCTTCTAAACCTTAGATCTGGGTTCGATTCCCGGTGGGGCTACAAAAAATATGTAATCTTGCTGTTCTATCCATGAATAAATAAAATAAAAATGTGGAAATGTAAACATTGTCAGCAGGAATTTGATTTTGTTTCTTTTTCGGAAAAAGGAAATCATACAAAATGGTGTGAAAAAAATCCAAAAAGAAATACTTATTCTAAAGATCTGGAAACTGCAAGAAATAGTATTACAAAGGAGTCTCGAATAAGAGGAGCTAGATCTTTAAGTAATTCCTGGAAAGAGGGAAAATATAAAGATGCAGATTTTAGTAAAAGCTTTAAAGATAAATCCCATTCGAAGGAAACTAAAATTCTTTTAAGTCAAAAAAGAAAAAAATATCTTCAAGAAAACCCCGATAAACATCCATGGAAGAAAAATTCTAAATTTACTTCTGAACCATGCGAATTCCTTAAAGATAAATTATCTTCAATAGGCATCTCGTTCGAAGAAGAATATCAGCCATTAAAAACCCGATTCTTTTCTCTAGATATTGCTTTTCCGAACCAAAAAATAGGATTGGAAATTAATGGACATCAGCATTATAACAAAGATGGCACCCTTAAATCCTATTATCAGGAAAGACATAATTTGATAGTTAAAGAAGGATGGAATCTTATAGAAATTCCTTATCATAAAATATATAATAAGGAATTTCTAGAAAAGTTAATAGGAGAAATCTCCTAAAAGAATACCTTTTGGAATATACCAGATATTTTCTTTGATTTTTATGGCAATAGTTTCGTTATCCCGATAATTAAGCCATATTTTTGAATCTGTTGACTCTGTATTTCTTGAGATAATATTTTGAGGAATTAACCAGGAGACAAAACGGCCTTTTATAAGAAATTTCAAACCTGGTAAATGAATAAAAACCTCATCATTTTCCTGAATACGAGAATGATCAAAATTACTCCTAATATAACTTTGAACATAATTTTTTGGTATCATCCATTTTCCAAAAGAAGAATCAATAGCTATTAATTCTTGAGAGGGATAAGGCTCGAAGATTTGGGGTACTTCATCTGGAGTGAATTCTGAGAATTCAGGGTCCAACCCTTTGAAAAATAACCACATAGAGAAATTTTTATATTCTCTATTATTCGAAAAATAGGTAAAAGTTTTGCTATTTTGTTAATTTTTTCTTAAAATTTAAGTTTTAACTCCGGAAATTTTTTTATTTGAGAAATTAATTGTATATTTGTTCCATTAAAAAGAGACTTATGGAACTAATTACATTTTGTCCATCAAGGAACTGGAAATTAAATCATCTCATTTTTCTTGAGGAAATTAATCCAAAAAGCTATGCAGGATCTATTCTTCTAAAAGATTATTATCAAAGTTTAGAAAATAATCAAATTGGTCCTTCTATTTGGCAAACAGATTGGAGATATTATTTTATCGTCAGACGTTTGTGGTTAAGAAAAAACAGAGTTGAACTAAATGGGGATAAATTTTGGATTTGTCATTATTGTGGAAGACACATTCATAAGATGCCTATAAGGAATAAAAATCATCAAAATCTCCATGAATGTGTCACAGTAGATCATAAAATTCCTAAATCAGATGGTATTGATATTCTAGATACTAATAATTTTCTCGTTTCATGTTATGATTGTAATTCCAAAAAGAAATCAACATCTTATGAGAATTTTATCAATGGCAAAGTACTAAAGAAAAAAATGAAAAATAAGAAAAAGAAACAAAGACCTTGTAATCCAGATATTTTTAAAAAAGATAAAAAAGCAGCATAATGGAGGAAAAGAAAAGGAAAGGATATTATTGCAATTATGAAAATTGCGGACATCCAGTTGATACAAAAATGAAATATTGCCCAAATTGTGATGCAAAATTACCCGAAATAAAAACGGAGGTTTAAAATGGCAAAAACAAAAGTTACAAAAGTAGAACACACAGTTGAAGGAGTTTACCTTGAAGTTGTTTGTCCTGTAAAAGACAAAAAAGTCATGGTTAAAATAAGTCCTTATGATTTTTCTCATTCGGATTCTCCTTGCGATCTTTGTGGCTCGCATGGGCACTTTTCAGTCGATTATACTTGCCCAGAATGCGGCCAGCGTCACGAACATTTCTTTTCGAAATGGTAAATGGCCAGAAATGGCCATAATTTGGCCAGATAGTTCAACGGATAGAATTGGTGTTTCCTAAACATTAGATATGGGTTCGATTCCCGTTCCGGCCACAAATAATTGAATTATGGAAAAACATTCTTTAAAAGAAATAGTAAAAGATACAGATGCTCTTCTTACTCATGTGTGTTTAGGAAAAGTATATTATCAAATTCATGTTGGAAATTCAACTTATCAACTTGAAATTGATTCTATGCAAGATGAATGGAAAGAAACGTATCTTTTGCCAAGATTTAAAGCCATTACACTGATGAGATGGATAAGAAAGGGGATCGAATCTAATGATGGATCTTTTATTCAAATAAAATGAAATTGCTGGAAGAATTTCCCGTTAAGCAACAAAGAAATAAACACGATTGCTCGGTCTGTGTAATGTGGTGTGTTCTTCAATATTCGGGATTTGAATTTCCTTATAGAGAAATGTATAATTTTGTAGATCCTCCGACAGATCCTGATATAGGAGTAACAGGAGATGAAATTATTCAAATACTAAAAAAATTTGGAATAAAAGCTGTTCATGAAAAGAGTAGTATTTCTAATTTACAATTTTATACAAAAAATAAGGTTCCTGTTATAGCAAGTATTCAGCACCGAAAGGAAAGAAACAAAAGTTGGAAAAACACTCAAAAATACGGTCATTATATTGTAGTTCTAAGTGTGGAAAAAGGGAAAGTTAAATACATGGATCCCAATTATGGAGAAATTAAAACTTTAAAAACCAAGGAATTTCAGGAAAGATGGCATGATGGAGATGAATTTCCAATCATTGTATGTTATATAAAAGATGAAATTTAAAAACCTCATATTAGCCTTGCTGGATCAAGGTCCTTTTAAAAGAGCCTTTCGAAATTTCTTTGTTACCGGGAATGCATGGGGTTTATTCCATATTAATTCTCATATCCGGCAGGATACTCAGAAGCCGAAAGTAATGTATAACACAAAAGCCTCTGCTCTCAAATCTGCCGAAGCAATGGGGAAGAAAAGAGGAACTCACTTCAGCGCTTACAAATGCGCTTATTGCGATGGTTATCACTTAGGACGTAATAGAGAAAACAAATGAAAAGAAAAGCAGGTTGGTATTGGGTAAAAATACAAGACGAAAGATGGGTAATCTCAGAATGGGATGGATCTTTCTGGTATTGGCATGGAGTTGCATATCCTGATCAAGCTTGGGAAAAAATCGACGAAAAACCTATCGAAAGATGAAATTAGCAGTTGTTGGCTCAAGAGGATTTAACAATTATGATCTTCTTAAACACAAATTAGATGTTATCCATGAGAAAAGAGGAATTACTCTAATTGTCTCTGGAGGAGCTAGAGGTGCTGATTCATTCGCAGAACAATGGGCAAAAGAAAATAATGTTCCAACAAAAATCTTTTATCCAGAGTGGGATAAACACGGAAAAAAAGCCGGTTACATCAGAAACGTAGAAATCGTCCAAAACTCAGATGCTTTAATAGCATTCTGGGATGGAGTTTCTAAAGGAACAGAACACAGTATAAATTTGGCAAGAGCACAGGCAATTCCTGTCTCGATTATAAAATATGAAACATACAATTGAAAAAATGAAAGCTCAAGATCCTGATGGACAATTTGGGTATGCGTTTCTGGATGAATCCGGCAATTGTATTATTATTGTTTATGGCGAGGGGAGAAAGAATTCAATGTCAAAATATTTAGATGGAGATACAGATCCTCTCCATTTAAAATATAAAATTTTTGATTTAAATGAAAAGATTGAAAAAATTTAGTACATTTGATGAATTAAAAACAGATCAGGTAAAAAGATCTTCGAAAAAAGAAACAGAAAGACGACACAAAGAAATAAAGCAATTTATCGATGAAGCATTATCACTCCATAGAAAAAAATATTGAAGATTACATTGGACAATATGCCTATGGATTTAGAAAGTTTGACGGTTCAAATTTTTGTGCTGAGTGGAATAAAAAGCTTTCGAAAAAGAGTCAATTTACAAATGGATTTGGTAAATTTGGAACTAGAACTCAGATGATTAAAAATGCTAATAATCCCTTTGTTGAAGCTGTTAATATTTTCATGGATAAGTATTCCAAAAAACTGGACGAGATTTTTACCTCAGAAAAAATATTTAGAGGGGTTGATACAATCACAGTTTATGGAGAATTTTTTGGAGAGCATTCATTTGCTGGTCAACACAACTGGGAAGAAGACCACGATCTTGTAATTTTTGATATGTTCCTTTATAAAAAGGATTTTTTAAAGCCCGGGGATTTTATTGATATATTTAGTCATATTGAAAAACCCAAGGTAATTTTCAAAGGAATATTAACTGAGGAAATAATTGATCTGGTTCAAAAAAATGCTTTTAATCTCGAAGAAGGAGTAGTTTTTAAAGGAGTACAAGATAATAAAGTTTGGATGGCTAAGTTAAAAACAAACGCTTGGCTAGAGAAAGTTCGAGCCCTATATGGAATAAATAATGATATAGAGTAATGAAATGAAAACCAAGAATTACAAGCAAAAAAGAAGAGACCTTAAAAATTTCAAAAAAGTTGCCGAAGAAAGAGGATTTGAAGATTCTAGGCACAGAAAAGCATTCAGAGAAGATATAAATAGATCTTTTCGCTCTTTAAAAAGAAGCGAAAAACAAAATATTCAAAAGAAAATAATGGATCAAGCATGGGGATTAGATGAAGATTCTTTTGATGATCAAGGATAATGGCCTCGTAGCTCAATTGGATAGAGCACCTGACTACGGATCAGGAGGTTTAGGGTTCGAGTCCCTACGCGGTCACAATAGTGCCTGCCTCGCCTCTCATAAGAACGGCGCATCTGGGTTGAGCCAATTAGAATCGGTCGAACGCGTAAATCCCGATCTTGTCTCTCTAAACAGAGGACAATATTTCTAAGAAACTCTTAACGGGCCATTTTGCGGAAGTAGCTCAGCTGGTAGAGTGAAAGCTTCCCAAGCTTTAGGTCGCGGGTTCGAACCCCGTTTTCCGCTCTAATTTTTCCTTATGGAGCAAACAGATAAGTTCATTTTTATCGAAGGAGATGAAATTGAAAAAATGATTGAAGAATGGAATGCTCTATAAAACAATTCTGGAATAGGTACATATAATATTAAAAGCGGAAGTAGCTCAGTTGGTAGAGCATTAGCCTTCCAAGCTAAGGGTCGCGAGTTCGAACCTCGTCTTCCGCTCACTTCGGCTCCCCACCGTCATCTGGGGTCTGAGTTATCAGCAACGAATAGCCCAGCCTGCTTTGGTTATGCAGAGGCCCTTGTAGTTATTCCGGCCACAGGCGAATTTACCGTTCTTCTACGTATTACGAAGAGGTTTTTGCAAGCGACATTTTTCAGCCCAGGCGCCACAAAAAATGCGAATAGAAAGAAGCTATGGGTCCTAGCTCCGGAGCCCTTAAGTAAGGCAGGACCTATTTGCCCTTGTAGTGTAACGGATAGCACGTTTGTCTTCGGAACAAACAGAGACGGGTTCGAATCCTGCCAGGGGTACAATACTTCTTGAATATATAAAACAAACATAGCCAGTATGTCTGAACCTATTTACGACAACCCCCAAAAGAAAGATCTCTTAAGGCGAATGGGGTTTGACAAAGAAGTTGCACGAGTAGAAGCTCGTCTCTGCCCTTTTTGCGGCATGCCTGTCAATGATGAAGATTTTCGCGACGAATTATCTCGAAAGGAATCTCGAATTTCCGGGATGTGTCAATCCTGTCAGTACGAGGTTTTCAAATAAAAATAATCAAATTATTATGAGAAAAATTGAAGTAACAACTGAGGACTATCAAGGTTTTCAAGGAGACATTATTGTCACCGATCCATGTTATTTTATACCAGACGAGCTCTGGCAAGAAATTATCAGAAAATTTTGGTATCCCAATGGACACCAAGGATCCGAAACAGCTAATAAAGGAACCATTTATATTGATGATAGTATAAAAATTCTTTATAGTTCCACTGCTTATGGGGATGGAGAATATGATGTAATAAGTCATTCAGGTCAGCAAGTTCATAATACAACAACAGGAGTAGATGCTGGAATGATTGCAGTTATAACAGTTGCTGATGCTAAGAAACTTAACCCAGAATTTAATGTTGACGATCAATCTTATCCTCGTGTTAATGGATTTGTGGGTGGAGTTCAAGCTGATGGAGATGGTAACTTTGTTGGGGATATAGTTGTTGATACCCAACCAAGAAGAGATGAAGATGAATATGATGAAGAGGAATATTATAACGAATGGAATAGGGAGGAGGACGAAGACTAATGGGATACGAATTATTTTCATATATTGTAATGTTAAGCGTATTTATAGGATACGTTAGCTGGATATGGGCAAGATATGGAGTCTTGCCCTCTATTTCTGACAGCTATTATCATCTTCCAAAAAATCTTCAACCGATTTTTACGCTTTTTTGTTGGGGGTTTAGTTTACCCGCCATTATATTAGGATCTTCAGGTTTAATGTTTTTTGCCGGAGCTGGAATAGCATTTGTGGGAGCTGCAGCAGCTTTTAAAGAAAAAATGACTATGGAAGTTCATGTGGCCGGGGCTTTAGCTGGGGTTCTTTTTAGTCAATTAGCAATATGGCTTCAATATGGAATGTGGCCTTTGAATTTAGTATTTTTAGGGGTTGCCCTTCCTTTGACTCTTACTAGATTTATTAAGATAAAAGGGAAAGAAATTTGCCCAAATCGAACATGGTGGATTGAGATTTTAGCCTTCCTCTTAATTTGTATCGTATTGGGAATCAAGGTGGTATTTTAAACTAACTCCGGAAATTAACGTGCAACTTTAATATTCAAGTCGCACGTTAATTTCCGGAGTAAAAAATAATTAAAAATGAAAAATAAATTAATATTAGATGGTCTTTAGGTTTACAAGTTAACCTAAATTAGACCATTATGAGAAAACCAAAACCATTTGGGCCGATGTTTCCGAAGCCCAAAAAAAGAATTAAAAAACACTCGAGGAGAAGATCCCGAGTTTTGAAACTGACTACTAATCGTAGAGAACACCATATTCTCTATGATCGCTTAATTCATGGTGATTGCTGCTTCATCTGCTCAAAAAGAGTAGGAAAATGGGTAGACTGCTGGAAAAGCAATGATAATGAATATGATAATCCAGTTAAATCCTGGAAATATAAAAATAAAAAAAGAAAACAATGGATGTACTCGAAAGGATCTCCAAAGAAAAGTTTTTGGAAAGCTATAACAATCACTTACCAAGCAACTGGGTAAAATTTGTTTTTAAGTATTTTTCCCAATCAACTCTCAAGGAAGATCTATGGCTAAAAAGAACGGTACAAGGAGTTCTTTTAGGATTACTTGGTTTAGGAATGCTTGGGGCTATTTTTAATGCTTCTCATTCTTATATGATGTTTACTACTATTCCTTTTTTCATTATTTTAGTTCTTATTGGCTTGACAATGTCAAGCGGAGCTATTTTAAATAATTTGCGAATAAGAAAAATTCGTAAAGAACTAGGAATTACAAAAGCAGAATATGATATTTTAGTTTCAGTTTATATGCTATGAATCCCTTTTCCTTATATAAGGACATTTTAGAAAAATATTTATCTGTCGATACCATTTTGAAGCTTGAAGAAGCTTGGAATGAGCCGAGAAGGAAGTATCATAATATAGATCATTTAAGACAGATTTTAGAAGATCTTGAAAAGAAAAGGAATTTTGTTTTACCCATTCATCGAGAAGCTTTAATTCTTGCTGCTTTTTTCCATGATGCAATTTATATTCCCGGGCATCAAGATAATGAAGATAAATCCTTACAGCTCTTTATCAGATGTTTTAAAGGAACAGATTGGCACATGGCTAAGAAAATCGGAGAAATGATTGAATGTACGAAATTCAGAAAAAGGCCAGTTCATCCTCTTTTAAGGATATTTTGGGATGCCGACAATGCTATGTTCTTTAAAGGAGATATAAAAGGTCTTATTGCTAATGAACATAAAATTCGTCAGGAGTTTAATTTTGTTTCAAAAGAGGAATATAAGAAAAAACGAATAGAATTTCTTAAAACATGTTTAGGAACAATGGGTCCAAAAGCAGATCAAGGGATTCGGGAGTTAATGAAGTATGTTGAAGAAACTTATTAATTTTAACAAATTTTAACGATTGAAACGTCTCACATAAGGAAATAAATTGTATATTTGCTATGAAATTAAAATTAAAAGAGATGAATACCGATAACATTCTTGTTTTTGAAGGGTTCAAATTAAAAATGAAGAATTTTCGATTTAAGAATGCTAATGAAATGAATAATTTTTTCAATGAAGCTCTTATCGAAAGTCCTTTTAAATTCCTTCGATTGAATGATGAAATGATTATTGAAAGGATGCATGTTTCATTTTCCTGGATGATGGTCAATAAAATTTTGGCATTCGCTCTTTTAGTTCCGGCATTCTTAGGAGTTTATTATCAGGTTCCTCAATGGTTTGGAATGTCATTTTTAGGTGCTTCAGTTCTTTGTTTTTTAAAAAGCAAATGGTTATCAAGAAAATTGG
>ERZ1645192.4267-NODE-4267-length-11370-cov-5.602298_pt1 | contig 11370 bp, 8 predicted proteins | sample MGYA00575354_ERZ1645192 | MGnify/ENA primary metagenome ERZ1645192 (study PRJEB40844, sample SAMN11349763) | freshwater sediment metagenome | isolation source: river sediment | host: Sediment | place: India: Faizupur Khadar , New Delhi | collected 2017-02-21 ... | reverse complement strand
GGCAGTTCGCGGAAGGCTTTACCAAATTGAGGGAGGGGGACGAAATCGGCCTGGGACCCAATTCCCCGACCCCACCGGCAACCCCTGACCTGGTCTAAGCATCCTTCCTCGGCCAAAGGCCGAGAGAGGTCCCCCTTCCTTCAGGCATTGACGTTTACGACCAGGCGTCCCCGGACCTGGCCCGCCAGGAGTTCGGTGGCGGCGGCTATGGCCTGACTTAGCGGTATTTCCCGGGTCATGGCCTCCAGCAGGGCGGGGTCCAGCTCGAGAGCGAGCCGATTCCAGGCTCGGAGGCGGCGCTCCTTGGGCACCATGACGCTGTCGATACCATAGAGGGGGACGCCTCGTAGGATGAAGGGGGCCACGGTGGCGGGGAAGTCCATGCCCTGGGCCAGCCCACAGGCGGCAACCGCCCCGTTGTAACGGGTCGAGGCACAGGCATTGGCCAGGGTATGGCTGCCGACGGTATCCACCACCCCCACCCAGCGTTCTTTCATCAGTGGCTTGCCCGGACCGCTGAGTTCCACCCGGTCGATGACCTCCGCCGCGCCCAGGGCGGCCAGATAAGCCCTCTCCGCCGGTCGTCCGGTGGAAGCGATGACGCGGTATCCCTTGCGGGCAAGCAGGGCGATGGCGATCCCACCCACCCCGCCACCGGCACCCGTGACCAGGATTTCCCCCTCCCCAGGCTGGAGACCATGGCCCTCCAGGGCCAGAACGCACAGCATGGCGGTGTAGCCCGCAGTGCCGATGGCCATTGCCTGACGGCTGTTCAGACCGGGGGGAAGCGGGACCAGCCAATCGCCGGAAAACCGCGCCTGCTGCGCCAGCCCCCCCCAGTGCCGTTCCCCGACCCCCCAGCCATTGAGAATGACGGCATCCCCCACCCGCCAGTCCGGATGGCTGGTCTCGGCCACCACGCCGCAGCAGTCGATGCCAGGGATCATGGGGAACTGGCGCACCACGGGCGCCTTGCCGGTGATGGCCAGTCCATCCTTGTAATTCAGGGTAGAGTAATCGACGCGGACCCTGACGTCTCCCGCCGGCAGTTCGGACTCATCCAGTAAACGGATCTGGGCATGGGTAAGGCCCGCTTCCTGGGTCAAATAAATGGCGTTGAACATGGCATCTCTCCCAACTTGGAAAAAAACGTGAGACCTGCATCGCGAAGCCTGCTGGTGGCAGCCATCCACGACACCCGCATCGGTTTAGCTGTCGGGACCGACCGCTGGGTGCGGTTCGACTTGCCAGATCTTCTGGCTGTACTCGTGGATGGCCCGGTCGGAGGAGAACTTCCCCATGCGGGCGACAGTGAGGATGGAACGGCGCTCCCATACGGCGGGCTGGCGCCAAATCTGGCAGACCTCGGCCTGACGGTCGGCATAGGCCCGAAAATCCGCCAGGACCATAAAGGAGTCCTGCTCCAGCAGATTGCGGGTCAGGGGCCGGAACAACTCCTTGTCCCCATGGGCGAAGAGCCCGGAATCGATCAGGTCGATGATGGCCTTGAGCTCGGGGTCGCCCTCGTAGAAATCACGGGGACGGTAGCCTTGGACCTGGAGTTTGACCACCTCCGGGGCGGTGAGGCCGAAGAGAAAGAAGTTTTCCGGCCCGATCTCCGCGCGGATCTCCACGTTGGCCCCGTCCAGCGTTCCGATGGTCAGTGCCCCGTTCATGGCGAACTTCATGTTTCCCGTACCCGAGGCTTCCTTACCCGCGAGGGAAATCTGCTCCGACAGATCCGCCGCCGGATAGAGCCGCTGGCCGTTCTTAACGTTGAAGTCGGGCAGGAAGGCGACGCGCAGTGAGCCGTTGACTTGAGGATCCCGGTTAATCACCTCCCCCACGGCATGGACCAGCTTGATGATCAGCTTGGCCATGAAGTATCCGGGTGCCGCCTTACCGGCAAAGATGAAGGTGCGTGGCGCCAACTCCAGGTTGGGATTGGCCTTGAGCCGCCGGTAGAGGCTGATGATGTGCAGCAGGTTGAGGTGCTGGCGCTTGTATTCGTGAATGCGTTTGGCCTGGATATCGAACAAGGAGTGGGGATCCGGCAGGAGGCCGGTCTGAGTCCGCAACCAGCGCCCCAACTCGGCCTTGGCGGCATTCTTCACCCGCCGCCAGGCCTCCTGAAAGCCGGGGTCCTCGGCGCGGGATTCCAGGACCCTCAGCGCCATCAGATCCCGCAGCCAGGTATCCCCACCACATTGTTCCGACAACAGCGCCGTCAGCCGGGGATTGCTGGCGAGGATGAAGCGCCGCGGGGTCACGCCGTTGGTGACATTGTGGAAACGCTCCGGCCAGAGGTCGTGGAAGTCCTTTAGCACCGTGGTCCCCAGCAGCTGGGAATGCAACTCGGCGACGCCATTCACCGCGAAGCTGCCAACCGTGGCCAGGTGGGCCATGCGCACCCGGCGTCCCCGGGTTTCGTCGACGAGGGACATGCGTACCACCCGCTCCTCATCCTCCAGGTACCGGATCCGCACCTCATCCAGAAAGCGGCGGTTGATCTCGTAGACGATCTCCAGATGGCGCGGGAGGAGGCGTCCGAAGAGATCCACCGACCAGGTCTCCAGTGCCTCCGGGAGCAGGGTGTGATTGGTGTAGGCGAAGGTGTGGCGAGTGATCTCCCAGGCCGGATCCCAATCCAGATGGTGGACGTCGACCAGAAGGCGCATCAGCTCCGGGATCGCCAGGGCGGGATGGGTGTCGTTGAGCTGGACGACGAATTTCTCCTGAAAGCGCTCCAGGCTCCCCAAGGTCCCCAAGTGCAGGCGGATCATGTCCTGCAAGCTGCACGTGACCAGCAGGAATTGCTGCCGCAACCGCAGTTCCTTACCCGCCTCGGGCTCGTCGTTGGGATAAAGGACCTTGGACAGGTTCTCGGCACGGATTTTCTGGTTCACCGCACCGTAATAGTCACCGCTATTGAAGGCCTGGAAATCGAAGGACTCGCAAGCCTCCGCCTTCCACAGGCGCAACAGATTGGCGTTGGCGGCGCCGTAACCCATGATGGGGGTATCGCAGGCAACGCCATTCACCACCATTTCTGGCACCCAGCGTACCCGCTGGTGCCCGTCGTCGCGATAGATCTCCGTGTGGCCACCGTACAGGACGGGAAAGCGCAGTTTGGGCCTGACCAACTCCCAGGGATTGCCGTCCTTCAACCACGCATCGGTCTGCTCCACCTGCCAGCCATCCTCGATGCGCTGGTCGAAGATGCCGAATTCGTAGCGGATGCCATAACCAATAGCGGGGATCCGCAGGGTCGCCAAGGAATCCATGAAACAGGCAGCCAGCCGCCCCAGGCCACCACTGCCAAGGCCGGGCTCCTCCTCCATCTCCAGCAGTTGTGACAGATCCAGGCCCAATTCCCCCCAGGCCTCCCGTGCCACCTCGAAGATGCCCAGATTGAGGAGGTTTTTTCCCAGGTGGGGGCCGGGGAGGTACTCGGCGGAAAGATAGCAGACCGTGCGCGCCCCTCCCCGCTTGTAGGCCTGAGCGCTGCGAATCCAGCGCTCCAGCATACGGTCCCGCACCGTGTAGGCGGCCGCCAGGTAGCACTCCAGGGGGGTCGCCACCTCCGGAAAACGCCCCAGAACATAGAACAGATTGTCGATCAGGGCCTGCTTGAGGGCCTTTTTGGAAAGCCCGACGCGGATATTTTCCCGGCGCTCGACGAATGGGACCGGAGAGGATTCAGCTAGAGGGATCATGAATCAATTGGCGCTTATGCCCTGGTCTGGTTATTGCCCCGGCGCGGGTTTGAGCTGAAGGATAAGGCGAAGGTGGTGGTTGAAGAATCAACCGAGTGCCAGTCAAGCCACCAGCGGTCATTCCACCGGTACCCCCAGCAAGTCGTGAGATCCAGAACGGGTGATCTCCACCTCGATGAAATCCCCTGGGTCCAGTTCCCAGGCACCGGGAACGATAACCTTGCCATCAATCTCCGGCGCGTCGGCGTAGGTGCGGGCGACCAGCCGCCCTTCCTGGACCTCGTCGACCAGGACGATCAGGCGCTGGCCAACGCGGGCCGCCAGCTTTGCGCGGCTGATCTCCGCCTGGACGGCCATGAACCGCGCCAGGCGTTCCTCGCGCACCGTTTCGGGTAGCGGGTCGGGCAGGGCATTGGCGGCGGCGCCGGCGACGGGAGAATAGGCGAAAGCACCCACCCGATCCAGGCGGGCCTGACGCAGGAATTCAAGCAAGAACTCAAAATCGGCCTTCGTCTCCCCTGGAAAGCCAAGGATGAAGGTGCTGCGCACCACCAACTCAGGGCAGAGGGCGCGCCATCGGGCCAGGCGCTCGAGCACCTGCTCCGCCGCGGCGGGGCGACGCATGGCCTTGAGGATGGCCGGACTGGCATGCTGCAAGGGCATGTCCAAATAGGGCAGGATCAGGCCCTCGGCCATGAGGGGGATGAGGCGATCCACCTGGGGATAGGGATAGATGTAATGAAGGCGAATCCAGGCCTGGAGTTCCCCCAGCCGCCGTGCCAAGGTCTCGATGTCTGTGCGCAGGGGTTGGCCGCGCCAGATGTCCGTGCGGTAGCGCAGATCCAGGCCGTAGGCGCTGGTATCCTGGGCGATGATTAGGAGTTCCCGCACCCCGGCATCAACCAGACGTCCCGCCTCGTCCAGGACTTCGCCGATGGGACGGCTGACCAGATCCCCACGCAGGCTAGGGATGATGCAGAAGGTGCAGCGATGGTTGCAGCCTTCCGAAATCTTGAGGTAGGCATAGTGCCGGGGGGTCAGTTTGACCCCCTCGGGCGGCACCAGGCTGAAGAAGGGATCCTGGGGTGCAGGCACCTGGGCATGTACCGCCGCCATGACCTCTGCAAGGGCCTGAGGGCCGGTAACCGCCAGGACCTTGGGATGCGCTTTCCGGACCAGATCGGCCCGCGCCCCCAGGCAGCCGGTGACGATCACCCGGCCGTTCTCGGCCAGGGCCTCGCCGATGGCATCCAGGGACTCCGCCACGGCGGCATCGATGAATCCACAGGTGTTGACGATAACCAGATCCGCCCCGGCATAGGTGGGCGAAATGGCATAACCCTCCGCCCGCAACTGGGTCAGGATGCGTTCGGAATCGACGGTGGCTTTGGGGCACCCTAGGCTGACAAAGCCGATGGCGGGGGGGCGATGCGTGGAAGGAGTGGGCAAGCGTAACTCCAGAGGGGATAGGAAGGGCCAAAGGGTTCAGGGTGGTGGACGCGCTGGCCTGCTGGTGAACGGGGATACTGGGATAGTATAACCATCGCAATTCCATCTTCGGCTTTCCCCGGCAAGCCAGAAACTCAGCAAACTGGAACAAGGATCACCCGACATTGCCATGATCACCAGCACCCGCGGCATTCAATCCGGATGCCAGGTTCTTCTGCACCTCGCCATCTACCTCAGTGATGGTACCGAGGCCCTGTCCACTTTTAGCGATGAGCCCCTTTCCTTCACGCTGGGGGACGGTACCCTGACCCCGGGTATCGAGACCCTGCTGGTGGGACTGACCGCCGGGGCGGAGCGCGAACGGCTGGCAAGCGGCAATGATCTCTTCGAGGAGTGGCGAGAGGACAAACTACATTGGATGGCGGCCAGGGAATTTCCCGAGGGCGTCCCTGGACCCGGCAATCTGGTTGCCTTCGCGACGCCGGACGGGGAGGAAATCGCCGGTATGGTCAAGGATATCCGGGAGCACGAGGTTCTGGTCGACTTCAACCACCCCCTTGCCGGCCGGGTCCTGCGTCTGCGCTATCAGGTCCTCGCCGTCACCGATCCCGATGTGGGAAGATGTTGATCCATCCATCGCCCAGCAGTCTCCAACCATGAATGTACTCCTCGCCAACCCCCGGGGCTTTTGCGCCGGCGTGGATCGCGCCATTGAGATCGTCGAGCGGGTCCTGGACATTTACGGGGCCCCCATCTATGTCCGCCACGAGGTCGTGCATAACCGCTTCGTGGTCGAGGGCCTCCGTGCCCGCGGTGCTATTTTCGTCGATGAAGTGGATCAGGTGCCGCCGGGAGGCACTCTCATTTTCAGCGCCCACGGTGTCGCTCAGCGGGTCAGGGCCGCGGCGGAGGCGCGCCACTTGCGGATCTTCGATGCCACCTGCCCCCTGGTCACCAAGGTTCACCTGGAAGTGGCGCGCTACTGCCGGGATGGCTTCGACATCGTCCTGATCGGTCATCGCGGTCACCCCGAGGTGGAAGGGACCATGGGCCAGTGCCCGGTTGCCGGTGCCATCCACCTGGTGGAGGAGGTCGGGGACGTGGCGGACATCCAGGTCCATGACCCGACGCGGGTGGCTTACGTCACCCAGACAACCTTGTCCATGGACGACACCGAAGAGATCGTCGCCGCCCTGCGCGCCCGCTTCCCCCAATTACAGGGCCCCCGTAAGAGCGATATCTGTTACGCCACCCAGAACCGCCAGGACGCGGTCAAGGCGCTGGCCCGCCGGTGCGATCTGATCCTGGTGGTGGGCTCGACCAACAGCTCCAATTCCAATCGGTTGCGGGAACTGGCGGCAAAAGAAGAAAAACCGGCCTATCTTATCGACAGCGCCGATGACGTCCAAACGGAATGGTTAAGCGGCGTTTCGCGGGTGGGGGTTACCGCCGGGGCCTCCGCTCCCGAGGTGCTGGTGGACGCCGTCCTCGCCCGACTGAAGGCTGGGGGCGCCATGGCAATCGAAGAACAGGAGGGAATCCGCGAACAGGTCGTCTTTGCCTTGCCGCGTGAACTGACGTCGCCCACCAGGGCCGGAACCTGAAGGCCCAGGCTCACCGTATGCGCATGGAAGAGATCTCTCCCTCTATCGCGACCGCTACATCATCCCGCGCCAGGATGGTCATGTCCTGATCGGCATCAACCCGGCCCCGCCGCCGCACGGCTTGCATCCGATCGCCTGCTCAAACGTCCGCCCATCCTGGACCCGGCGCCCTATGGGTCTCAAGGCCATACGATAGTGGAGCGGCCCCAAGTAGCACGCTAGTAGATGCTTATGTCACTGTGCTTCCCGTCTGGCAGGGACCGCCGCCATCGGCAGGAACTTGTGTCTCGCTGATCGAGCATCTTTGAGACGATCACGTCACGATCCTTTACGGTTGGTCCTTGTCCGGAATGACGGCATTCCCTATACTTTTTTCCCGCTGTTAGCCGATATAGCTCAGCTGGTAGAGCAACTGATTCGTAATCAGTAGGTCGGCGGTTCGAATCCGCCTATCGGCTCCAATAAAACAAGGGGTTAGGAAAAAGTACCTAGCCCCTTGGCATTTTTATTCCCGGGTGGGCGCTGGATGCGTTGCATGTTTACACATCGGCGTCGGTCATGCCCTCGGTGGCCGTTGTGTGCTCACCAACACCCCATGGCGCCATGGGGTTTCATCGCCCACTTCTTGCCTTGACACTCTTTCCCCCCTATGCTCCTCGCTAGTTTTGCCCTTGGCCTGGGTCTAGTCCTCCTGGTCTGGAGCGCCGACCGCTTCGTCGATGGCGCCGCGGCCACCGCCCGCCACTATGGTATGCCGGCCCGGTTGGTCGGTATGGTGATCGTCGGCTTCGGTACCTCGGCGCCGGAACTGGTCGTCTCCGCCCTCGCCGCCTGGGAGGGTAGCCCCGGCATCGCCCTGGGCAACGCCTATGGCTCCAATATCGCCAATATCGCCCTTATCCTGGGTGTGACGGCGGTCATCAGCCCCATTGCGGTCCATTCCCAGGTTCTGCGGCGGGAGCTGCCCATCCTCACGGCCATCACCGCCCTGGCGGCCTGGCAGGTCTGGAACGGGGCGATCACCCGCCTGGATGCCTTGATCCTGCTCGCCGTTTTCGCTGGCGTCATGGGGTGGATGATCTCGCAAGGGCTGCGCAAGACTGAAGATGCCCTGGACCGGGAGGTGGAAGAGCAACTGGCGGGTGAGCATCTGAGCACCCGACAAGCGCTCTTCTGGACTTTTGCCGGCCTGGTGCTGCTGATCCTCAGTTCTCGGCTACTGGTGTGGGGGGCGGTGGAGATCGCCCATGGGTTAGGGGTCAGCGACCTGATCATCGGCCTGACCATCGTCGCCGTGGGCACCTCTCTCCCCGAGCTTGCCTCCTCCATCGTGGCGGCGCGCAAGAACGAGCATGATCTGGCCTTGGGCAACATCATCGGCTCTAATCTTTTCAACACGTTGGCCGTAGTCGGCATCGCCGGGGTCATCAGCCCAATGGCGGTTGAACCGGAGGTCTTCAGCCGTGACATCCTGACCATGTCCGCCCTGACCTTGTCCCTGTTCTTCATGGGCCGGGGCTTTGCCGGCCGGCCAGGCCGGATCAGCCAGGTCGACGGCTTCCTGCTTCTCCTCGCCTACCTGGCCTATACCGCTTACCTGTTGACCGAGTTCCTTGGCGGCTGAGGCTCAATCGTCTGGCGTGGCTTGAGCCGCTCCTGCTCATTCAGCCAGTCCAACGCTTCGGCCCACCATTGTTCCCGCGGTCGGGCAGGCCAGTTATTATGGTCGGCGGTGGGAAAGAACCATTGGCGCTTGGGCTCCGGCAAGGCGGCATAGAGTCCCTGGCTATGCTCCGGAGGAATGATGCTGTCCTGGCCGGCGATCAGCATGCCGATCGGTCCGTCAAAAAGCCTTAGCGCCGCCCGCGAATCGTACCTATCCCGCACCAGCCAGCGTGCCGGCAGGTACCAGTAAATGGACTGAGCCAGATCGGGAAGGTTGTCCCAGGGGGTGATGAGGAATACCCCCGCGGCGGGTTGCGCTGGGTCGCCCCCCACTTGAGCGGCGACGGCGGCCCCCATGGATTCCCCCCAGACCCAGACCGGATCGCCGAAGGTCGCCCGGACCTGCCGCAGGGTCTCGCGGCCGTCGGCGACCAGACTGGCCTCGCTGAGTTCCCCCTGCCGACCGCCATAGCCCGGATACTCCGCCAGTACCACACGCACCCCCAGAGATTCCAGCGCTTCCAGGTAGTGGGCACGACCCCGGGCAGTGCCCGCATTGCCGTGGAACAGGAGGACCGTGCCTCGGGGAGTGGGGTGGTTCAGGGGAGGGGGAGTCGCGGAACTGGGGGAGATATGGGAAACCGTGGTGCCGCCTAAGCTCTCGGCAGCCCCGAGACTCGGAGGGCGGGCGCGAACGTATCCCCTGAAGTCGGCCACATCTTCCCTAGGCCAGGGTGCCAGTTCAAGGCCGGGAAGCGGGCGCAGGTTGGTTTCTGAGGGTGGCGTGGGATCGGGCAGGTACAGCAGGCGGTCCTGGCTGAGAGTCATGTAGCCCACCAGAAAGAGGTATCCCACGACCAGGGGAACGAGGGAAAGACGAAGATGCCGATTTCGCATTATGGAAATGGCTTCACCCGGGAAGGGTATGGGGGGCAAAAGGTGTCACTTGAGCTTCCGGCCCAGGTTGGGCGGCTAACCGGCTAAGGAGACAGGTCTCCGCCAGGTCCAGATTATGCCGTGCCGCCGGGCTCAAAGGGGAACCAAGGTCGAAATGGTATCCGCGGATACGCAACAGATAACAGGGTGGCGGGGGCCCCAGGCCGATGCGGTCATAGACCCACAGCAAAGCACCGGGGCTCATCTCATGGGTGGTGTAACTGGCCGTCTGATCAGTGCTTAGGGGTTCCAGCCGGTGGGTGGTACCGAGACTGGCATCCGCATCGACCAGTATCACCAGCTCCCGTCGGGCGAGGTCCAGGGCGTGCTCGGGCTGGAGTTGGAAGTCCGTCAACAACTCCACGTCACGCAGTTCGCCGCTGGCCTGGCGCTCCCCCAGCCGGCGGATCAGGGCCACGCCCAAGGCATCGTCACCGCGAGAGGGATTGCCATAGCCAAAAACGAGGACGGGCATGGATACGAGGTCAGGGCTAGATGGGGTTCTCATTGGCAACTACCCCTCTGCGGGCTTCTCCCTATGCGTCGGTCTGGTCCAGGCTTCGCCCTACCCGACCGTCCGCCTCCTGGTAGAGCCGATCGAGCCGCCGGCCCTCCGCGTCAACCAGTTCCACCTCCAGCGGCATGCGCCCGACGGCATGGGTGGCGCAGGACAGGCAGGGATCATAGGCGCGGATGGCCACCTCGATGTGGTTGAGGAGGGGCTCCGTGAGCGCCTGGCCGTCCAGATAGTGTGCCGCTACCTGGCGGATGGCGGCGTTCATGGCTTGGTTGTTGTTGGTGGTCGAGACGATTAGGTTGGCCTTGCGCACCAACCCATCGGCGTCGATCTCGTAGTGGTGGAAGAGGGTGCCGCGTGGGGCCTCCAGCACGCCAATACCTCGGGGGCGCAAGTCGCCGGTGCGCGTCAGGTCGTCCCCCAGGAGGTCTGGGTCCTGCAGCAGTTCCTTGATGGCCTCGGCGCAATGGAGCAATTCGATGAGCCGCGCCCAGTGGGTGGCCAGGGCGGCCTGGAGGGGTCTGCCCTCCCCCGCCGCGCGGAAATCCTCCCGCTCCTGTTCCGCCAGGGGGGTGTCAAAACGGTCGCAATTATTGACCCGCGCCAGTGGACCGACCCGATACCAACCCCGCGCCGGACCCAGGGAGGCGATGAAGGGGAACTTCATGTAGCTCCAGGGCTTGATCTCCTCCCGTAGCAGGGTCTCGTAGTCCTGGTAGTCGGCCTGATCGAAAATATCGCCCCCGTCCGCGTCCCTGGCACGCAGGCCGCCGTGGTAGAGCTCTAAGGCCCCGTCCGGCCCGATCAAGCTCAGGGTGTTGGCGTCAACGGCGGCGAAACGGTAGTGATAGTCCCGGTTGCGCAGGAAGATGCGTTTTATCAACCGTACCCCGGCCTCGCCCCAGGTGATCATCTGGTCCACCTCACCGAGCAGATAATCCCGTTCCTCCGGGTTCAGGGCCTTGTTGACCCCGCCGGGGATGGCGCCGGTGCCATGGACCCGTTTGCCGGTAAGGACGCGGATGACCTCCTGGCCGAACTTGCGCAGCAGCACCCCCTGTTTGGCGATGTCAGGATGGTCCTGGATGACGCCCAGGATATTGCGATGGGCGACGGCGTCGGCAAAGCCGAACAGCAGGTCCGGCGAGGAGAGGTGAAAGAAGTGCAGGGCATGGGACTGAAGCACCTGGCCCAGGTGCATGAGGCGCCGTGCCTTCTCCGCCGTGGGCGTTAACCGCTCCACCCCGGCGAGTTGGTCGGTGGCCTTGGCGGCGGCTAGGTGGTGACTGATGGGGCAGATGCCGCACAGGCGCTGCACCATCACCGGCAACTCCCAGTAAGGCCGGCCCTGGACGAACTTCTCGAAACCGCGGAACTCGACGATATGCAGCCGCGCCTGATGGATCCGGTTATCCTCGTCCAGCAACAGGGTGACCTTGCCGTGGCCCTCGACCCGAGTCAGAGGGTCGCTGGCCACCCGCCG
>ERZ1645192.4266-NODE-4266-length-11370-cov-8.391869_pt1 | contig 11370 bp, 7 predicted proteins | sample MGYA00575354_ERZ1645192 | MGnify/ENA primary metagenome ERZ1645192 (study PRJEB40844, sample SAMN11349763) | freshwater sediment metagenome | isolation source: river sediment | host: Sediment | place: India: Faizupur Khadar , New Delhi | collected 2017-02-21 ... | reverse complement strand
GCGCAGGACGCCGCCACGCCGCCGAAGCGCAAGTCGGCCAAGGAGATCATCGATGCCGCGCCGGCCAGCGCCTGGCGCGACCTCGATCCCGCCAACACGCTGTACATGGAGCTGCCGGCCGGGCGGGTGGTGATCGAACTGGCGCCGGGCTTCGCGCCCGAGCACGTGGCGAACATCAAGGCCCTGGCCAAGGGTGGGTTCTGGGACGGGCTGGCGATCTACCGCTCGCAGGACAACTTCGTCGTCCAATGGGGGGATGCCGACGGCGACGACAAGGCCAAGGCCAAGCCCTTCCCCGCCGGCGCCCGCGACCACCTGCCGGCGGAATTCACCCGCAGCGACAAGGGCGTGCGCTTCGACCGCCTGCCCGACGCCGACGGCTGGGCGCCCGAGGTCGGCTTCATCGACGGCTTCCCCGCCGCGCGCGACCCGAAGGCGGGCAAGGCGTGGATCGCGCATTGCTACGGCGTGGTCGGCGCCGGCCGCAACAACGCGCCAGACAGCAGCCTCGGCGCCGAGCTCTACGCGATCATCGGCCAGGCCCCGCGCGCGTTGGACCACCAGCTGAGCGTGGTCGGGCGGGTGGTCAAGGGCATGGAGCTGCTCAGCGTGGTGCCGCGCGGCCCGGACCCGATGGGCTTCTACGAGAAGCCCGAACAGCGCGCGCCGATCGTCTCGGTCAAGCTGGCCAGCGACGTCCCGGTGGCCGAACGCACGCCGCTGCAGTTGCTGCGCACCGACAGCCAGGCCTTCCGCGACGCCACAGAGGCACGGCGCAACCGGGTCGACGATTTTTACACCGTCCCCGCCGGCCACATCGACCTGTGCAACGTCGCCCTGCCGGTGCGCACGCCGCCGAAGGGCTGACCTACGACCAAGGCAGCATGGCCCCGCGCGCGCGCCGGGCCTAGGCTGGGGCGATGCGCATCGCCCTGCTCGCCGACCTGCACGCCAACCGCGACGCGGTGGAAGCCTGCCTGCGCAAGCTCGACAAGGCCGGCCACGACCAGCTGGTGCTGCTCGGCGACCTCGTCGGCTACGGTCCCGACCCGTCTTGGGTGGTCGACTTCGCGCGCGAGGCGCAGGCCAGCGGCGCGGTCGTGGTCCGCGGCAACCACGACGAAGCCGTGGCCACCGCGGCGGGCGAGCGCATGCATGCCTCGGCGCGCTTCGGGGTCGACTGGACCCGCGCGCAGCTCACCGAGGCGCAACGCGCGTGGCTGCGCGAGCTGCCGCTGTCGGTGCGCGAGGAAGATCGCCTGTACGTGCACGCCAACGCGCATGCGCCGGCGTCCTGGGGTTACGTGAACTCGCGGCTGGCGGCGACCCACAGCCTGGCCGCGACCGATGCCTGGCTCACCTTCTGCGGCCACGAGCACGCACCCGCGCTGTACCACGGCCAGGCCGGGCAGGCCGCCTGCTTCACCCCGCAACCCGGGTTCGCGATGCCGCTGGCGCCGGCGCGCCGCTGGCTGGCGATCCCCGGTGCCTGCGGGCAGCCGCGCGACGGCAATCCCGCCGCGGCCTGCGCCCTGCTCGACACCCGCGCGCGCAGCCTGACCTTCCTGCGCGTGCCCTACGACCACGACGCGGTGGCCGCGCGCATCCTCGCCGCCGGACTGCCGGCGGAACTCGCACGACGCCTGGCGGGAGGCCAATGAGATGCCGGTGAAACTCGCGCAGGGCATGCAGCTGGACGGCTTCGAACTGCTTGCGCCACTGCACCAGGGCGGCATGGCCACGCTGTGGCGGGTCGCGCATCCCGACCATCCCGGGCCGCTGCTGATGAAGCTGCCGCGGATCGGCTACGGCGAAGCCGCGACCCAGATCGTCGGCTTCGAGGTCGAGCGCATGCTGATGCCGGTGCTCGCGGGCCCGCACGTGCCGCGCTTCGTCGCCAGCGGCGATTTCGAGGACCAGCCATGGCTGGTGATGGAACAGGTCCCCGGCGACACCCTGCGCCCGCTGCTCGAGCAGGCCCCGCTGCCGGCCGAACGCGTGGCCGCGCTCGGCGCCCTCGCCGCGACCGCGCTGCAGGACCTGCACCGGCAGGGCGCGGTGCACCTCGACGTCAAGCCGAGCAACCTGCTGCTGCGCCCCGCCGAGACGGGCGGCGAGGCGCGCATCGTGCTGATCGACTTCGGCCTGTCGCACCACCAGCACCTGCCCGACCTGCTGGCCGAGCAGTTCCACGTGCCGATCGGCACCGGGCCCTACATCGCCCCGGAACAGGTGCTGGGCGTGCGCAACGACCCGCGCAGCGACCTGTTCGCGCTCGGGGTCACGCTTTACCACCTCGCCACCGGCGAACGCCCGTTCGGCAACCCCACAGGCGAAGGCGGCCTCAAGCGCCGGCTGTACCGAGACCCGCCGCCGCCGCGCGCGCTCAAGCCGGACCTGCCGCGCTGGCTGCAGGAAATCGTGCTGCGCTGCCTCGAGGTCGATCCGGACGCGCGCTATCCGACCGCCGCGCAACTGGCCTTCGACCTGCGCCATCCGGAGCAGGTGCCGCTGACCGAACGCGCCGGGCGCACCCGCCGCGACGGCCGCCTCGCGGTGGCCCGGCGCTGGTTCGGGCGCTACACCCGCGAACGCGCGCTGGCGGCACCGGCCACCCAGCATCTTGCGCAGGCGCCGCTGCTGATGGTGGCGATCGACCTCAAGCACGAGGACCCGGCGCTCTGCCGCGCCCTGCACGAGAGCGTGCAGCGGGCCCTGCAGACCACGCCCGGTGCGCGCCTAGCCTGCGTGACGGTGATGCGCACCGCGCGCATCGGCATGGACAGCAACCTCGATGCCGCCGGGCGCAACCGCCACGTCAAACGGCTGGTCGCGCTGCGCGACTGGGTTCGCCCGCTGCAACTCGACGAACACCGGGTGACCTTCCACGTGCTGGAAGCGCACGACCCCGCCGAGGCGCTGGTCGAGTACGCCCGCACCGCCGACGTCGACCACATCCTGCTCGGCGCGCGCGGGCTCACCGGCGTGCGCCGGATGCTGGGCAGCGTGTCGGCGCGGGTGGTCGCGGAGGCGCCCTGCACCGCGACGGTGGTGCGCGTGCGCGGCGAACCGCAGGCCCCATGACAGGACGGCCGCCTTGCGGCGGCCGTCCATGCCTTGCAGTGGCGATCCCGGTCAGAAGTTCCAGCCGAAGCGGATCCCCATCAGCCGCGGCAAGCCGATGGTTTCGTACACCTGCCCGTTCGGGTACTCGGCGACCACGCCGCTGGCGCCGCAGATCGATTCCGGGCACTGGGTGAAGCGACCCTGGACCACGCGCTCGTCGGTCACGTTCTTGATGTAGAAGTCGACCGTGTAGTTCTCCCAGCGGAAGCCGGCGGAGACGTCCATCGTCGTCCATGCCGGCAGGTCGCCCTTCACCGCGTAGGCGGTGACCTCGCCCGGGAACTGCGGGGCCACGCGCAGGTCGGTGCTGCGCTTGCCCTCGTGCGCGACCACGCCCTGCACGTACCACTCGGCGGCTCCGACGTCCCAGGTGTAGCGGCCGGTCAGGAAGCCCTTGCCCTTCGAGGTGACCGGCAGGCGGGTCCCGGCTGGTGCCTGCGGGCCGAGGACCGCGTCGCCATCGGGGTTGAGGGTGCCGTTCGGGCAGCTGGTGACCGGCTTGCCGTTGGCGTCGGTCCAGCCGCAGTAGTCCTTGGTCAGCTCGGCGTCGTACAGCGACAGCCCGGCGCCGAGGCGGAAGTTGTAGTTGACCGCCCAGTTGACGTCGAGCTCGAGGCCGCGGATGCGCGCCTGGTTGGCGTTGCGGATCTCGGTCAGGCCGTTCGGGCCGATGATCGAGAACTGGAAGTCCTTCCAGCGCTCCTCGAACACCGCGCCGTTGAACGACAGGCGGTTGTCGAGCCAGGTGGTCTTCCAGCCGAACTCGAAGTTGTCGAGGTAGTCGGACAGGTACGGCGGCAGCGTGCCGCGGCGGTTGATGCCGCCCGGGCGGTAGCCCTGCGACCAGATCGCGTAGACCATCTTGTTGTCGTCGATCTGGTAGTTCAGGTTGATCTTGCCCAGGAAGTCGTTTTCCTTGACCCGCTTGTCGAACGACAGGCAGGGCGCGCCCTCGTAGTCGTCCTGCGAGATGCAGCCGGCCTCGCCGGTGGACGAGCTCCAGCCCCAGTCGCCTTAGCCGAAGAAGCCCTTCAGGCTGTTGTCGACCCAGAAGTAGCGGCCGCCCGCGGTCAGGGTGAGCTTGTCGGTGATGTCGAACGAGGCCTCGCCGAACACCGCGCTGTCGCGGTCGCGGCGATCCTGCTGGGTCAGCCAGATGGTGTCGGGCCAGCCCTCGACCCACTGCTGCGGGTCGAGGTCGTTGATCATGTAGCGCTGTTCGATGTCGTGCTTCTGGTCCTGCCAGAACACGCCGGCGACGAAGCGGAAGCGCTGGTCCTGCGGCGAGGCGAGGCGCAGCTCGTGGCTGGTCTTGCTGTAGCCGTCGACGCCGTGGATGAACTGCGACGGGTTGGTGGAACCGCCCGGCGCGCACATGAAGGCATCCGGGTCGAACTGGCTGCAGAAATAGGCGCCGTAGCCGGCGACGGCGTCGTACCAGAACCCGTAATCGTTGTAGTCCTGGTCGATGAAGTCGTCGCGCTTGAGGTGCGAGAACGCGTAGGTCAGGTCGAAGTTGCCGACCTTGCCGGTCACGGTCAGCGCGCCCTGCCACCACTTGTCCTCGGAGTACTCCTTGTAGAAATGGGTGAGCGCGTAGTCGCCGACCTGCGGGTCGGTGGCGAACGCGCCGTTGACGATCTGCTTCTGCGCCATGAACTGCGGCGTGATCGTCCAGTTGTCGTCCAGGTCGAAGCGCAGCGCGGCGCGCGCGCCGGTGGTCTCGACCCAGTTGTAGTCGTCCTCGGCGACCTCGCGGTTGTCGTCGGTACCGTGGCCGGTGTCGGCATCCCAGTACGGGTACGTGCGCGAACCGAACACGTTGTCGATGTAGCCGGCGTCCTTCTTGTTCCAGCCGACCACGCGCAACGCGGAGCGCTCGCTCAACGGCACGTTGACGAAGGCCTCGGTCACGTAGCCCAGCCCGCCATGCGAAACGGAGTTGAGCTCGATGCCGCCGCCGGTGGCGAAGCCGGACGGATCGGGCTTGTTGGTGATCAGGCGGATGGTGCCCGACTGCGAGCTGGCGCCATACAGCGTGCCCTGCGGGCCGGACAGGGTCTCGACCCGGGCGAGGTCGAACACGTGGAGGTCCAGCGCGCCCTGGATGGTGGTGATCGGCTGTTCGTCGAGGTAGATGCCGACGCTGGGCAGCGAGCCGGAGTGGTTGCCGTCGCCGCCGCTGGCCACGCCGCGCATGTACACCTGGCCGAAGCCAGGGCCGGCGGTCTCCAGCGAGACGCTGGGCATCAGCCGCAGGTAGTCCTCGGCGTCGCGCACCTGCAGTTCCTGCAGCTGCTGGGTGCCCAGCACCTGCATGCTGATCGGCACCTTCTGCAGGTTCTCCTCGCGCTTCTGCGCGGTCACGGTCACCGCGTCGAGGGTGACGGCGCGGTCCTTCTGCTCCTGCTGGGCGGGCGCCTCCTGGGCCATCGCCAGCGGGCTGCACAGCGCGGCGATGATCGCGGCGGCCAACGGCATCCTGCCGATCCGGTGTTGCGGGGTCTTGCGTGTGATGCGGTGGCGCATGGCATGGTCCCCAAAAGGTTACGAACGGTGGTTGTCGACAGCTGGGTGGCGCGTAGCGACGGCGGGCGGGGCCGCCGGGTAGTGGTCGAGCACGGGACCCAGCGCATCGGCCAGCGGACCGAGCCAGGGTTCGAACTGACGCCAGTGATCAACGCCCTCGCGGTAGATCGGCTGGCGGACCTGTTCGGAGCTGGCGGTGCGCACCGCGCGCCCGTTCTCGAAGAAGCGCAGGCAGCGTGCGTCGAACGGCAGCCCGCAGTAATCCAGCAAGGCGCGCACCTGGGCCTCGGTATCGGCCACCAGGTCCTCGTAGATCACGCGGTGCACGCGCCCCGGCAGGATCTCGTCGAAGTGCGCCATCAACGCCACGTAGTCGGCGTAGTAGGCGCCGATGTCGGCGAGGTCGTAGCTGAAGGCCTGGCCGCGCGCGAAGTGCTGCTTGAAATTGGAGAAGCCGCAGGCCATCGGGTGGCGGCGGGCATCGATGATGCGCGCGTTCGGCAGCATCAGGTGGATCAGGCCGACGTGCGCATGGTTGTTCGGCATCTTGTCGATGAACAAAGGCGCGGCGGTGCGGCGCTGCACGCGGGTGCGCGCGAGGTAGCGCTCGCCTAGCGCGGCGAAGGCCTCCGCCGGCATCGCCTCGACCACGTCGTGGTAGGAGGTGGTGGACGGCGACGATGCGCCAAGCCGCAGATCGCGGGTGATCGCGATGACCTCCGGCAACTCCATCGTGGCTTCCACCTCGGGGTGGCTGCCGAGGATCTGCTCAAGCAGGGTCGAGCCTGCGCGCGGCATGCCGAGGATGAAGATCGGGTCGCGCGCGGGGTGGCCGGCGCCGGCGCGGCGGGCGAAGAACTCGCGGGTGTACAGGCGCTCGGCGCGCTGCCGGCGCTCGCGGTTGAGGCCGGCGTCGTAGGGCAGTTGCCGGCGCCGCCGCGCGTTGCCGTCGCGGTAGTGGGCGAAGGCACCGGCGGGATCGCCGGCATCCTCCAGCGCCTTGCCCAGCGCGAACTGCATGTTGAGCTGCTGCTCGTCGTCGAGTCCGCCCGCCGCCAGCGCCCCGCGCATGCGCGCCACGTCGCCTGCATCCAGGCGCACGGTCTTCATGTTGGCCAGGCTCCACCACGCGGTGCCGAAGCCGGGTTGCAGCTCGGTCGCGCGCCGGTAGGCCGCGATCGCGCGGTCGCGATGGCCTTCGGTCTTCAGCGCATGGCCCAGGCTCAGCCAGATCCGCGGATCCAGCGGACGCTCGCGGAGCAGGCCCTCGTACAGCCCGATCGCGTCGCCGTACTGCCCCAGCTTGCCCAGCACGACGGCCTTCTGGTTGCGCAGGCCGGCGTCGTCGGGTTCGTCGTGCAGCAGGGTGTCGAGTTCCAGCAGGGCTTCGGCGTGGCGGTTGCCGCGATCCAGCGCCAACGCCAGGTTGCGGCGCGCCGCACGGAAGCCGGGCGCCAGCGCCAGGCAGCGTTCCAGCAGCACCTGTGCCTGTTCGTTGCGGCCCACGCGCAGGCCGAGTTCGGCCAGCATGCGCATCGCCGCGATGTCGTGGTTCTGCCGCTTCAGGCGCTGCCGCAGGCGTTGTTCGGCCTCGGGCAGGCGATCGTGGGCCAGCGCCTGCGCCGCCGCCATCAGCTCGGGATCCGCCGGCGCCTGCGCCACGTGGCGCAGGTAATCCGCCTCCGCCGCAGCGGCGTCGCCGGCCTCGCGCCGGAGTTCGGCCAGGGCCAGCCACACGCCGGGCATCGCCGGGGCCAGCCGCGCGGCCTCGGCCAGGGCCTCGATCGCATCGTTGCGTCGACCGGTCCGCGCCAATGCGCGCGCCAGCATCCAGTGCACCTGCGCCGAGCCGGCCTGCTCGCCGGCCAGCGCCTGCAAAGCCGTCGTGGCGGCTTCGGCCTGTTCCTGCGCCAGCCATGCGCAGGCCTGCAGGAAGCGCGCGCCGGGATGCCCGGGATGGGCGGCCAGCACGTCGCGGGCCAGCGCCTCCGCTGCGGCGGGGTCGGCGTCGAGGCGGCCGTGCGCCTCGGCGAGCGACGCCTCCACCGACACCACGCGACCAGCCGCTGCGCCCAAACAGCACCCCGTGGCCCGCGGGGCGGGCCCGTTCAGTTTTGCGAATCCCCGCGTCGAATCTACGTGGCGGGCGCGGGCGCGTCCAGCCCCGTACCGAGCGCCGGGGGGCGATCGCCGGACGTACGTACGCGCGAATCAGGGAGCAGAAGGTCTCGGCGCGCGATAGTTGTCGATTGCTGGACCGAGTGCCTTTGCCAAGGGCGCCAGCCAGGGTTCGAAATGCCGCCAGTGGTCCACGCCCTCGCGATAGATCGGCTGGCGAACCTGTTCGGAGCTGGCGGTGCGCACCGCGCGCCCGTTCTCGAAGAAGCGCAGGCAGCGTTCGTCGAACGGCAGCCCGCAGTAGTCGAGCAGCGCGCGCACGTGGGCCTCGGTGTCGGCCACCAGGTCCTCGTACACCACGCGGTGCACGCGCCCCGGCAGGACGTCGTCGAAATGCGCCATCAGCGCGACGTAGTCGGCGTAGTAGGCGCCGATGTCGGCGAGGTCGTAGCTGAACGATTGGCCGCTCATGAACAACTGCTTGTAGTTGGAGAACCCGCAAGCCATCGGATGACGGCGCGCATCGATGATCTTTGCGCGGGGCAGGATCAGCTGGATCAGGGCGACGTGCGCATGGTTGTCTGGCATCTTGTCGATGAAGAAGCGGCGTCCGAGCTTGCGCTGGATGGACGCGCGCGCGATGTAGCGCTCCCCCAGTGCACGCAGGTCGGAAGGACCCAGGCCCGACAGCAGACCGTGGTACGACGTACCCGGCCCTGACCCGCCCTGCATTCGCAATTCCTGGGCAATGGCAGGGAGGTCCGGCAACTCCATGGTCGCTTCGACATCCGGGTGGCTCGCGAGGATTTGTTCGACCAGGGTCGAACCGGATCGCGGCAATCCCACCACGAAGATGGGGGAAGGATCCGCGCAGCCTGCGCCCTCATGACGGGCGAAGAGCGTTCGATCGATGACTGCCCGCGCACTGGCCGTGCGTCGCGAGTACCACGCCGCATCGTGCGGCAAGTGCGACCTGCGGATCGCATTGCCGCGCTGGTAGTGCGCGAACGCATCTGCGTACTCGCGCGCATCCTCGCAGGCTTTGCCGAGGGCGAACTCGAGATGCAGTCGCGCTTCATCACCGAGGTTCGGGCGCGCGAGCTGCGCCCGCATCGTGTCGACGTCGCCGACGTCGAAACGGAACGTCTTGAGATTCGCGAGGCTCCACCAGGCGCTACCGAAGGAAGGCTCCAATTCGACCGCGCGGCGATACGCCGCGATCGCGCGATCCGCCTTCCCTTCGGCCTTGAGCGCGTGGCCCAGGCTCATCCAGGCACGCGCATCCTTGGGCCGAGCCTGCAGGATGGATTCGTAGAGGCTGATGCCAGCCTGGTAGTTGCCCAGCTTCACCGACAGCGAAGCCTTCATCTCTTGGTAAGAGGCATTGCCCGGATCCTGCGCGAGGAGCGACTCGACCTCTGCCAGCGCATCGCCGAGGCGGTTCGCACGCTCGAGTAGCAGTGCGTGGTGGTGCCTGGCCATCGCGAAACCCGGCGCGAGCGAGAGGCATCGTTCGAGCAGTTCCAGCGCCTGTTCGATCCTCCCCCCTTTTGCCGCCAGTTCGGCCAGCATGCGCACCGCCGCGATGTCGCCAGGGAACAGACGCAGTCGCTCGCGCAGGCTCCGCTCAGCGTCTTGCAGCCGCCCGTCGGAGATCGCCTGGCCGGCCGAGACGAGTTGCGGATCGTGCATGGCCGTGCGCGCGTGCATGAGGTAGGCCTTCGCGGCACGCTCGCGATCTCCACTCGCATCCAGCAAAGAGGCCATGCGCAGCCAGGCGCCCGGCATGGTCGGGTACAGCGACACCGCCGCCTCGAAGGCCGCGATGGCCCCTGCCTGGTCTCCCGCCGCAGCCAGCGCGGTGCCAAATTCCATCCTTACCTTGGGCGACTCGGGCTGTTCCTGCACCAGGGGCTGCAGGATCTCGATCGCCCTCGCGTGTTCACCCAGCAGGTTGTGCGCCATCCCGAGCAGGAGTCGCGCCACCGGGTCCCCCGGGCTTGCCCGCAGGATCTGCCGAGCCTGTTCCGCTGCCAGCAGCGGATCGTGGTCCAGCATGCGCATCGCATGCGAGAGGGCAGCCTCGAGGCTGACAGTGGTGTTGGTCGCGGTCATCCGGTCATTATGCCCCCGGCCATGCCGCCAATCTGGTCCTCACCCCGCCTTTGCACCGCGGGGCCTAGCGTGGCCCGTCCCCCCACGACGGAGCCACCCCATGCCCCTGCTGCGCCTGCGCCTCACCGGCCGCGACGACGATGTCCGCGCGATCGCCAACCTGCTGCAGAGTCTGGACGGCATCGAGCACGTCGAGGAGGTCGACGACCTGATGCCGCACATGGACGATGCCGATTCCAGCTCCGCCGGGCTCAGCGACGTGCAGGGCCCGGACACGCACGAGCTCGAGGTCGACGCGCCAAACGAGGCCACCGCGCGCAAGGTCCGCGAGGCGGTGGAGGCGCTGGCCTTCGACCTCGACATCATGGTCGAGTTCGAGCAGGACGAAGGCTGAGCCCGGCTCAGTCGCCGGCCAGGGTCGCCGCGATCGCCGGCTTCAGCGCGCGCAGGGCTTCGTTCTGGCCCTGGTCGGCCTCGAGGTAGAGGGCGGTGAGCAGCGCATCGAGGTCGTGCTTGCGGGCCAGCCAGGCGACGTCCCCGCCGGCCGGCATCGGCCCGAGCCGGGTGCGCAAGCCGGAGAACCAGCGCGTCCAGGCCTCCGGCGCGAGCACGCCGCGCCGGGCCACCCAGGCGACCGGGCGCGCGAGACGCCCCGCCTCGCCGAACACATAGGCATGGCCGGCGGCGGGGACGGCCTGCGTCGCCACCGCATCGAGGATGCGTTGCAACTGCGCGGCATCCAGCGCCGGATTGAGCGCCAGTTGCATCAGCCAGTCCGCGCCATGCGCCACCCCGTGGCGCCAGCCGATCCCGGCCTCGAAGCCGCGGTAGTCGCGCACCCCGGACAGGTAGCCCGCCGCATCAACGAGCATCGCGTCGCGTTCGCCGGCCGACATCCACGGCGCAACCCGATCGGTGCGCGCGACTTCGGACAGCACCAGCGCCGCGAACGGATGCAGCACGCCATCCGGGTCGGGGGCCGCCAACTGCCGGCGCAGCGCCGCGTGCAGGGCGCGCAGGGTCTCGGCGTCGAAGTCGCCGGCACGCATCCAGTGGGCCAGGGCCTCGTAGGCGATGCCGTCGCGGAGCGCGGGATCGCGATCGCCGAGGCAGTCCACCAGCCCCATTGCCAAGGTCCGCCTCGCGGCGGGGTCGGGCTGGCTGAATCCTTGCGCCTTCAGCGTCGCCAGCGACGCGGCGTCCTGCCCGGGTGGCGGGCATCCGGCGGCGGCGGGCAACGCGGCACCCGCCAGGGCAACGAAGATCCACAGCTGGCGCAGGCGCATCGCATCGCTCCTCGGGTGTAATGGGTCCATGGCGCCATCGGTCGACGCCGGCCGCAAGCGCCGGAAGTCCTGCCCGCGCCGACCATGACCCACGGCGGGTTGCGGCGGGGGGCGTCATCGCCGACCCTAGCGTCTTCACCTGCCCTTCACCTGGTCCCGCCATGCGCCGAACCCGTGCTGCCCTGCTGCTTGTCCT
>ERZ1645192.4264-NODE-4264-length-11371-cov-9.392365_pt1 | contig 11371 bp, 8 predicted proteins | sample MGYA00575354_ERZ1645192 | MGnify/ENA primary metagenome ERZ1645192 (study PRJEB40844, sample SAMN11349763) | freshwater sediment metagenome | isolation source: river sediment | host: Sediment | place: India: Faizupur Khadar , New Delhi | collected 2017-02-21 ... | reverse complement strand
GATACAGGCGAGCAGGCGCTCGAGGTTGCGGATACGCTCGTGCGTTCGGGCGCCGTCGATGTCCTTGTGGTCGATTCCGTTGCCGCGCTGGTGCCGCGTGCGGAACTCGAAGGCGAGATGGGCGATCAGCAGCCGGGCCTGCAGGCGCGGCTGATGAGCCAGGCGCTGCGCAAGCTGACAGGCTCGGTTTCGCGCTCGCGGACCATGGTCATCTTCATCAACCAGTTGCGGATGAAGATCGGCGTCATGTTCGGCAACCCTGAGACGACGACCGGCGGCCACGCGCTCAAGTTCTATGCCTCGGTCCGTCTGGAGATCCGCCGCATCGGCGCGATCAAGGACCGCGAGGAGACCGTTGGCAATCAGACCCGGGTCAAGGTCGTCAAGAACAAGCTGGCGCCGCCGTTCAAGATGATCGAGTTCGACATCATGTACGGCGAGGGCATCTCCAAGATGGGCGAGCTGCTGGACCTCGGTTTGAAAGCCGGTCTCGTCGAGAAATCCGGCTCCTGGTTCTCCTACGGTTCGGAGCGGATCGGCCAAGGCCGCGAGAACGCCAAGACCTACCTCAAGCAGCATGCCGACCTGGCCGCCGAGATCGAAGAGAAGATCCGCGCCAACGCCGGCCTCGTCTCGGCCACCTTGTTGTCGGCAAACGCGGACGCCGAGGACGCCGGCGGCGCTTGAGCGCCCCGGGACGGCTCGTCCCTGCCTCTCCCGTTGATGGTTGACAGCCCGCGGCCCCGCTCGCATCGGGGCCGCCGCTTCTCTCCGCCCCGGCTCTGCCTGCCTGGACACCCGACCCGGCGGGCGCTAAAAGCGGCAAAGTTGGGGCAGACGTCGGCCCCGAATTCATCTTGAGAGGCTGACCCGCAGGGCCATGCAGACCGTCAACGACATCCGCAAGGCGTTCCTCGACTTCTTTGCCCGCCATGGCCACCGCGCCGTGACATCGAGCCCGCTCGTGCCGCGGAACGATCCCACGCTGTTGTTCACCAACGCCGGCATGGTCCAGTTCAAGAATGTTTTCACCGGCATCGAGCGCCGCGATTACGCGCGCGCGGCGACGGCGCAGAAGTGCGTGCGGGCCGGTGGCAAGCACAACGACCTGGAAAACGTCGGTTACACCGCGCGGCATCACACCTTTTTCGAGATGCTGGGCAACTTCTCCTTCGGCGATTATTTCAAGGACCTCGCGATCGAGCTTGCGTGGACGCTCGTCACAAAGGAGTTCGGCCTTCCCGCCAACCGTCTGCTGGTCACCGTCTACGCCGAAGATGACGACGCGCATGCGCTGTGGAAGAAGATCGCCGGCCTGCCGGACGACCGCATCGTCCGCATCGCCACCTCTGACAATTTTTGGGCGATGGGCGAGACCGGTCCGTGCGGGCCGTGCTCGGAGATCTTCTACGACCATGGCCCGCATATCCCGGGCGGCCCGCCCGGCAGTGCCGATGCCGACGGCGACCGCTTCATCGAGATCTGGAACCTCGTTTTCATGCAGTACGAGCAGGTCACGGCGGAGAAACGCATCGACCTGCCGAAGCCCTCGATCGATACCGGCATGGGCCTGGAACGCGTCGCCGCCGTCATGCAGGGCACGCACGACAACTACCGCATCGATCTCCTGCAGGCGCTGATCCATGCCGCTGCCGAAGCCACGGGCACCGAGCCGGAAGGCCCGCACGCGATCTCGCACCGTGTCATCGCCGATCATCTGCGCGCGTCCTCATTCCTGATCGCAGACGGCGTGCTGCCGTCCAACGAAGGCCGCGGCTACGTGCTGCGCCGGATCATGCGCCGGGCGATGCGGCATGCGCATTTGACCGGCTGCGAGGAACCGGTGATGTGGAAGCTGGTGCCGGCGCTCACCGCCAAGATGGGCCAGGCCTATCCGGAACTGGCGCGGGCCGAAGCGCTCATCAGCGAAACCCTGAAGCTCGAAGAGACGCGATTCCGCCGCACGCTCGACCGCGGCTTGAAACTCCTCGAGGAGGCGACCGCGGAGCTGCCCGCAGGCGGCGTGCTGGCAGGCGAAACGGCGTTCAAGCTCTATGACACCTACGGTTTTCCACTCGATCTCACTGAGGACGCGCTCAAGGCGCGCCGCATGACGGTCGACGTCGCGGGCTTCAGCGCGGCAATGGCCCGCCAGCGTGAGGAGGCCCGCCGGGCCTGGGCCGGCTCCGGCGAGGCAGCGACCGAAGCGCTCTGGTACCAGGTGCGCGACGACGTCGGCGCTACCGAATTCCTCGGCTACGAAACCGAGGAAGCGGAGGCGAAGATCGTTGCCATCGTCCGCGACGGTGCGCCCGTCCCGCGCGCCGAAGCCGGTGAAACGGTCGCGATCGTCTGCAACCAGACGCCGTTCTATGGCGAATCCGGTGGTCAGATGGGCGATTGCGGCGTCATCACTGCCGCCGGCGGCGGCCGGCTGCTTGTCAGCGACACCCAGAAGAAAGCCGGCGACGTGCAGGTCCACCACGGCATTGTCGACACCGGCAGCCTCGGCGTCGGCGATGACGTCGTGCTGCGGGTCGATCACGACCGCCGCGCGGCCGTGCGCGCGCATCACTCGGCAACGCACCTCCTGCACGCGGCCCTGCGCACGCGCTTGGGCGAGCATGTGACGCAGAAAGGTTCCCTCGTCGCGCCGGATCGCTTGCGGTTCGACGTCAGCCATCCGAAGCCGATGAGCCCGGAGGAGATCGCCGCCGTCGAAGCGCAAGTCAATGCCGAGATCCGCGGCAACAGCGACGTTGCCACCCATCTGATGGACCCGGAGGCGGCCGTGCTCGCCGGCGCCATGGCGCTGTTCGGCGAGAAGTACGGCGATGAGGTGCGCGTCGTCTCCATGGGCAGCCCGCGTGCCGACGATCAAGCCTATTCGGTGGAGCTTTGCGGCGGCACGCACGTGCGGCGCACCGGTGACATCGGCATGTTCAAGATCGTCGGCGAGACGGCGCTGGCGGCCGGCGTGCGCCGGATCGAGGCGGTGACCGGCGCGGCGGCGCTGGCGTTCGTCGCCGAGGAGGAGCGCTGCTTGAAGAGCACGGCACAGCTCCTGAATACCGCCATCGCGGATGTGCCCGATCGCGTCGCGGCACTCATCGAGGAGCGCCGCCGGCTGGAGCGTGAGCTGAGTGAGGCGCGCCGGGCGCTCGCCACCGGAGGTGGCGGCGGCAGCGGCAGCGAGATCCGCCAAGTGAACGGAATCCGCTTCTCATCGCGCGTCCTGCCCGGCTTGCCGGCCAAGGAGCTGAAGAGGCTCGCCGATGACTTGAAGAAACAACTGGGCTCCGGCGTCGTTGCGCTCATTGCCACGGACGAGGGCAAGGCGTCGCTGGTCGTCGGCGTGACCGAGGATTTGACGCCGAAGGTGAGCGCCGTGGAGCTGGTACGGATCGGCGCCGCCGTGCTGGGCGGTTCCGGTGGCGGCGGACGGCCGGACATGGCGCAGGCCGGCGGGCCTGAGCCGGAGAATGCGGCAGCGGCACTGGCGGCGATCGAGCACGCGCTGGGCGGGCCCGCTTAGGCGCGGCGGCGGCTCGCCAGCGCAGCCGTCAGTGGCGCCATCGGGCAATCTGCTTCGGTGCCGTTCACTTCCGCAGCGATCTGCTGCAGCTGGCCGATGACGCGATCCATGAAATCCTCGATCGCCTCGTCGGTCATCGCCGCAAGGAGGTCGGAGACCGCCGGGTCAAGGTCAGTACCGGCTTCCGGCGCTTGCGTGGGGCGCTCCGCGAACGTTTGGCGCAGCCTCTTTGCGGCCGCCAGCGGATCGCCCTCTTCGAGAAAGCCGCTGACATAGGCATTGATCAGGAGTCGGCGCTGGGCGCTCAAATGCGCCAGAAGCGTCATCAGCACCGAATTCATCGCGCCATCCTCCTTCGCTCGCGGACGCCCGCGGCCATCGCCCGGCCCGGTCACCACAATGACGGCATTCCGGTTGCGATGCCGTTAACCCCTGGTCGTCGATGGCCGGCCTTCAGCCGCCCGAGCCACGCGCGCCTCGACGGCCTCTCTTGATGGCGCCGGTCCGGAGCCCTAGGGTTAGAGGGGTGAGCGGCGTTCGACGGGAGCAGCGGCATGACCAGGCGATTTTCGGGCACGGAGACCTACGTCGCGACCGAGGACATGAAGGTCGCGGTCAACGCCGCGATCGCGCTCGAGCGACCGCTTTTGATCAAAGGTGAGCCCGGCACCGGCAAGACCATCCTCGCACACGAGATCGCCGGGGCCATCGGCGCACCGCTGATCGAATGGCACATCAAGTCGACGACCAAAGCGCAGCAGGGCCTCTACGAATACGACGCGGTCGCGCGGCTCAGGGACTCGCAACTCGGCGATGCGCGCGTGCACGAGATCGGCAACTACATCGTCCGCGGCAAGCTGTGGGAAGCGTTTGCCAGCGACGCCCGGCCGGTGCTCCTGATCGACGAGATCGACAAGGCGGACATCGAGTTCCCCAACGATCTCCTGCTCGAACTCGACCGCATGCAGTTCCACGTCTACGAGACGAAGGAAACCATCAGCGCCCGCCAGCGGCCGATCGTCGTCATCACGTCCAACAACGAGAAGGAGCTGCCGGACGCCTTCCTGCGCCGCTGCTTCTTCCACTACATCCGCTTCCCCGACCGGGAAACGATGCAGAGGATCGTCGATGTGCACTATCCCGGCATCCACAAGCGCCTCGTGCAAGAGGCCTTGACCGTATTCTTCGAGGTGCGCGAAGTGCCGGGTCTGAAGAAGAAGCCGTCGACATCGGAGCTCCTGGACTGGATCAAGCTCCTGATGGTGGAGGACATCCCGCCGGAGACGCTGCGCACGGCAGATGCGCGCAAGCTGATCCCGCCGCTCTACGGCGCCTTGCTGAAGAACGAGCAGGACGTGCATCTGTTCGAGCGCCTGGCCTTCCTCAACCGCCGCGAGGGGCACTAGGATGGCGGGGCATTTGGCGCCCACCGCTCGCTCGTCATGCGCGGACTTGATCCGCGCATCAACTCGGGGGGCCATCCCCAGCAATGGATGGCCGGCCTTCGCCGACCATAACGGTGAACGGGCGGGGGCCAGCATCGCGGCCGAGCAGGTCACTGTGCTCTGATGGGCCGGCATTAGGATCGCGCCATGTTCATCACCTTCTTCCTCGAACTTCGGCAGGGTCGGCTGCCGGTCAGTTTGCGCGAGTACTTAACGTTCCTCGAGGCGATGCAGGCCGATCTCGCCGCATACTCCGTCGATGACTTCTACTACCTGGCGCGCGCCTGCCTGGTGAAGGACGAGACCAACCTGGATAAGTTCGACCGCGTATTCGGAAAGGTTTTCAAGGGGTTGATGCCGCCGGAGGGGGAGCAGGCGGAGATCCCCGAGGACTGGCTGAAGAAGATCGCCGAACGCCTGCTGACGGAGGAGGAAAAGGAGCAGATCAAGGCGCTGGGCGGCTGGGACAAGCTGATGGAGACGCTCAAGGAGCGCCTCAAAGAGCAAAAGGGCCGGCACACGGGTGGCTCGAAGTGGATCGGCACGGCCGGGACCTCGCCCTTCGGCGCCTGGGGCTACAATCCGGAAGGCATCCGCATCGGCCAGGACGAGAACCGCAACTTCCGCGCGGTCAAGGTGTGGGATAAGCGCGAGTTCCGCAACCTCGATGCTTCGGTCGAACTCGGTACCCGCAACATCAAGATCGCACTCCGCCGCCTGCGCCGCTTTGCCCGCGAAGGAGCAGCCGATCAGCTCGATCTGCCGGGCACGATCCGCTCAACCGCGAAGAAGGGCTACCTCGACCTCGCGATGGTGCCCGAACGGCACAATGCGGTGAAAGTGCTGTTGTTCTTCGACGTCGGCGGATCCATGGATCCGTTCGTCGAGGTCTGCGAGGAGCTGTTCTCCGCCGCCCGCTCGGAGTTCAAGCATCTCGAATACTTCTATTTCCATAACTGTCTCTACGAGCGCGTCTGGCGCGATAACCGCCGCCGCTACGATGAACCGACCTCGACCTGGGACCTGCTGCACACCTACCCGCACGATTACAAGGTCATTTTCGTCGGTGATGCCTCGATGTCGCCCTACGAGATCCTGCAGCCGGGCGGCTCGGTCGAGCACTGGAACGAGGAGGACGGCGCGACCTGGCTCAAGCGCGTACTCACCGTTTACCCGAAATGCGCCTGGCTCAATCCCCTGCCGCCGGAATGGTGGGAGTACACGGGCTCTGTGCGCATGATCCGCCAGCTGTTCGCGGGCCGGATGTACCCGCTCACACTCGATGGCCTCGATGCCGCCACGCGCGCCTTGAGCCGATGAGGTAGGGTTCCTGGCGCGGCCCAGGGGCGGCGCGACGGCGCATATTCTCCGAGGCATCGGCACCCGCTTGTGCGTTCAGGGGCGGCGACGGCGTTCGGCATCACGCCACGGCTTGGAGCCCCTTCTTGGCAACGAGCGTCAGCAGCTTGAGTGAAGCGCCGCGCGGACGCTTGTCACCGCGCTCCCATTGGCTGACGAGCCCGGTCGTCACATTGAGATAGCGCGCAAATACCGCTTGGCTCGCCTTCTCCCGGAGTCGGATTTGGCGAATCTGTTCGGGCGTCAGCTCCTCAACCTTTGTCAGGCACATTTCGTCGAAGGATTTCATCGTCTGCTTGCTCATAACCCCGGCTTCCGCCAGACCGGCCGCAGTCTCATGCACCGCCGCCAGAGCGTCGCTCCTGTACCGCTCACTCATGGCATCCAATCTCCGTAATCGTTCCATTGTTCATGGCCGCAGCCAAGCCCAAGTCGTCAAGGGCAAGTATCTCGTCGGCCAGCTTCCGAAACGCCCCCAGTTCGTCCCGCCGAATGTTGGCGCGTTCGCTCTTTGGGAAGCCGTAGACAAAGAATGCTCGGGCGCCCCGTCGGAAAAGGACGATGGTCCGAAAGCCTCCGGACTTGCCCTGCCCCTTCCTGGCGATCCGTTGTTTGATCACACCGCCGCCGAGGTCGGCGTCGCACACTCCGTTTTCGCCCCGCCGGACGGCATCGCACAATTCGTGGTCAGCAATACCCTCACGGCTCGCGAAACGGGCAAATGGCTTGGTCATAAAAACGCGCATCTGCGGTCGCAGCACGAACCATAACACTTAGAAGTATAGCACTTAGTGCTATATTCTGCAATCAGTGCAGAGCAATCACGAGGCTCCGGGGACACCACAGCTTCCGGAGACAGGGTTCGGGCGACATGATCCATTCCCTCCCGCCCGCACGCGGTTATGGTGACACGAGACGCGATTTCCGGACCGGCGGGTGCTCGGTCGAGCGGACGGGGCAGCAAGGTTCACGCGCGTCTTAGGCGCAAGCAGCCTCAAGAGATCAACTCCATCTTGAAGTGGTAGCGGAGCGACTTTCGCAGTTCCTCCACAACCTTAAGCGAAGCGAGCAGGAGCCCGCGCTCAAGCTTGCTCAGGCTTGCAGGCGCGACGTAGTTGTCCGTCGCGGTGCCGGTTTGGGCCCGCGCCAACTGGGCACGCAGCCGCAGCATGCTCATGAAATCGAACGCCTCGATCAAATCGGCGGCGAAGCTGTCGGTGAAGCTGCCCTCGCTTGCAAGGGTCTGAATGCGGCTGATCGTGTTGGTTTCCCTGATCGCGTGTTCAAGCGCGAGCGAGCGGACACCGTGTACGATCGGGAACAGCCCGCCCTTCTTGATGTCGAGCTGGCCCGCATGCGGCGGTGCCTTCTCGACCACGAACCGGCCGAGAAAGCCCACGGGCAGCGGGAACTGCAAGACCGCCTTGGCGAAATAGCCGAGGTGGCCGCCTTCCCGCTGCAACAGCTCGAAGAGGTGGCCCTTGAGGCTGTCGAGCAGCGTCACGTCGCCGGCCACGGCTGCGGCGTCATAGAAGATGGCGAGGTTGAGCAGCCCTTCGAGCGTGCCATCGAACAGCCAGCGGGCGAGGTCCCGCCGATAGGCCGCCTGCTCGCGTGCCCAGGCCGGATTGGAGGCCATGACGTTGCCCGGACACGGCGGGTAGCCCATCTTGTAAAGCGCCTGCGAGAACGCGCGCAACGGCTCTTCAATGCGCGCACGATCGGGCGGACTGCTGAAAATAACGGCATTGTCCTGATCCGTCGGCAGCAGTTGCTCGGCCCTGCCCTCGCTTCCCATCACCATCAGGCAGGCCTCGGCACGGATTTCGGCCGGAACCAGCTGCTCGAACAGGCGCCGGAAGATGCGCCGGTTCAGATCGGTGACGACGCGCGCGATGTAGCGCGGCTTGACGCCGCGGCCATGCAGGGCGGCGATCAGGCGCGGAATCGCGAGGCCTGCCTGTTCGAGCTCAGCAACACTCGACGCTCGCTCGACCCGGTTGGCGATGGCGAATGAACTGTCGCCGACATAACGCAGCAGGTCTCCCTGCTCAAACACGCCAATGATCTTTTGACCATCCATCACCACGACGTGCCGGATCAGGCGCTCGGTCATCAGCACCAAAGCGTTAAAAAGGAAGTCCTCGCGATCGAGGGTGGCGAGGCCGTAGGTGGCGATCTCCTCGATCGGTGTCTGGCTGTCGACGCCCATCAGGACCGACTTTTCGCGGACGTCGCGGCCGGTGAAGATCCCGACCGCACCATCCCTGCGGCGGACGAGGACATAAGACGTGCCATGCCGCTGCATCAGCTCGATCGCACCCTGCAGCGTCGTGACGCCGTCCGCAAAAACCGGCGGATGCAGCGACGCATCCCCAAGACGGATCAGCAGCATGGAGCCGGCTTCGCGCTGCTGCTGCAACGCGATCAGCGCATCGGCCTTGCGGATGAGCTCCTCATCCCAAAAGGTCTTGAGCGCCATGTTGCCGCGGATGAGGGCCTGAATGACGGCCGCCGGCAGCGTGACACACGAGGTCAGTTGGCGCGCGATGAAGGTAGTTTCGGTACGGCCTTGGACGATCGCGCGATAATCGAACGCCTCTCCGGGACCGAAACGTCCGACGATGCCGATCGAGTCATGTTCCTCGACCGAGCCCTCGGCGACCACGAACAGGCGCCCGGGAGCGTGCCAGCGCGGCAGCACCGTTTCCCCGGCAGCAAAGCTGGCGGTCTGCACGACGCGCGCCGCCTCCGCCCGTTCCGCCACGTTGAGGCGATCGAACGGCACCACCGTCCGCAACCAGTCGGCAGGATCGGTGATCGCACTGACAGCAGGCAAGCCCTTCCCTCCCGCTGGTCGAGGCCGTCGGCGCCGCGGCCTAAGGGCTCGGCCGTCGGATGGCGGCCGTCACCCGCTCCCTTCTGCGGTGATACACGACCGGGCCGGTGCGGCATAGAGGGAAGGCGTCGCCGGCAGCTCCGGCCTTCATTCCGGCTGAGGGCCCGCGGGCCGTGTTGAGGGACTGGGGCCTGCATAAAAAAAGTGGGCCGGGGGAAGGCCCCGGCCCAGGTCGTCGTGAGTGTCTTACGTAGGGTATGCAGGCGACTACTCGGCAGCCGCACCCTTCGGCTCGCCCAACACCGCACGCCGCTCGACCTCAGCAAAGCCTTCCTGCGCCGCGCGCTCAGGCGCCAGCAGGGAGACGACGATGCCGATCAGGAAGGCGCCGGTCATCGTGTAGATGCAGGGGTTTTTCAGCGGGAAGTACCACCACTTCGCCATGATATCGGCCTTGTAGGCTGCAATCGCGGCGTTGGCGGCGTCAACCACCTCCTTCGGCGAGCCGGCAGCGGCCGCCTTCGGGCCCAACAGGTCGAACTGGATGGTCGGCCCGCAGTAGATCAGCACCAGCGTGCCGATCGCCCCGAACAGGATGCTGCAGACGGCACCCCACGTGGTGAACTTGCGCCAGAACACCGACAGCACAAGCGCCGGGAAGTTCGCCGACGCCGCAATCGAGAACGTGAGCCCCACCATATAGGCGACGTTCTGACCCTCGAAGACAATGCCCAACAACACGGCACAGACACCGAGAATGAGCGACGCGGCACGCGCGGCGAGCATCTGTTCGTGCTGCGGCGCGTGGCCGCCACGGACGACGTTCACCCACAAGTCGTGCGAGAGAGCGCCTGCACCCGCCAGCGTCAGGCCCGCCACCACCGCGAGAATGGTCGCGAACGCCACCGCGCAGATGAAGCCGAAGAAGACCTGACCGGCAAGTGCATTGGCCAGCAGGGGAGCGGCCATATTCCCGCCGCCGCCGGCAGCGAGGATGTTCTTCTGTCCCACCAGCACCATCGAGCCGAAGCCAAGGATGAAGGTGATCAGGTAGAAGCCGCCGATCCAAATGGTCGCCCACATGACGGAGACGCGCGCCGCCTTGGCGTTCGGCACAGTGTAGAAGCGCATCAGAATGTGCGGCAGGCCTGCCGTGCCGAACATCAGCGCCATGCCGAGCGAGACCGCATCCCAGGCCCCGGTAACGACCTTGGTCCCCGGTTCCAGAACCTTCCCGCCGTAGCAGAACATCTGCGAGCCGGCAGCGGCAGCCGGGTCACACCCTTCCTTGGCCGCCTGGGCGAACAGGTTGATCGGGTTGAAGCCGAACTTCGCCAGCACCATGAACGCCATCGCGGTCGCGCCGCCCAGGAGCAGACACGCTTTGATGATCTGCACCCAGGTGGTGGCGATCATGCCGCCGAACAGCACGTACATGATCATCACGCAGCCGACGAGGACGACCGCCCAGACATACGGAATGCCGAACAAGAGCTTGATCAGCGTGCCCGAACCCACCATCTGCGCGATGAGGTAGGTCAGAACCACGGCCATGGTGCCGATTGCCGCGGCAACACGCACCGGTTTCTGCTGCAGGCGGTAGGCAACGACGTCCGTGAACGTGTACTTGCCCAGGTTCCGAAGGGGTTCGGCAATCAGGAACAGGATGATCGGCCAGCCGACCAGCCAGCCGGTGGAGTAGATCAGCCCATCGAAGCCGTTCAGCGCGACGAGCCCGGCGATACCGAGGAAGCTCGCTGCACTCATGTAATCGCCAGCGAGCGCGAGGCCGTTCTGGAAGCCCGTGATGGACCGTCCGGCGGCGTAGAAGTGTTCTGTCGTCTTTGTCCGCTTCGCCGCCCAATACGTAATGACGAGCGTCGCCGAAACGAAGATAAAGAAGAACAGAATGGATGTTGTGCTTGTTTGTGGCATCTTCTACCTCGCGAGATGAGTGAGTTCTTCGATCTCGCGGTCATACACGCCGTTCGCCCACTTGGTGTAAACGATCGTCAACACCCAGGCGAAAACAATGACCAGCGCGCCCAACAAGATCCCGAGCGACAACCCGTCGCTCAGCCTGCTCGCCAGCAGCGGCCTATTGAATGCCACCAGCAGAATAAAGCCGTAGTAGGCGGCCAGCATGATTGCGCTCAGCACGAAGGCGATACGCCAACGGTGTGCCGAGATCGC
>ERZ1645192.4263-NODE-4263-length-11372-cov-6.652116_pt1 | contig 11372 bp, 9 predicted proteins | sample MGYA00575354_ERZ1645192 | MGnify/ENA primary metagenome ERZ1645192 (study PRJEB40844, sample SAMN11349763) | freshwater sediment metagenome | isolation source: river sediment | host: Sediment | place: India: Faizupur Khadar , New Delhi | collected 2017-02-21 ... | reverse complement strand
ACTTTTTTCAAGTAACATTCTTTTGTGGATTTATCCACATTCCCCTCCCACCCCCAGATATTGGCGGCCCCGAAAGGGGCCGCCGTCTTTTTCCCGCGGCTCTGCGGACCGCATCGGGACAGGGCGAATGCTTCATAAACTTGACAATGTCGCCTCCCGACCCTAATAATACACCGCTGTGCTTGGATGGAGGATATCATGTCATCACACATCGAGGTCGAAAGGCTTTCGAAGACCTATCGGCACCCGATGAAGGTCTGGAAGGTCATTGAAGCGGTAAAAGAGCTCTCCTTCACGACCGGACCGGGCGAGATCGTCGGCTTTGTGGGGCACAACGGCGCCGGCAAGACGACCACCATCAAGATGCTCATGGGCTTCGTCGCCCCCACCGCCGGCCGCATTTCCCTGTTCGGCAAGGCGCCGGGCGATCCGGCCGCCCTCCGGCGGCTCGGGTTCCTGCCCGAACGCCCCTATTTCTACAGCCATCTGTCGGGTCGCGAACTGTTGCGCTATTTCTGCGGACTTTCCGATATCCCCGCCGCCGCCGCCAAAGGACGCATCGAGACCACCCTCAAGACCGTCGGACTGGCCGACGCGGGCGACCTGACGCTCGCCAATTATTCCAAAGGTATGCTCCAGCGCATCGGCATCGCGCAGGCGATCATCCACGACCCCGAACTGGTGGTGATGGACGAACCGATGAGCGGCCTCGACCCCATCGGCCGCCGCGAGGTGAAGGATATCATCCGCGAACTCAAGAAGAACGGCAAGGCGGTCCTCTTCTCCTCGCACATACTGGGCGACATCGAGGATCTTTCCGACCGGATACTCATCATCGAAAAGGGGGTGCGGCGCTCGTTCGGCACCCTTGCGGAGATAATCCCCCGGGAGAACATCGGCTGGCGCGTCTCCTTCGCGGCGCCCGAAAAGGACCGCGACGCCCTCTTCGCCGCCTTCAAGGGACTGCGCGTCGCCAACGGCCTGTTCACCGCGACCTTCGCTTCCGAGCAGGAGATGAACGCGGCGCTCACGGCGGTGATGGAACGGCGCCACACCGTGATCGAGGCGGGACCGCTCTACCCGACGCTCGAAGAGGTGGTCTTCCGGATGCAGGAACGGAACGGGACGGAGGTGACCCATGGGTAAGATGCTGCTGGTGGCCCGCTACACCTTCCTCGAGATGGTGCGCCACAAGGTGCTCTACGCCTTTGTCTTCTTCGCTTTCTTCATCCTCGGCCTCGGCATCGCCATCACCCAGATGACCATCGGCGAACCGGTCGACATCATCGCGGACATCGGTCTGGGCACCATCGAGATATTCTCCACCGTCATCGCGATCTTCATGGGGATATCGATCATCCAGAAGGAACTCTCTCTGCGGACGCTGCACCCGCTGCTCGCCCGCCCCATCAGCCGGCCGCAGTATGTGCTCGGCAAGTTCCTCGGCATGCTCCTGCTCGCGGCGGTGGGCATCCTGTTCATGGCCGCCGTCCTGTGGGTCATGCTCTTTTTCTACGGCGCCCCCGAACGGCTCTTCGCCTTCCTCCCGGCCTTCTACACGATATTTCTCCAGACGGCGCTGGTGGTCGCGGCGGCGGTACTCTGCAGCGCCTTCGTGGAACCGGCGGTCGGCGCGCTGTTCGCCATTTCCTTCTACCTCATCGGCGCCACCTCCTACAATCTCGTCTACCTGATAAACAAACACACCGATGAGACCACCAAGAAGGTGATCAACACCCTGCGGTATATCCTTCCCGACTTCTCCCACTTCAACATCAAAGACAATCTCGTCTACGGCCGCGGACTGGAGAACATCAGCCTCTCCTTCGCCACCCTCTACGCCTGCGCCGGCATCGCCATCATCCTCGCCGTCGCGGTCCTTTCCTTCAATAAAAAAGAGATCAACTGATGTTCCGTGCGGTACTCATCCGCTACGATGAGATCGGCACCAAGGGGAAGAATCGCGGCTGGTTCGAAGATCTGCTGGTGGAGAATATCCGTAAAAGCGTCGGCCCGTTCGGGAAGGTGCGCAAGTTCCGGGGGCGCATCGAGATGACGCTCGACCGCGACGAAGACCTGCCCGCCGCGACCGCTCTGCTCGCCCTCATCCCCGGCATATCGAGCTATTCGCCCGCCGCGCGACTGCCGCTCGACGCTCCGTGGGAGGCTATCGAGGCGGCGGCTCTCCCGCTTGCCGACCGCGCCCTCGCCGAGGGCCGCACGGTGTTCCGCGTCTCCTGCACCCGCTCCAATAAACGCTATCCCTCCACCTCGGTCGACCTGCAGAAACGGCTCGCCGGCACGATACTCAAGGCGCGCGACGGCCGCTTCACCGTATCGATGAAGGATTTCAATTTTGAACTCGAGATGGAGATAGACGCCGACGCGATCTATATCTTCGCCGAACGCTTCCCCGGCACGCTCGGCCTCCCGGTCGGCTGCGCCGGGTCGGTGCTGACGCTCCTGTCGGGCGGTATCGATTCGCCCGTCGCCGCCTACCTCGCGATGCGGCGCGGCGCGCGCTCCTCCTACATCAGTTTCCATTCGCCGCCCCACACCACCGAAGAAAGCATGCGCAAACTGCGCGATCTGACGCTCGTTCTGCGGCAGTATCAGGGGACCGGCTCGAAACTCTACATCGTCCCCTTCATCGATATCCAACTGCTCATCCGCGCCCGGACCCACGAATCGTACCGGACGATACTCTTCCGCCGGATGATGTTCCGCTTCGCCGAAGCGATAGCCAAACGCGACGGGCACAAAGCGCTGGTCACCGGCGAATCGCTCTCGCAGGTCGCCAGCCAGACGCTGGAGAACCTCACCTGCATCAACGACGCGGTCGAGACGCTCCCGGTCCTGCGGCCGCTCATCACCAACGAAAAGCAGGAGACGATAACCATCGCGAAAAAGATCGGCACCTTCGAGGTCTCGATACGCCCCTGCGCCGATTCCTGCACCGCCTTTATGCCCAAACGGCCCGCGACGCGCGGCAAACTCGACATGGCGCGCGCCGAAGAGGCGAAACTGCAGCCCGAGTTGGACGAACTGTTCGCTGCGGCGCTTGACGCCACCGAGATACACGATGTCTGAACCGGCCATCCTCAAGAAAAAGACCACCGTCCTCTCGCCGCAGGTGACCGAGATGAAACGGCTCCTGCGCCGCCACCGCCTCCACTCGGTCTGCGAAGCGGCCCACTGCCCCAACATCGGCGACTGCTTCGGCAAAAAGACCGCCACCTTCCTCATCATGGGGGATCTCTGCACCCGCAACTGCCGCTTCTGCGATATCGGCCACGCTCCGCATCCCGGTCCGCTCGACCCCGACGAACCGGAGGATCTCGCCCGCGCCGTGGCCGAACTGGGCCTGCGCTATGTCGTCATCACCTCGGTGACGCGCGACGATCTGGATGACGGCGGCGCCGGACACTTCGCCAAAACCATAACGGCGGTCCGCGCCGTGAGTCCCGCGACGCTCGTCGAGGTGCTCACCCCCGATATGCGCGGCCACACCGCGGCGCTTGAGACGGTCGCCGACGCACGGCCCGAGGTCTTCAACCACAATGTCGAAACGGTCCCCCGTCTCTACGGAGAGGTCCGCCCGCAAGCCGACTACCGGCGCTCGCTACGGGTCCTGTCGTTCATGAAGGAACGCGGACTCACGACCAAATCGGGACTCATGGTCGGACTCGGCGAGACCGACGACGAGATACGGACGGTCCTGCGCGACCTCCATGACCACGGTTGCGATATTGCCACCATCGGCCAATATTTCCGTCCCTCGCATGCCCATCTGCCGGTCACCCGCGACCTGACCGATGCCGAGTTCGCGGCGCTCCGCGAGTCCGGGCTTTCGATCGGCCTGCGCGAGGTCTACGCCGGCCGCTTTGTCCGCAGTTCCTTCAACGCCGCCGAAGTGTTCGAGAGCACACGATAAGCGTCCGTTTTCTTGACAATCCGCATCCTTTGAAATACAAAGCGAGGCTGGTTTGTTATTATGTCGGTTCATACATACCTGTGAGAGGAGGTAACCCGTGAGAAATCTTGTTCTTGTTTCTATTTTTACCCTCGTTGCCGCGCTTGTCGGCTGCAAGGGTGCGTCGCAGAATTCCATCGATCTGTTCCCGACCTCGGGCGGCGAGGTCATCGCCGAATTCGACGGCGTGAAGATCACCGACCAGTATCTAAAATCCTATCTCGACCAACTCAATCCTTACCTGAAGGCGCGCTACAATACCCCCGAAAAAAAGGAAGAACTCGTCGGCAAGATCATCGAAGGGGAACTGCTCGCCCGTGAAGCGCTCAAGAAAGGGGCGATCAACGACCCGATACTGCTCACCAAACTGAAATCGACCATCTCCCGTCACTATCAGAGCGTCACCCTGCAGAAAGAGATCGAAGGGAACATCAAGATCGGCGACGACGAGATGAAGAAATACTTCGATGAACACATCAAGGAATTCGTGCAGGCCGAAAAAGTGAAGGCGAGCCACATACTCGTCAAGTTCGACAAGAACAAGGCGGGCGACCGCGAGGCCAAGATGGCGACGGCCAAGAAGGTGCTGGGCGAGGTCAAGAAGAAGATCGCCGATCCCAATTCGTTCAACGAACTGGTGACCAAGTACTCCGAGGACGAAGGGAGCAAGCGCCGCGGCGGCGACGTCGGCTTCTTCGAGAGGACCGAGGACGGCGGCCGGATGGCGAAGGAATTCGCCGACGCCGCGTTCGCGCTCAAGAACATCGGCGACATCAGCGAACTGGTCGAGTCGCCCTTCGGCTTCCACATCGTCAAACTCACCGCCCGCCGCGAGAAGGCCGAAAAGACCTTCGACGAGGTCAAGGCGCGCATCGAGTCGACCCTCAAGGCCGAGAAACGGAAAGGCTCCTACGATGAAACGGTCGAGAACATCAAGAAGAGTCTGAATTTCAAGTTCAATAAAGAAGCGCTGGCCAAACTTGATCTGGGCGTTTCCGAAGGCGCCGAGAAGGCGTCGAATGAGTTCGACAAGAACCGCCAGCCCGGCGCCCCCGCCGTCAACCCGTCGAAACTGCAGGAGGCGGTGAAGAACGCCCGCCCCGCTCCGGCTCCGGCGTCGACCCCGACTCCGGCCACGGCTCCGGCCGCGAAACCGGCTCCCGAACAGAGATAACGCCGATGCCCTTTCTCCTGCTGCTCCTGCTTGCGGCGACCTCCCTGCCGCTCGGCGCCGCCGAACGGCTCCTGAACACCGTCGCCCTGATCGTCAACGACGATTTCGTGACCCTCTACGATGTCAAGAAGGAGATAGCCCCCGCGGCCCCCGACGCGGTCTCCGATCACCAGATCGCCGAACGGAAGAAGGAGGTGACCGAAAAACTCGTCGCCGACCTCCTTATCCGTCAGGAGATAAAGAAGCGCAGCATCATCGTCGGCGAGGCGGAACTCGACCGCGCGATAGAGAATGTCGCGGCGCAGAACCGCATTTCGATCGATCAACTCAAGGGGGAGATCGCCGCGCAGGGCCTTTCGTGGGAGAAATACCGCAACGAGGTGCTGAAAAAACAGCTCGAGATGCTCTCGCTCAAACGCGATATCGCCATGGCGACGCTCGACATCGACGAGAACGATCTGCGCGACCTCTATAAACGGCACTTCAGCGGCGGGGTGCTCTACACCGCCTCGCATATCGTTCTGCGCGTCGAGGGGGCTTCGGCCGATGCCGACGCCTACGACCGCATCTCCGAAGCGCACCGCGCCATAACCTCCGGCGAATTCACCTTTGAAGAGGCGGCCGAACGCTGGAGCGAGGACGCTTCGGCCAAGAACGGCGGCAAACTGCCCAGTTTCCGGTTCAGCGAAATGGACCCGAAATTCTCCGAAGAGGTCGCCTCGCTCGACCCCGGCAAGATGTCGCGCCCCTTCCGCACCCGTTTCGGCTGGCACATCGCGCGGCTCGACAACGCCGAGAAGACCGAGGTCCCGAAATACGACGAGGTCAAGGACAAACTCCGCTACCTCTACTACCAGATGAATCAGGACAAGGCGTTCGACAGTTGGCTCAAAGGCAAACGGCAGTCGAGCGTCATCAAAGTCCTGTTCTAAAATTTCCTTTTTCCTCCGAATCTGCTAGAGTGGCCCGCATCGTTGGGAGGATCCCGGTGAGACGACTGTGCCTCATATGCATACTGTTCGCCGTCATACCGCTCGGGGCGGTCGATTTCGATTTCGACCGCGCGCTGGAACGGTTCGACGAAGGGAAATTCATCGGCGGCGGCATTGATTATGTGCATGAAGGCGACGATGAGCTGTTCAGCGTAACGGTGGCGGGCGAGTTCCGCTGGGAACCGGCCGGCTTCGGCTTCAACGTGCCGCTCCGCTGGCTGGTCTACGACAAGAACAAGGATACCGACACCGTTATCGGTATGCCGGTCTACGATTGGGATGATGTCCGCGACTGGGTCCGGCTCATCACCTACGCCCAGTACGGTCATCCCGGCGACGAGGTCTATCTCTATTTCGGCGAGCACGAGAACCGCTATATCGGCCACGGCACCCTGCTGGGCGGCTATTTCAACAACATCCGCCTCGCCCACCCGTGCCGCGGCATCTACGCACAGTTCGCGACCGACTGGGCGGGCGGCGAACTGCTCCTGAGCGATGTGGCGCCTCCCGGCATCATCGGCGGCCGCGCTTACCTGAAACCGCTCAGTTTCTTCGACAAGGAGTCTTACGCGAACAATCTGGAGTTAGGCGTTTCGTGGTTCTCCGATGTCTTCATGCCCGAAGAGATAATCCGCGATGCCGCGGGAAAACGGCATTTCGACCGCGTCTTCGATTCGGCGCTCGGCGTCGACGCGAGTTTCCGCTTCCTCGCTTTCGACGGCTGGCAATTCACTCCCTACTTCGACTGGAACCTGCTCCGCTTCGGCGGCAACGGCATCCACGGCGGCATCGCGCAGGTCTTCGACATCCCGCTGGGCGACGGCGACGATCTGCGGATAGAGACGAAGATAGAGGGCCGCGCCTTCGAACGCGACTACACGCCGCAGTACTTCGGCACCTTCTACGACATCGAGAAGGATTATTATTTCGGCGACACCACCAAATACCGGACCCACACCACCTCCCTGCTCGGAAGCGGACCGTGGTATATGGGCTGGTACGGCGACATCGTGGTCCACATGGTCGGGTTGTTCGCGGTGGGCGGCTCGGTCGAGTGGAACGAATACCTCGACACCGATGCGGGCGGCGTCCGGACAGGGCGTTTCGGGGTGAATCTCTTCGGCGATCTGCTGCTGTTCGACCGGCTCCGCCTCTCTGTTTTCTTTACGCGGGCCGACGCCGGGCGCGGCTCCTTCTTCGACATCACCCGCACCCGCTCTCTTATCGCCGCCACGGCCGCTTATTCGATCAACCAATACATGGCGGTATCGGTCCGCTTCGCCAACGGTTACCGGCTCGTCCCGACGGCCGGTCTCAACGGCGACTACCGCTCCGAACTCCAGTTCGGCGTCGGCTTCACCGCCGGTTACGGTTTCTGACGATGCGTCGGACGTTCTTCCTCCTCCCGCTTCTTTTCTCCGCGCTCCTGTCGGCCGGCGAACCTGCCCTTACCGGCATCGAGGATATCATCAAGGCGAAGAGCGACGCACCGCAGGGGGAGACGGCGGTACTGCCGACCTTCGAGGCCCGGCTCGAGGCCGTCACGCTCTACCAGTCGGAAGATTCGGTGCGCGTGGTCCTACGCCCCTCGGCGAAGGTCGATTTCAAGTACGATCTGCTCGCGGGGAACGGCAAAGACCGCATCTATATCGACCTCAAGCGGACCACCGCCGACGGCTTCGCCGCGCCGACGGTCACCCCCGACTCCTTTCTGCGCGCCATCCGGCTGGGCAAACGGGACGACGGCATCCGCATCGTGCTGGATACCGGCAAGGTGGAGAAATACAATGTCATGGTGATGGAAGAACCGTGGCGCGTCGTGGTCGACTACATCGGCCGCAAACCGCTTCCCTCCACGCCGGTCGCCCCGGCGCCGGCCGTCGGCGAGAAAAAAGCACCGCCGACCGCCGTGGTCGAAAAAAAGATCGACCGGTTCGTGCTGGTGCTCGACCCGGGCCACGGCGGCAAGGACTCCGGCGCTCTGCGCAAGGGGGTGAACGAAAAGGACATCGTGCTCGATCTCGCCCGCATCCTTCAGAAAAAAGCGGCCAAGAAGCACTCCGATGTCTCGGTGGTGCTGACCCGCGACACCGACATCTTCCTGCCGCTCGAGGAGCGGGCCGTCATCGCCAACAAGAACGACGGCGACCTCTTTATCTCCCTCCACGCCAACGCCTTCAAGGATCCGGAGGTCGGCGGTCTGGAGGTCTACCATCTCAACAACCGCTCCGACGAGTACGCCGAAAAACTGGCGCGCGTCGAGAACAGCATGACCAACGACAACTCCTTCCTCAACACCATACTCGTCGATATGACCATGAGTTTCTACATCGGCGATTCGCAGAAATTCGCCGAATCGGTCGGCGGACGGTTCGAGAAGGGCCTGAAACCGTTCGATGTCAAACTGCGCGACTGGCGCAAAGGCGCCCTCTTTTATGTGCTGGTCGGCGCGCGGATGCCCTCCCTGCTGGTCGAGATCGGCTACCTCTCCAATCCGCAGGAACGGAAACTTCTCCAGACGAAAAAGTATCTCGAGACCATCGCCGACGCCATCCTCGACGGGGTGCAGGAGGTGCGCAAAAAGCACACCCTCGCCAAGGACCGGCGATGAGCGGCGGCCAATTCATCGCCCTATTCCTCTTCCTTCTTTTCTCGGCGCTCTTCGGGATGTTCGGGATCGGCGGCGGCGCGGTCTACACGCCGGTGCAACTTTTCCTCGGCACCTCCTTCAACGAGGCGGCGACCCTCACCCTCTTCCTCATCACCGTTACCTCGTTCTTCTCCGGCTTTGTCTATATCCGGGCGAAACTGGTCGATACAGCGCTGGTCGCGGCGCTGGCGGGGACCAGTTTTGCCGGCAGTATCTTCGGCGGCTGGAGCGCATCGCTTCTCCCCGAATCGCTTCTGTTGGGCCTTTTCTCCTTCTTCCTGTTCGTCAACGGCGTTCACCTGACCGTGTCGCGCAGCGTCGAGGGCGGCGAAGAAGGTCTCGCCGACAACCGCCGTTTCTGCTGGCAACGGACCATCGCGGGCCAGACCCTGCGCGTCTATCTGCCGATCGCCCTTCCCACCGCGCTACTGTCGGGGCTGTTCGGCGGCATGGTGGGGCTCGGCGGCGGCATCGTGATGCTGCCCTTGATGATCATCCTCCTGCGCTTCCCGATAAAGGTCTCCATCGCCTGCAGTTCGTTCCTCGCCGCGTTCACCGGGCTGGGCGGCTTCTTCAGCCGTCTGCCGCACTATCCAATAGACTGGCGCTTCGCCCTCTTCGCGGCGGTCGCCGTCGCGCTTGGATCGATGGTCGGCGCCCGCTGGACCGTCCACAGCTCCTCGAAAAGCCTCAAGCGATTGCTGGGGCTGTTCTTCGTCGCTATCGCCGTCGTGCTGTTCCTGCGGGGCGGCTAGGCGCTACTTCACCTTCGCGGCGATCGTTTTCTGGATGAGCTCTTCTTTGGGAATAAAGGGAAGCGTGATGTGGTCGCGGCCGGTGTTCTCGCGGTTGTACTGGGCGCTGGTCTCGATGGCGTGATCGTTCCGGGCCCACGCGCGGCGCGAAACGCCCCCCATGACATCCCACGGCATCGCGGTCGAAAGTATCGTATCGACCCGCGCCGAGCCGTCGAGCACCATCCCGAAGCCACCGTTGATCGATTTACCGATACCGACCCCGCCGCCGTTGTGAAGCGCGATGAGGCTCATGCCGCGCGCCGCGTTCCCGGCGAAGATGTTGGTCGCCATGTCGGCCATGATGTTGGAGCCGTCCTTGATGTTCGAGGTCTCGCGGAACGGGCTGTCGGTACCGCCGGTATCGTGATGGTCGCGGCCGAGCATGATGGGCCCCACCAGCCCGTCGCGCACCATCTTGTTGAATTTGAGCGCGAGCGCCGTGCGGCCCCACGCATCCTGATAGAGTATCCGCGCCTTGGTACCGACGACCAGTTTGTTCTTCATCGCGTCGCGCACCCAGAGATAGTTGTCGCGGTCCTGATAGCGGAGCGGTTCACGGCAGGTGGAGATGTAGTCGGCCGCCGCCGCGTCGGTCTTGATGAGATCCTCTTCTTTTCCCGACAGACAGACCCAGCGGAAGGGACCGTAGCCGTAGTCGAACAGTTCGGGACCGAGGATATCCTCGACATAACTGGGCCAGATGAAGCCGTCGTAGGTGTTCACGCCGTTGCGTGCGATCTCGGTCACTCCCGCGTCGAAGACCGACTTCATGAAGGCGTTGCCGTAGTCGAAGAAGTAAGTTCCGCGTGCGGCGAGCTCCTTGATGAGTTCATAATGGCGGCGCAGACTCTTGTTGACCAGCGCAATGAACTTCTGTTTGTCCTTCCCGATGAGTTCGGTCCGCTCGGCGAAAGAAAGCCCCTGCGGACAGTAGCCCCCTTCGTACACCGCGTGGCACGAGGTCTGGTCGGAGAGGAGGTCGATGGCGACCTTTTCCTTCACCGCGTATTCGAGCAGATCGACGATGTTGCCGTGGAACGCTATCGCCGCCCGCTCTTTCTTTTTCGCCATACCCAGCGCCAGATCGAACGCCTCTTTCGCCGTTCCGGTGACATGGGTCACCCACCCCTGCGAGTGACGGGTATCGATGCGGCTCTTGTCCACTTCGGCGATGAGCGCCACCCCGCCCGCTATCCAGCAGGCTTTCCCCTGCGCGCCGCTCATCCCGCCGAGCCCCGACGAAACGAACAGTTTCCCGGCAAGGTCGCCGTCGCCCGGCACGCCGAGTTTCAGCCGCCCCGCGATGAGAAGGGTGTTGTAGGTCCCGTGGACGATACCCTGCGGCCCGATGTACATCCAGCCGCCGGCGGTCATCTGGCCGTAGTTGGCCACCCCCAGCGCCGCGACGCGGTTGAAGTCGGCCGGGTTGTCGAACAGGCCCACCATGAGGCCGTTGGTCGTGATGACGCGCGGGGCGTCGGGTTTCGACCGGAACAGTCCCAGCGGATGGCCGCTGTGGAGGACGAGCGTCTGTTCCTGCGTGAGCACCTCAAGGTATTTCTTGATGAGCCGGTACTGCATCCAGTTCTGGCAGACCTGCCCCGTCTCGCCGTAGGTGACCAGTTCGTACGGGTAGAGCGCGATAGCGAAGTCGAGGTTGTTGTCTATCATCACCTGAAAGGCGCGCCCCTCGATGCAGGCACTTTTGTAGTGGTCTATCGGCTTTCCCGAGAGATTCCCCTGCGGACGGAACCGGTAGACGTAGATGCGACCTTTGGTCAGCAGT
>ERZ1645192.4261-NODE-4261-length-11376-cov-14.096900_pt1 | contig 11376 bp, 9 predicted proteins | sample MGYA00575354_ERZ1645192 | MGnify/ENA primary metagenome ERZ1645192 (study PRJEB40844, sample SAMN11349763) | freshwater sediment metagenome | isolation source: river sediment | host: Sediment | place: India: Faizupur Khadar , New Delhi | collected 2017-02-21 ... | reverse complement strand
CCGCCCAGCGGGTCCACGCCGATATGCACGCCGGACGCCGCCAGCGCTTTCATGTTCACGACGCTGTCCAGGTCATTTACGTAAGGCGTGATGAGATCAATGTGGTGGGTGGTTTCCGCTTGGAGCGCTTTTTCAAGGCCGAGCCGCCGGACATCCTTCAGACCCTCGCGAATGATTTCGTTCGCGCGGTTCTGAATCCATTTGGTGGTGTCGGTGTCCGCGGGTCCGCCGTTCGGGGGGTTGTATTTGAAACCGCCGTCATCGGGCGGATTGTGGGAAGGAGAAATGACCACCCCATCCGCCAGAGCGCTCTGCCTGCCAGCGTTGTAAGTGAGGATGGCGTGCGAGATGACCGGCGTAGGGGTGTAGCGCATATCCGCGTGGATCATAATTTCCATGCCGTTGCCCGCAAAAACCTCAATCGCGCTGTAAAGCGCTGGCTCGGAGAGGGCGTGCGTGTCCATCCCAATGAAGAGGGGGCCAGTGATGCCAGCCAATTTGCGGTATTCGTAAATCGCCTGGCTGATGGCCAGCACATGGTCCTCATTGAAGCTGCCGCTTAGCGAAGAGCCGCGATGACCGCTTGTGCCGAAGACTACCGCCTGGGCGCTGTTTTGCGGGTCGGGGTGCAAGGTGTAATAGGCGGAAATCAGGCGCGGGATATTGACCAGCGCTTCGAGCGGGGCAGGCTTGCCTGCCAGTGGGTGGATGGGCATGGCTTCTCCTTTATTCTGAAACAGGCGGGAAACCGCCTTCCTGAAAGGTTTCGTTCAGGTCCTTGCGCTGGTTCGGGTATTCGCGGTTCTGGTTGTATTCGGAAAGGTCGCTGATTTCCCCAGGGTAGCCCACGGCCGCCATGCAGTGCACGGTGTAAGCCTCCGGGATGTGCAGTTCGGCGCGGGCGCGCTCCTGGTCAAAGCCGCCCATGGGGTGCACAACCAATCCCATCGCCACGCCCTGCAAGGCCAGGTTTTCGAATGCCAGACCGGTGTCAAACGCGTGCGTGGCAATCTCCTTGCCTTTGGGTGAGATTCGATTGGAGAGCACCACCAGCAGCACGCCGGCGCGCACGCACCATTCCTGATTCCAGATATCCAGCAGCGAAAAGAAATGGTCAAATTGCTCCGTGCCGCGGTGGGCGTAGAGGAAGTACCATTCCTGGAAGTTTCCGGAGGACGGCGCCCAGCGGGCGGCTTCGAACAGGCGCAGCAGCTCTTCCTGGGGCAGGTTTTCCCCGCTCATCGCCCTGGCGGACCAGCGATTAATGATGAAATCCTCAACCGGGTATTGGTTTTTCCGGTAATCCCGCACCTTTATCTCTGAAACTTTCATCCGCTCCACCTTTTGGATACTTGAAATGCTGAGGGAATTTTATCACAACGCGGGCTAATAAATTGCCCCTGAAAAGGTGCTTTCAGGGGCTGTTCGGGTTTGCTGTTTTGGACGCAGCAGGGTTTATTTGATGGCGTATGTCAGGTTGACGTCGTAGGTGATGACAATCTGCCCGGCGGAAACCGGAACGGAGGGTTCCTGGCTGGCAGCTCCGCCGCCGCCCATTCCGTAGGCGCTGTAAGGCTGCACGTAGCTGGAATTAGTGGCGCTGATGGCCTGCACTTCGCCAAGCTGCACACCGGCGACGCCAGCTACAGACAGGGCTTTGGTCTGGGCGTCCTTGATTGCCAGGTCGCGCGCGCTGGCAAGAGCGCTGTCGCGGTCGGCGATGTCAAAGTTGATGCCGTAGATGTTATTGGCGCCCGACCGAATGGCGACGTCCAGCAGCTTGCCGAGGTTGCTCAGGTTGCGCACGGTGATATAGACCGTGTTGTCCACCACGTACACAGTGCCGGTAATTTGGCCCATGCTGTCGTATTGCTGCATCGGGTAAACAGTGAAGTTCGCGGTCTGGATATCCTTCACATCCACGCCTTCCGCCTGGAGGGCATCGGAGATGGCGGTGGCCAGGGCATTATTGTTGTTTAGGGCAGAGCTCACGTCTGGGGCTTCGTTGTGCACGCCGATATTAATGTAAGCAATATCGGGCACCAGAATAACCTTGCCGGTTCCGTTGACGCTGAGTGTGCGTACGTTGGCGGGGGCTGCGGTTTGCTGCGGGGCCTGGAATAAGGCGCATCCGGTTAACGTCAGGGCGCCGACGAGTAAGACGACAATTGAAAGAACTGGAATTTTGGTTTTCATGGATAACTCCTTAGTATTCGTTTAAATAATGACGCAGAGAGTATCTGGAATGTTCCCGAAATTCAAAATATCTTTCGGAAGAGCGTGGAAAAGCGGCAGGCATTGGATATAATAAACATCGGGGTTCTTGTCACAACCTCTCAGAAAGAGAGCCATGCCTGTAAATTATCCTCAAATTGAGCAGAGCCTGCCTGCCTACGCCAGCAAGGAAAAGGGCTATCAGGACCTGCAGATCGCGCAGCAGGAGAAGCTTTGGCAGATGTTTTCCGACCCGTCCCTGGAAGTGGAGGCCATGCGGGAAAAGATTGCCAGAGCCGAAGCGCTGCTAAAGAGCCTGTATTGCGCCAAACCGGTACAGGAGAAGCTGCTCACCCGCAGCCCGCTGCCCGCGCTGCCGCCAGCCTATACGCTGATTGCGGCGGACGGTTCGCAAATTGCGCCAAACCGCCACAGACCTGTGCAGTTTTGCGTACTGAACATCGGTTTGATAAAAATCCAGCGGGGCTCGGGGCGCGCGCCGGAAATCAATGTGCTGAGCACGCTGCTGGACCATGAAAGCCTGTTCACCCCCGATGGACATCTGATTGGCGAGGAGGATGTGTCGCTTTTTCGGGACCTGGAGGAACGTAAGGCTTTGCTGGATGCCGCCGTTCCGCAAGAGGAGCCGATTATTACGCTTACGGACGGCCCGCTGGATGTGTATGAGAACATTACCACGCGCAGGGAACGCAAGCAGATACAAGTGGACGTTGAGAAAATCCACGCCAACCTGGAAGCCCGCGGCGTACTCAGCGCGGGTTACATTGACAAGCCGGGCTCAGAGCTTATCAGCCGCATGCTGAGTGTGCTGCAGGTACCGGACGCGGAGCTGCGGGCTTACGATGACACCAAGCGTGAAATCCGCGGCATCAGCGACGCGGAACTGCTGAAAAAACTGCTCCAACCCGGCGAACGCTCGGCGGTGTTCGAAGCGGTCACCAAAGGGGACGGCAAGGGCAGCCTGAGCGTGCATTTCTTTTATCTGAACGTCAGCGGCGGGGAGGAGCCTAACCTGGCGCGGGTCGAATTCCCGGCCTGGGTCAGCGAGCATCCGCGCCTGGTGGATACGCTGCACAGTGTGATATACCACGAAGCTATGGTCCTGGATACGCATCCGTATCCGTACGCGCTGCACCGCGCGCATGAGCTGGCAATTATCACCATGCCTGAACATGAGCAGGTAGAAGCCATGTTGGTGCGCGAGCTTGCGCAGGCCGGCGTGCGGGTGGGTAAACGCTCCAACAAAGACTGGAACAAGGGTCTCACGAGAGCTTGAGGGAAAAATGAATGAAGAAAAGAAAATCTTAATCGGGAAACTGCTGCGCGCGGATAACCACACCTTTGTGGCGGGCTGCCGCACCAAGGACCTGGTCGCGCCGGCGCTGGGGGCGCTTTGCAAGGTGCGCCTGGAGGACGGGCTGGAAATCTACGGGCTGATTGGCAATATTGTCATCAACGATGACAGCCTGGTGCGCCAGCTTGTCTCCGGCATCAGCATTCCCACCGAATACACCGAGGATAACCGCCACAACCGCAACCTGCCTGTCGAAATCAATGTATTGTGCGTGGGGTTTGGGCAGGATGGAAAGATTTATCACCGCCTGCCGCCGCGCCCGCCCCTCAGCCTGGACGCGCTTTACCTGTGCGACGATGAAGAGCTGGTGCGCTTCACCGGCACCGGCAGGTACGGTTACTTCCGCCATATCCTGCGCCTGGAAGACCAGCCGGTGGAAGAAATCCTGACCGCGCACCTGGCGCGCGCCAGGCAGGCGCACGCGCGGGGCGGTCGGCCGGACTGGTACACCGGCGCCTGCAAGGAGTTGATTGTGCTCTTGCGGGATGACTACGAAGGTCTGATGAACGTGCTGAACGCGTTGGCAGAGTTGGAGTGAGGTGGAAATGGAAGAAATGATAAGCGCGCAAGCGCACGTGATAGGGTACGTGGTTGGCGGCGGGCTGGAAGCCAACTTGCAAGTGCGCCTCACCGTCCCTCCGCAGGAGGTGCAGGAAGGTTCATTCGTGGTTGTCGACAGCGGCGGCTGGCGCTTTTACGGGCTCGTCACCGACTTGCAGTTGGGCTCCACCAATCCGCGCTTTGCCGACGAGCAGAGTGAGGAGCGCCTGCCGCGTCAGCTGGCGGAACTCCTGCACGGGCAGACGCTCTATACCAACCTGGCCGTGATGCCGGTGTTGATGATGGAGCGCGGACCGGAATTAGGAACAAAGGAATACAGCCAGTGGAAAGACCTGCATCCTGATGAGGCAAAACCAATCACCGTCAAAACTGTACCCAGCCACCATTCCCCGGTGATGCTGGCGGATGCCGCCGATATCGCCCAGATATTCGGGACGGATAACCACGCTGAGATATTCACTATCGGCTATACGCGCGAACAGGGGCACCCGGTGTGCATGGACCTGGATAAGTTCGTCAAGCGCAGCTCCGGCATCTTTGGCACAACCGGCTCGGGTAAGTCCTTCCTGGCGCGCATGATTCTGGCGGGTCTTATCCACGCCAACCATGCTTCCGCGCTGATTTTTGATATGCACAACGAATACGGACCGGACAGCAGTTCCTCCGACACCGGCGCGGCGGTACCGGGGCTCAAAGGTAAGTTTGGGGGCAAGATTCAACTGGTGGGCTTAGGCGCGGGGACTTCCTTCGGTAAGCTAAACGCGGACCTCTCCCTGGAAATCGCCCAGTCGGACATTACCAGCGAGGATGTCCTCCTGCTCAGCCAGGCGCTGAACCTGAATGAGACCGCCGCGACTGTGCTTGCCGCGCTGGAACGGGACTTCGGCCAGAACTGGTTCAGCGAATTTATGAGCATGGAAACCGGTACAAGCGAACAGGACGAGAACGGCAAGAGCGTGCCCGCGCCCGACAGCGTGGAAGCCTGGGCTGGGGCCAGTAATGTGCACCCCAAGTCCGCCCTTGCGCTGCACCAGAAGCTGGGACGCCTGCGCAGCAAGACCTACCTGATTGCCGACCCCGCCACCAAAGGTTTGAAGGCAATTATTGAGAGCCTGGAACACGGCAATTCCGTCATCTTGTCCTTTGGTAAAAGCAACACCGAGTTGGATTACCTGCTGGTGACCAACCTGATTACCCGCAAAATCCGCGACCATTGGGAGGAACGGACCGAAGCGTTCCACGCTAAAAAGGACAGCAAAGTGACGGAACCGCGCCCGCTGGTGGTTGTGGTGGAGGAAGCGCATAAGCTGCTCAACCGCGAGATGGCTTCGCAGACCATCTTCAGCACCATCGCGCGCGAGATGCGCAAGTATTATGTAACCTTGCTCATCATTGACCAGCGCCCGTCGCAGATTTATGACGAGGTCATGTCCCAGCTCGGCACACGCATTTCAGGCTCGCTGGGGGATGAAGACGACATCAACGCGGTGCTTTCCGGTCTGCCTGGAAGAAGCGCGCTGCGCGGCATGCTCTCCAAGCTGCAGGCCAAGGAGGAAGCGCTCTTGTTGGGCTGGGGCGTGCCCATGCCGATACCCATCCGCTCCAGACGCTACGATGATAAGTTCTGGGAGGTACTTCTGGATGACACCAAAGGCCCGAAAACCATTGATGAGGCCAGCAGAGCACTAGGATTCGGCGGCGATGATACCGATTAAGCTCTCCCTGTCCGGTTTTACCTCGTATCTTGAGCCGGTGGAAATCGATTTTACCGGGCTGGATCTGGTCTGCATCTCCGGGCAGAACGGCTCTGGCAAGTCCTCGCTGCTGGACGCGATGACCTACGCGCTCTACGGTCAGGCGCGTCGGCGCGACGAAGCCATCATCCACCACGCCAGCCAAAAAGCGGAAGTCAGCCTGGAATTCGGCTACGAACATCAGGTCTACCGGGTCACGCGCTCCATTACGCGCGGCAAAGGCAGCCAGGTGGAGTTTTATATCCGTGCCGAGGACGACCCGACATCCTGGAGAGTGCTCACCGAACGCACGATGAGCGAAACCAACGCCAAGATTGAGCACACCCTGCGTCTGGATTACGAGACGTTCATCAATGCCTCGTTCTTTCTGCAGGGCAAAGCCGACTTGTTCGCCACGCAAAAGCCGGCGGACCGCAAGCGCATCCTCAGTACCATTCTCGGTTTGGACAGTTGGGAGGATTACCGCAAACGCGCCGCGGATCTTATCAAGGAGCGTCAGGGCGAGGTGCGGATTAAGGACGACCGCCTGAAAGAAATTCAAAAAGAACTGGATGAGGAACCAGCCCGCCAGTCCAGGCTGCAGCTGCTTGAGGAAAAACTGAAAAACGCCAGGGCGGAAACGCTTTTGGCACAGTCCGCGTTGGAACAGAAACGCGCGGTGGAGCAAAGCCTCGCCAGCCGCCGGCAGGTGTTGGCCTTGCACGAAGCGCAGGAACGCAAGGCGGCTGCCGCGCAGACGGACCTCAAGCTCCGTTTGAGCGAGAAAGAGACCGCGCTGGAAGAACTGCGCCGCAAACTGGAGACCGCGGAAAGCGTGGAAGCCGCTTTCAAGCAGTTGGAGAGCCTGCGCAAGCAGTTGGGCGAACTTGACGCGCTTTCCGAGCGATTTCACCCGCTTGAGAACCGCAAACGCGACCTCGATAATCACATCGCGCTGGAACGCCAGAAACTGCTGGCTGACCAGCAGCACCTGGAAGAAGAAAAACAAGCGCTGGAACGCGAATCCGACCAGAACACCGCCCGAAAAGCGCAGCTGGAGCAGCTGCATGCCCAAATCATTGCGCTGGAAGAGCAAGTAAGCCGGAAAGAAGCCCTGGAACTGGAAGCGGAAACGCTCCAGACGCGGCTCTCCGAACTCCAGGCGGAAAACGCGGGCATCGAGAAGAAGGGCAAGGAAACCCTCGAGCGCCTTGAAAAGGTCCAGAAAGTGGAAGGCGCGGAGTGCCCCTTGTGCGGGCAGCCGCTGGCGCTGCACGACCGCGAACGGCTGGAACAGGAACTGAATGAGGAACTACAGAACCAGCGCGCGCAATACAAAGAAAACAAGGAAGAAATAGGGAGCATAAGCCAGCGCCAGCGCGAGCTTGCGCAAGAACGCGCGCGAATCCAAGCCTTTGAGAAGCAGATTCAAACGCTCACCCGCCAGGCAGACCAGTTGGGTCAGCAGCTCAGCCTGCAAGCCAGCCGGATGGAACAGTTCGCCAGGCTCAAAGCGCCCCAGTTGGAGCGAACGCGCGCCGCCCTGGCAGACGATAGTTACTGCGCGCAGGAACGGGCGGAGCGGGCGGAGATCATGGCTCAAATCACCGCGTTGGCTTATAACCCGGAAGAACATTCCCGCTTGCGCGAGGAAGTTCGCAAGGCAGAGCCAGCCCGCGCGGCTTACAATGAGCTGCAGATTGCCCGCAGCACGGTCGGGCAGCTGGAGCAAAGCGTTTTGGAATTGCGCGAGAGCCTGGAGAAGCAGGAGGAAGAACTGCAGCGCGTCGGGCAAGAGCGCTCCAAGGCCGCCGCGGATCTGGCGGAAATTGAGAACAACTTGCCGGATATTCAAGTGACCGATCAGTCATTCCGGGCGATACAGGAAGCCGAAGCAGCTCTGCAGCGCCAGCTTGGCGCGGCGCGGCAGGACTTGCACGTGCTGACTGAACTCAAAGCGCGCAAGATCAGTCTGAGGGAAGAGAAGGAGCAGCTGAACGCGGAAATTGCGCGGCTGAAAGTATTGGAGCGAGCTTTCTCGAAAGACGGCGTGCCTGCCATGCTGATTGAACAGGCACTGCCGGAATTGAGCGAAGAAGCCAACCGCATTCTCAGCCGGCTTTCCAATTACAGCATGAGCGTGACCTTTGACACACAGCGGGAGTACAAGGACGCGAAGCGCGCCGATAAGATGGAAACGTTGGATATCCTGATTAGCGACGGGTCTTCCACCCGGGATTACGAAACTTACTCCGGCGGTGAGGCTTTCCGCATCAATTTCGCCATCCGGCTCGCGCTGGCGCGCCTGCTTTCGCGGCGCAGCGGCGCCCAACTGCGCACACTGGTTATCGACGAGGGCTTTGGCAACCAGGATACCGAAGGTAGACAGCGCCTGGTGGAAGCCATCGGTCAGGTGGCGGATGACTTTGACATGATCATAGTCATCACGCATATTGAGGAACTGAAAGAGCAGTTCCCCAAGCGGATTGAAGTGGAAAAAACGCCGTCGGGTTCGCGCGTCAGCGTTATTCGGGGTTGAGCCTAAGGATTTCCTCAACCAGCGCGGCGTGAAAAGCGGGCAGCTCCGCGCGGACAGCGTCAGAAATTTGCGGGGTGAGCGCTTCGCCCGCGAACTGTGCTTCCAAGGCACGGGCGATACCGGGGGGCAGCGCTATGGTCGGATTGCTCGCGCGGTAGCGCTGCGCGAGCTGAGTCTTGTCGTATTCCAGCATGCCGCGTTGAACTTGCAGGTAGGTGCGCATCAGCACCAACACGTGCTTGAGCAGCTCTGTTAGTATGCCCTGCTTGATAAAATCATCCCCATGCTTTTTCCGCAAGTACTCCAAATAGCGCCTGAACGCGCAGGCAAAATCCTCTTTCCCCGGCGCTTCCAGAGAGCTGAGGTCAAACGCGCCCCACAGCAATTTGCTTTGGGAGAGCAAGCGCTGCACAAAATCCGCGTAAGGTAAGCGTCCGGTCTGCGGGTCGCGCTGCAGGCGGGATTCGTGCAGGAATATCAGCTCCATTTCGTACGGCGCGGCTTGGGCGGCAAGCGTTTCCAGCCGCTGTTTTTCTTGTTGCTGGGCTGCGTTGAAAACCATTTCCGTGTGCGGCATGCCGCGCAAAAGCACCAGCACGTCCAGGTCGCTTTGCCCGGGCCGGAAGTACCCGCCGGGCAATGACCCGATAGAAAAAATCGCGCGCACTTCGTTCAGACGCAGCGCATCCGCGGCACCGGCAAATGCGGTTAGCTCTTCCCAGGCTGCGTTAATCTGAGCGTTGGCTGTCATCGGGCTGCCTCTTAGTTGGCTTCCCCGGCCGGGTTAAGCTTAATCCGCCCTAAGACCAGCACGGAGAACAGGAACAGAAAGCCGTAGATGCTCATCAGCACCACAAATCCGGCTCCGTCGCCAATCGGCCCGCCGATATAGGCCCCGATAGCACCGGCGCCAGCCCCAGCCAGATTGGAAATGCCAAGATAGCGCCCGGCTTGTTCGCGCGGAACCAGGCTGGTGCCAAGCGCCCAATTGGCTGTATAGAAAATGCCGACCCCCAGACCCACCAGCACCCCGCCTACGTACATCACGGGCATAGCCGGCGCGGCAATCACGATGGCGGTGCCGAGCGTGGCAAGGATGCCGCTGGCGGCGATGAGCGGTTTAGTGCCGAATTTATCCGTCAGCCAGCCTCCGGGCAGCGCGGCTGCCAGAATCGCCACGCCCACAATCATCACCAGGAATGCCGAGGGGCCCGCCGCGGCGCTGCCCTGCAGTTCGGGGAAGCGTTCCTGAATGAAGTAAAGCAAAAAGCTGGCCAGGTTGTTCGCCGCGACCAGAAAAGCCAGGCGGTTGACGACCCACCAGGTGAAGGCCGGCTTTTGAGCAGCTTCGGTGCCCAGGCTGATGCGCATGGAGAAAATCACCCCGACCGCGACGGCAACGAGCATGCCGATCGCGCCGATCACGCCAGTCACCAGCAGGCGGGAAAGCCCGGGCAGCGCGCCCGCCAGGGGCACCAGGCGTTTGACGGCCTCACCAGCCAGCAGGATGACCGCGGTGAACAGGGCTGTCATCGCCGCCAGGCGCCCGATTGCCGGCCAGTCCATTGGCGCGGGGGCTTTTTCCTGCGGGGTTTCGCGGATGAACATAGCCAGGATGGTACAGACAATCAGCGTGGCAATGACAGTAATAATTGCCGCCCAGTAGTTGCCGGTTTTGACCATTCTGGAGACAAAAAAGGACACAAAGATGAGCGGGAGCGGCAGTTCGAAGAGCGTTTTGAGACCTGAGTAACGCCCGCGCTGACTCTCTGGCACAAGGTCCGGGATAAGACCCTGCGCGGCGCCGTGCCCGATATTGGAAAAGATCATTGAGAGCAGCACGGCGGCAAACAGCGCAGCGTAGCCTGCCTGCCCTTCCATCTGGGCGGCAATCACGCCGATGGCAATAAACGCCGCGGTCTCAAGCACGGTGCTGGCAAGCATGAACGGCCGGCGTTTGCCCCAGCGGTGGGTGCTGCGGTCGGAGAGCATGCCCATTACGGCCTGAACGAGCAAGGCAATCATCAGGGAATACAGGCGGATGCTGCCGTAGCTGCTGCCTTTGGTCTCATCGCCGACGAATTGCTGGACAAGCAGCGGCAGGATGAGCGGGGCGAGGGTTTGGCTGCGAACGGTCAGGCCAAGGTAGTAGATATTAATGAAGATGCCGTCGTACCAACGCAGGGACTTTTGCATGAAACCTCCGGGCGCGCACAGGCAAAGCTTGCCTCAGTGAATGCCGCTGAAAAAATTGGATTGAAAACCGCGGTCCATTTCCCACGGATAGATGATGTGCGCGTCGGTGGTTGCCGCGTAATAATCGGGACGCATGTTCCCGAACAGGTTCCGATAGGGGTTGAAGTGCAGCACGCATGTGGAAGCCCGGCCTCCGGAGGATATCACGCGGTTTTTGACGGCGGTGATAGTGCGTCCGGAGCCCCAAACGTCGTCTACAATCAGCACGTTGTGGTCGCTCAGGTGGCTGGCGTCCGGGAACTGCAGGAATTTTGGCCATGTCAGGAATTTTGATTGGGGGGTGGGGGTGGTGTGCGCTTCGGCGGGGAAGTCCACGGAGGCGGTAAAGAGGCTTTGGACGTTCATGGCTTCCGCGAGCATGCCGCCCGGGATGATGCCGCCGCGCGTAATCATCACCATGACGGTATAGACCCGATTGAACTGCGGCAGCAAATGGTCAATCAGTCGGGAGACTTCATCCCAGGTAATTATTTCATTGCGTTGATTCATCACACCACCTTACTTCCCGTCATTGCGAACGAAGTGCGGCAATCTCCCAATGTGTCACCAGGAAGACACCGTGCCCTCCCGATATGCCAGCGGGGAGACAGCGTGCCCTCCGGGCATCGCTTCGCGATGACGAACATCCCGTCATTGCGAGGGAGCGCCAGCGACCGCGGCAATCTGCCTGAATGCCAGCAGGGAGACAGCGTGCCCTC
>ERZ1645192.4259-NODE-4259-length-11383-cov-5.369350_pt1 | contig 11383 bp, 10 predicted proteins | sample MGYA00575354_ERZ1645192 | MGnify/ENA primary metagenome ERZ1645192 (study PRJEB40844, sample SAMN11349763) | freshwater sediment metagenome | isolation source: river sediment | host: Sediment | place: India: Faizupur Khadar , New Delhi | collected 2017-02-21 ... | reverse complement strand
CTGGAGAGATGATTGAAAATCCGGCGCAGGTAATACGCGTAAAGTTCCGGCCGGCCGACCCGCTCGGCCTGCCGCCGGGCGGAGGCCTGGATTTCGGCGAAGGCGGCCTCCAGCTCGGGCAAGATCTCCAGGGTCTCCATGGGATTGTACGGGATGAGCACCGATGGCAGGCCCAGCCGGGCGAAAATGATCAGATATCTGGCCGTGGTCAGGTCGGGGCAGGTTTTCCGCACCGCCTTCAGGTGCGGCCCCGGTCCCATGTACAACTCGTAACCCAGCAAGGTCTTCTGAATCCGGCCCCGGCAGGGATGCCCGAACAGGGGCACCCGGCGGGTCTGGCGGGGGATGACTTGATCGCGGTAGATGATATCCAGCGGGGGAGTCTTGAACTCCCGGATCACCCGGCGCATATAGATCCGTTTGCGTGGCATGGACCTGTTCCCGGGGTCATGATACCACAACTCGGCGATTGTTGGACAATCCTGTGGCTTTGTGGCCAGGAATGGATGGCGGCGCGGCGATGTCGCCGCGCCACCCCCTTCGTCCCCGTAAGATCAGGCACTTCAGAGAGATTCCCGCCGGAACACCTTTCCCCAGTCCAAGCGCGCGGTCATCTGCATGACCACGAACAGGGTGGCGATGCACAGCACGGTGATGCTCAGGCCGGTCAGCCCCTCCAGCAGGAAGGTCGCGGAGAAAAGCACCAGGTAGATCATTTGGGCGGTTCCGACCGTCAGGCAGGCAAACCGCAGTCCGGCCACCCGGCTCATGTAGGACACCACCAGGGCCAGCGAGACGATGGAACAGATCACCAGGGCGAACTCGATCGAGATGTGGTCGACGAGGTAGGCCAGCAGCAGGTGGAAGGAGAAGAACGCCGCCGCCAGGAAGAAATAGTGCATCGGGTGCAGTTCGATCCCCCGGAGGGTGGTGAAGATGAACACCAGGAAGAAGAACAGGAAGAGCGAAACCGGCGCCGCGGCGGTGACCATGGCCGCCCATGGACCCGGGTTCAGGCGGTGCGGCATCTCCAGGCCGATCTTGACGTCGGTGAGCAGGTTCCCGTAGCGCCATTCCAGCAGCCAGCCGCCGCCCCGGCGCTCCTTGCGGGTCGGTGAAATGCCGCTTTCGGGAAAATCGAAACCATCGAAGTCGGTGACCAGTTGGAGGCGAAAGTCCCGGGTCTGGTTCACGTTCTGGCCAAAATCATACCACCACTGATCCAGACCTTGCGAGTCGTAGCTGACCTCCACCGGGACCTTGCTCCCCGCCTCCATTCGGAAGGCCTGGCGCACCTTCCCATTTGCGATCTTGAGCTCGGTCACCTCGTCACCGGCGACCCTCAGGCGGAAATTGTCATAGGTGGCGCCGGAGGCCGGGAACGCGAACGTCACGAACACCTCCCGGGCTTCCGGGGTGGTGTTGTGGACCATGAAGCGACCGTGGAAACCGACCTTGTAGGTGGCGTACCAGAGCAGGCCCTTGCGGCGCTGGTCCAGTGACAGCCGGGCCTCGATGTCGCTGCCCACCAGCGGCAGGGACACCGGCACCAATTCCGTCTCCTCCTTGGACACGACCTTGTTGTCGACCGTCACGAGCACGTTTTTTTTCTGCTCGACCTGGTAATGAAATGACGGCGCGACCTGGTGCTGGGTCTTTCCCCACAACTCCCCCACCGCCCGGGAGAGCGAACTGTCGGCCTCGTCGGTCCGGAATTTCAGCGTGGCGCTCAGGCCCAGCCAGGCCACGGTGGCGCAGACCAGGATGAACATAATCGCCATCAAACGTAAAATCATGGTTGTCCTCCTCGAAAAAGTTCAGGCGGCCATTTCCGTCCACCGAAGCCAATATCACACGCTATTGTGAAGGCAAAGTGAAATGCCGGGGGAATCGGGGTGAAAAGGGGGAAGGGATCCAATGGGTGAATAGGTGAATGGGTGAATGGGTGAATGGGTGAATTGGTGAATGGGTGAATAGGTGAATGGGATCCTTAATCGCAAATTCTTGCTTTTTGAGCCAGGTTTTTTCCAACGATAGTGGTAACAGTCAAATTATCTGGAAATAGAAAGAGTTTCGAACTGCCGGACTAAAGATCACTTATCACCACGAAGTGAAAACTCGCGACCCGTGGCGGCACCCTGCCCGGACAAGATCCGGCCCCCTGCGCGGATCTCGACGTCAGCGCGCGCGCTGGTGGTTTCCCCTATCCCGAGTATCCTGTGCATCGATGTGAAATTCCGTGTTTTCATTGTGTTCCGTGGTGAATCATTCGTGGCCATTCGTGTCCGAATTCGTGTTATTCGTGGTTGTGTTTTGGTTGCGGCTCTGCTGCGCCGGGCGCTTCGTGGTGAATTTTTTCCGTTCCGGGTCAGGGGTGGTTACGGGGGAAGCGCAGAGAGGCCACCGCGCCGCCGGCGGGATCGTTTTCCAGCCTGGCCTCGGCCCCGTGGAGCAGGGCCACCTCCCGGACGAACGCCAGGCCCAGGCCGGTACTTTTTTTCGAGGTGCCCGGCCGGGGCAGCGAATAGAACCGTTCGAACACCCTGCTCAGGGCGTATTCGGGCACGCCCGGGCCGGTGTCGCGCACCAGGAGCAGGATTTCAGGCTCCTCCCGAAGCTCCGCCGTGACCTGGCCGCCAGCCGGGGTGAACTGGATGGCGTTCTGCACCAGGTTTCCGATCGCCTGGGCGAGCAGCAGCCGGTCGCCCTGCACGACGACCTCGCCGCCGTATTCCCCGGTCAGGATCACGCGGGATTGCTCGGCAGCCGGGGCCATCTCCCCGATCACTTCCTGGACCACCTGCCGCAGGGAGACCGGTTCCCGCCGGTCCAGCGCTCTCTTGCTTTCCAGGGAAGCCAGCCGGAGCAACCGCTCGATCAGGAGTTGGATGCGCTGGGTCTCGCTCCGGATATTGTCCAGAAACCGCCGGCGGTTCTCGGCCGGTGGCTCCTCCTCGAGCAGTTCGGCCGCCGCCCGGATGGAGGCCAGGGGCGTCTTGATCTCGTGGGTGAGCGACTGGACGTATTGCTCGATGTAGTTTTTCCCCTCCAGGGCGTCCCGCATCTCTTCGAACGATTTGCCAAGCCACCCGATTTCGCCGCCGCCGAGGGCCGGCAGCACTGCCCTCTGGCCGTCCCGCACCGCCCGGGCATAACCGGCCAGCTTGCGGACGGGCGCCGTGATCCAACTGGCGATCCCCCAGGAGAGCAGCAGCGCCAGGCAAAAGGCGACGAAACCGCCCAGGGCGATCTTCCGGCTGGCCTCGGTGATGAAGAGCTTGATGCTCTCCACCGGCTTGGCCACGGTCAGTACGCCCACAATCCGGTCGCCCTGCCGGATCGGCGCGGCCACGTAGAGCACCGTCGACAGCATGTCGTCCGGGTCCGTCCGGGTGGCCCGCACCCCGTAACGGCCCCGCAGGGTCAGGTAGACGTCGTTCCAGCGCGAGTAATCGCGTCCCACCTCGCCCGGACCGGCCGTGTCGAACAGCACGAAGCCCCGGTCGTCGGTGACGTACACCCGGATGTTGAGGCCATTCTTGCGGAGTTCGTAAATCTGCACGTCCAGGCGGCGGGCCAGGGCGAGCACAAGCCCGGCCTGGAGGTCCTCCAGCGGAAGCTGGCCGCCGGCCAACCTCGCCTCCACCTGGGCGGCCAGGACGTTGGCCAGGTCCACCAGCGCTTCCTCGGTGGCCTTCATGGTTTGGGGGCGGACGTCGTCAAGAGTCCAGGAGGTCAGAAAGTAGAATCCCGCGGCGATGATGACGACAAAACCGAGGAATATCCGGAAACGGATCTTCACCAGTCCTCCCGCAGCGAGTAACCGGTCCCGCGGTGGGTCAGAATGGGTTCCAGGCCGGGGCGGACCGCCTTCAACTTGGCCCGGAGGGTCTTGATGTGGGTATCCACCGTTCTTTCCAGGCTCATTTCCGGATCATCCCAGATGAGCGTCATCAGCCGCTCCCGGGAATACACCCACCCCGGGTGGGCCACCAGGATCTCAAGAATGCGGTACTCGTACCGCGAGAGTTCCAGGGATTGGCCAAAAAACTGGATCGACCGCCGGTTGGTGTCGATGACGAAAGGCGGCCGGCCGGACGGGGCGGCGCCGTTTTGATCCGTCCCGGGCGAACGGGTCCGGCGCAGGATGGTCCGGACCCGGGCGGACAGTTCCCGGGGGCTGAAAGGTTTGACCACATAATCGTCCGCTCCCATTTCCAGGCCGGCGACCCGGTCGACCTCCTCGGCGCGGGCGGTCAGGAAGATGACGGGCAATCCGTAGTGTGGGCGGATCTCCCGGTACAGATCGAACCCGTTCACGTCGGGCAGGCCGATATCCAGGATCAGCAGGTCCACCGGGCCGCGTTGCAGGCACTGAAGCGCCTCCCCGCCGGTCGCGACCCACTCAGCGGCCAGCCCGTCGGTCCGCAACGCGTACAGCACCGTGTCGGCGATGGAACTCTCATCCTCGACCAGGAGTACAACCGGCTTGTTTTTCACCCTTTGGCTCTCCCCGTGTTTTCGGTGGCATCATAGCACTTTTTTCTCTATAATCCAACCCGAGGTGCGGCCGTCAAATGTTGGGAAAAGTGGTGAAGATGATTGAGATCGGAGCGATCACGGGGTTGCTCTTCGGGGCGCTGGTCGGTTGGGGCTTCCTCAGGACGGCTCACCGGCTGAGCGACCCCCCCAGCCCGATGGCCCGGGGAATCACCACCGCGCTGATCCTGGCCTTCAACGCCTTGCTGGTCGGGCCTCTGTTCAGCTTCACCTACCAGTTCCTGTTTCTGCGGTATTTCGGGCAGGAGTCTTTTTGGCTCTATGGATTGCTGATCACCGCCATCATGGGCCTGGCGGCCAACCTGTACGCCTGGTCATCCCAGGTGCGAGACCTCCGGACCGTCTTCACCATCAACCTGGGCGGCACCTGCCTGCTGGGCTGGCTGATTCCGCTCCTTTTCGGGGTCTGGCGGCCATGAGGAGATTCGGCTGGCCACCCGTGCGGTTCCTCTCCCGCGCCTTGGCGATCGGGATCGTGTTCTTCCTGGCGATCCAGTTGATCGAACCGGCCCTGCACCGCTCCCTCGAGACAAGGACAGGCCCATGGCCCGAGCAGCCGCGCTACCGGTCCGACCGGCCACAATTGCCCGCTGACCGGCGTGACCGGCCCAGGCCGTTGCAGTTCGCGCCTTGCCCGCAGAGCCTGGAGCCCACCGACCAAGTCCGGCTCGGGCCGCCTCCGGCCGCCTCCTGGAGCGGGCGGCCCGTGCTGAAAAGCGCCGGCTGCTGGTTTCCCTTGCCGGAGACGCGCCAGATTCAGCCGATCCGGCACCACCGCCCCCCCGACCGCGCGCCACCCACCCAAACCGTCTGACCGCCTTATTCCGAAAAAACGCGTCGCCGATTCGTTCCACCGGCTGCCCGGTGGAGTGGAGCCAAAGTATCTGCCGGCCCCTTTGGCCAGCTCACAGTGGTTGGCCCGGGCTGGAAAAACAAGGAGTTTACTCATGTCCGCCGATAAATATTTCATCTTGGCGCTGGTCGCCTGCTTCTTCGCTTTTGTGATCTACCTGGCCATCCGGAGCAAGAAAGCCACCCCGGAGACGCCCGTGGAAACACCTTCCGTCGAGACGCCCGAAGCGGTCGAGCCGTCCGCGCCCGCCGCTCCCCAAGGCCGCAAAAGAAAGGGCAAGAACGCCTGAAGCCTTTCCCGGCCGGGAGTATCGATCGGAAAAGGGTCCTGCTCATGTTCAGGCGGCCGCCGGCGCGGCGCATCGGCATCGCGTCGCGGCCGCCAGGACATCCCGATTAAAACCCTTGACACGGTATTTTCCTTTTGATATAGTCCCGAAACTTCGGAAGACGGGAGATTCTTGTCTTCCCCGTGAACTTTGCTGGAGGAGATCACAGTGCCCACAATCAACCAGTTGGTCCGGAAGAGCCGGAACATTATCCGCGCCAAAACCAAGGCCCCCGCCCTGCAGTGCTGCCCGCAGCGCCGAGGCGTCTGCACCAGGGTTTACACCACCACGCCCAAGAAACCGAATTCCGCGTTGCGCAAGGTGGCCCGCGTCCGCTTGACCAACGGCATCGAAATCACTACCTACATTCCCGGCGAAGGCCACAGCCTGCAGGAGCACAACATCGTGCTGATCCGCGGCGGCCGCGTGAAGGATCTGCCGGGCGTCCGCTACCACATCATCCGCGGCACGCTGGACTGTGGCGGAGTCGCCAAGCGGAACAATTCCAGGTCCAAGTACGGCGCCAAGCGGCCGAAGAAATAACCTCGAAACGGAGTACCAGGATGCCAAGACGAAGAGAAGTTTCCAAGCGGAGCGTTTCCCCCGATCCAGTATACAACAGCGAGCTCGTCACCAAGTTCGTAAACTGCATGATGTTCTGGGGCAAGAAAACCACCTCCGAGAAGATCTTTTACAACGCCATGGAACTCATCGGCAAGAAAACCAAGGACGATCCGCTGAAGATATTCAAGCGCGCGGTCCAGAACGCCAAGCCGCAACTGGAAGTGAAGACCCGCCGGGTCGGCGGCGCCAACTACCAGGTGCCGGTCGAGGTCTCGGCCACCCGGCAGCAGTCGCTGGCCCTGCGCTGGCTGATCGGATACGCCCGCAGCCGGGGTGAAAAGACCATGCGCGAACGGCTGGCCAACGAACTGGTCGACGCTTTCAACGAGCGGGGCGCGACCATCAAGAAAAAGGAAGACACCCACAAGATGGCCGAGGCGAACAAGGCCTTCGCCCATTTCCGCTGGTAAGCCTGTCCGCCTGACTTTTGTGATTTCTTGGCAATCGCAGTCCGGGCTTCCCGGACTGCATTTTTTTTGACCCAGAGAGGAGTTCCCGTGGCTCGCACCACATCTTTAGAAAAAACTAGAAACATCGGCATCATGGCGCACATCGACGCCGGCAAGACCACCACCACCGAGCGGATCCTGTTCTACACGGGCATGACCCACCGGATCGGCGAGGTGGACGCGGGTACCGCGACCATGGACTGGATGATCCAGGAGCAGGAGCGGGGCATCACCATCACCTCGGCCGCGACGACCTGTTTCTGGAACCAATTCCGCATCAACATCATTGACACGCCCGGACACGTGGATTTCACGGCCGAGGTGGAGCGGTCCCTGCGGGTGCTGGACGGCGCCGTGGCCGTGTTCTGCGCGGTCGGCGGCGTGCAGCCCCAGTCCGAGACCGTCTGGCGGCAGGCGGACCGTTACGGCGTTCCCCGGATCGCCTTCGTGAACAAGATGGACCGCACCGGGGCCAATTTTGCCAACTGCGTCGAGATGATGCGCACGCGCCTCAAGACCGTGCCAGTGCCCGTCCAACTCCCTTACGGGCAGGAGGAAGAGTTCCGCGGGGTCATCGACCTGCTGGAGCTGAAGGCGTATGTGTATGACGACGACCGGCTGGGTTCCACTTATCGTACGGCGCCCATCCCCGAGGAACTGCTCGAGGAAGCCAAGGCCATGCGGGAACAGCTCGTCGAGACCGTCGCAGAAATGGACGATGAAGTTTTGGGCAAGTACCTGGAAGGTGAGCCCATCAGCGTGGCGGAGCTGAAACGCTGCCTGCGGCGGGGGACCATCCTGCTGCGCTTCACCCCGGTGCTGTGCGGGGCCTCCTTCCGGAACAAGGGCGTGCAACCTCTCCTGGACGCTGTGCTGGACTATCTCCCTTCGCCTATGGACATCCCGCCGGTGGAGGGCCTCGATGACAACAACCAGAAAGCCATCCGGGAGGCGTCAGACGACGCCCCCTTCTGTGCCCTGATCTTCAAGATCATGACCGACCCCTACGTCGGCTCACTGGCGTTCATGCGCGTTTACAGCGGGCAGCTCCCCAGCGGCGCCACCGTCTTCAACGCCACCCGGCAGACCAACGAACGGATCGGCCGGCTGCTCAAGATGCACGCCAACAAGCGGGAAGAGATTCCGGATATCTGGGCCGGCGACATCGCCGCGGCGGTGGGGCTGAAAAACGTCAACACGGGCGACACCATCTGCGTCCGAAAGAGTCCGATCCTGCTCGAATCCATCGATTTCCCGGCCCCGGTCATCGCCGTGGCCATCGAACCGCGCACCCAGGCCGATCTCGACAAGATGGGCGCGGCCCTGCACAAGCTGACCGCCGAGGACCCCACTTTCCGGGTGCGCCAGGACGACGAGACCGGCCAGACCATCATCTCCGGCATGGGCGAACTGCACCTGGAGATCATCGTCGACCGCCTGCTGCGGGAGTTCGGCGTCGACGCCCGGGTCGGCAAACCCCAGGTGGCCTACCGGGAAACGATCACCAAGGCCGTGGAGGCGGAGGGCCGGTTTATCCGGCAAACCGGCGGTCACGGCCAGTTCGGGCATGTCCGGCTGCGTCTTGAACCCCTGGCGCCCGGCAGCGGCTTCGTATTCAAAAACGAAATCGTGGGCGGCGCCATTCCCAGGGAGTATATCTCCGCCGTGGAAAAAGGTATCGCCGAGGCCATGGAGAACGGCGTGCTGGCGGGTTACGAAATGCTGGACATCCAGGTGAGCCTCTACGACGGGTCCTACCACGAGGTGGACTCGTCCGAGATGGCCTTCAAGATCGCCGGTTCGATGGGCTTCAAGGAAGGCGCCCGGAAGGCCGCGCCGATCCTGCTCGAGCCGGTGATGAAGGTCGAGGCGGTCACCCCGGAAGACTACATGGGCGACGTGATCGGCAATCTCAGCTCGCGGCGGGGCAAGATCACCAACCTGGAACACCGGGGCAGCACCCAGGTCATCTGCGCCACGGTGCCGCTGGGTGAGATGTTCGGTTACGCCACCGACCTGCGGTCATTATCCCAGGGCCGGGCCACTTACTCGATGCACTTCTCCCACTACGAACCGGTGCCGGCCCACCTGGTCGAAGCCCTCATCGGCAGCATATCCCAGTCCCGGTAACGGTATCCCGTCCGCAGCGCGCAATTTTGGGCAGACCGAAGCAGAATGCCCGGATCCTGTCTGCCGTTGGCGTCCTTATTTTCAATTCTGATCCGCCGGTCTCGATGGTAGAATACCGCCGGAATGTTCACACCGCTGGTTTCAGCTGATTTTCATCTGACCCTCTATGGCCTCAGCCGCGCCTTAGGCGCCGCGCTCGGAATCTGGTGGCTGCCCGCCATCCTGGGCCGGACCCGGGGGATTGACACGCGAGTCTGGGAGTGGAGTTTCCTGCCCGTGATCGCGGCCACTTACGCCGGCTCGATTCTGGCCGGACACTTTCTCCTTCACGGCCTGGCCGGCGGTCTTGTGAAACTTGCGGCCGGCGATATCTACCTGGCCGGAGGCGAGGGCGTGGCCGGTTTCATCGCCGCCAGCCTCACTTACCTGGCCATCTGGCGATGGCTCAGGCTCACGCCGGCCATGCTGGCCGATGTCAAAGACACCCTTGCTGCTTCGGTGGCCTTTCTGGTCGCCATTTTCAAACTCGGCTGCCATTTCGCCGGGTGTTGTCAGGGAATTCTCTATGACGGTCCGCTGGCCGTGAGTTTTCCAGCCGGCACGCCGGCCTGCCTGGATCAAACCGCGGCGGGCCTGTTACCCCCGGGGGCCGCGCAGTCCCTGCCGGTATTCCCCGCTCAGTTGGTGGAAGCGGGCGTGATGGCCGCGTTCGGCCTAGTGCTGATTCAGTGGTATCTGCGGCGGCGTTTCCGATCGCTGCTGGGCCATATCTGCATCATTGGTTTCTGCGTCTGGCGGATATTTTCCGAGTGGCTGCTCCGGTCAGACTCGGGGCGCGGCCTGCTCGGCCCGGTCACCATCACCCAACTGATTTGCCTGGTGGTAATGGTGAGCACGGCCGGCCTGATGTGGGTCGATTCCCGCCGGGATTACGGCTTCGAGCAATGACCGGATTGAACCGGGCCGGCAGCCCGGCCGCACCCCGGAATGTGGTTTGACGGAAGGGAGGATCTTGGCCGATGCGCGTGCTGCTGTTGTCAATGCCGGACGTCTCGGACGCCATGGACTATTTCTGCCGGATGCCCAACCTGGCGCTGGTCTCCCTGGCCGGCAACCTGCGGGATCACGAGATCCGGGTCTTGGACCTGGTCACGGTCCGGGGACGGATCGAACAAACCCTGGCCGGACTGGTGGAAGTGTTCAAGCCCGATCTCGTCGGGATGAGCGCAATGACCTTCCAGTTCGACACGTTGCTCCGGGTGGCCGGGTTCTTTCGCCGCCGGACGCCCCGGACCCTGTTGGCGGCCGGGGGCTACCATGCCTCGCTCATGGCGGAGGAACTTACGGCAAAGACGGCGGACCTGCCCCTGGACTTCATCATCCGGGGAGAGGGCGAGTTTACCCTGCGCGAATTGGTGGAAACGCTGGGTCATGACCGATCTGAGTTTTCAAGCATCCTGGGCCTCAGCTACCGCGAGGGCGCGTCCTGGCGTCACAATCCGCCGCGCCCCCTGGCTGACCCCGCTCTCATTCCTCTGCCCTGGCGGGAAGCCCGCTCCAGCCAGGCGTACCATTTTCTAAAATGGCCGCTGGACGTGGCGGAAACGAGCCGCGGCTGCCCCTTCAAATGCAAGTTTTGTTCCATCGCCGCCATGTATGGCAGCCAGTTCCGGGTCTTTCCGTTGGCCCGGGTAGTCGCCGACCTGACACGCATCCGGGAACTGGGCGGCCGCGCCGTGCTCTTCGCCGACGATAACATCACCTTCGATGCGGACCATTTCCGGGCCCTCTGCCAGGCGATCGTGTCCAATGGCTTGAACGATCTGATGTTCATCGGACAGATCGGCGCTCAGACGATCGCGCGCCATCCGGATCTGGCAGCCGAGATGGAGCGGGCCAATTTCCGCGTGGCGGCGGTCGGTTACGAGGGCATGGACCCGAGCCGGCTCCGTGACGTCCGCAAGCCCGCCCTGCCGGAAGACAACCGCCGCGCCGCCGCGCTTTTCTACCGCCACAACATCCACTCCGTCGCGGCCTGCTTCGTGGGCCACCCGGACGACGACCGCCGGTCGGTGAGCCGCACCTTCAACGCCATGAAGCGTCTGAAGCCCGACATCATCATCGCCCAATACCTGACTCCATACCCGGGCACGGACATTCGGCAGGAGATGCTGGCCACCGGGCTGGTGGACAATGTCGACGATTTTTCCAAGTACGACGGCTTCACGTGCAATATCCGCACCCGCCGGCTCACCCGGGCGCAACTGCATCGGACCCTGAAGATCCAGAACTTCCTGTGCAATTTCGATCCGCGCATGCTCAAGCGCAATCACATCCTGCTCAAGTTCCCGCTCTATTATGCCGGGGTGCTCTTCCGGGCGACCCTCTCCCACCTCGCCAGCATCGTCACCGCCGGCCCGCGCCCGCCCCCCCCCCCCA
>ERZ1645192.4257-NODE-4257-length-11389-cov-8.931798_pt1 | contig 11389 bp, 14 predicted proteins | sample MGYA00575354_ERZ1645192 | MGnify/ENA primary metagenome ERZ1645192 (study PRJEB40844, sample SAMN11349763) | freshwater sediment metagenome | isolation source: river sediment | host: Sediment | place: India: Faizupur Khadar , New Delhi | collected 2017-02-21 ... | reverse complement strand
TTTGACAACTGCACCCTTGATCATTCTTCCTTCTATGGCACGAAAATCAACAAAACCATCTTCAGGGACTCGAGGTTGCTCGAGGTTGATTTCTCGGAAAGTGACCTTACAGATTCATCATTCCTCAATTGCGACCTGTCGGGCGCACTGTTTGAGAATACCAACCTGGAGAAGACTGATTTCCTGACTTCCTATGGTTATTCCCTTGATCCTGAAAGGAACAGGCTCAGGAAGACGAGATTTTCTTCAAACGGCCTGCCCGGGCTGTTGGGAAAATATGACATAATAATTGAATAATACTTAACCGGCACGCACCGGCATATTAAAATTTCGGAATCTATAATATTTAAAATCAGCCGAAAATGAAAACGAAAATCAACATCACGAAAAGAGACCTGCTGTTCTTCTTTGGCGGGATTGCCTTCACGGCACTGCTCAGCCTGATCCTGAACTGGAAAGAGAACTCGAGGGATTTCAAAGAAGGGTTCAATGAAGGATACAATTCAACGCAGAAAGAGGAGATTAACAACTGATCATCCATCCGAAGGCATCCACTCACAGGCACTCGAAATGCAATATGCACTATCTTCACCCCTGAGATGAAGCCCTCATATACACTGCGGGAAGTACCCCGCTCAAGAATAGCAACATTTGACACTGCTGCGGTGGCGCTGGCGAAGCATCATGTAAGCGCAATGCTCGAGTTTGATGTGACAGAGAGCAGGAGAAAACTGCAGCAATTGAGAAGACAAGGCACCTTGATCTCCTTCAACGGCTGGCTAATCAGGGTGATCGGCAACGTCCTGGATCAGCACCGGGAAGCCGCTGGGTTTCTCCTTTCAAAACGAAAACTCATAGTCTTCGATGAAATAAATATTTCGATTATTGTCGAGAAAAAGGTCAACGGCAAGCCGGTTCCCATTCCCCTGTTGATTGAGCATGTAAACTCAAAGAGTGCCGCGGAGATCACTGCAGAAATTGATAAAGCAAAGGATCAGAGCATAACCGGTACTGATGTAGTCCTGAACCGTAAAACACATTATTACGAAAATCTGTATTATAATCTGCCAGGTTTCTTAAGGCGAATGATATGGAGGGTCATGCTGAAGAATCCACGGTTTGTTTTCAGGAATATGGGTAATGCTGTAATTACTTCCGTCGGGATGATGGGAAAGATCAATGGCTGGTTTATCCAGCGGTCTATCCATCCTATCTCCTTTGGTGTCGGATCGATCCTCAGAAAACCGTCAGTAATTGATAATGAAATAAAGATCCGTGACATACTGAATATGACAATACTGGTTGATCATGACGTGATAGACGGTGCCCCGATGGTGAGGTTGCTTAACGAATTAACCAGGTCCATTGAATCCGGGGACTGCATTGACAAGTTGACGATGTAACTTTAAGTCCTCCTGAGACCAACACCGATATGACCCCTAATTCAAATATCATTGCTAGCTTCCTGGTGATTATGTTCTTGTTTGCCTTCCAGGGTCTGGATGCCCAGGACCAGACCGCTGACTTTCGGCGGGTTGACGATCTTGCCCTCCGGATCCCTGATTCACAGACAAGGACAACCCGGGAAATTGCCGTGTATATAACTTCGAATTTCAGCTCGCAGACCGACAGGTCGCGTGCAATCTTTGTCTGGGTCGCAACCACCATTCAGTACGACGTCGACAATATGTTTGCCATCAACTTCTATCAAAATACAGATGAGATTATAAAGGAAGCATTATCAGGGCGTAAAGGAGTTTGCCAGCATTTTGCAGAGCTTTACAGCGCAATTGCCAATCAGTCCGGGCTAAAAACATTTGTGGTCTCCGGTTATACTAAACAAAACGGGTCAGTTGATTACCTTCCACACGCATGGTGTGCCAGCCAGATTGACTCCGTATGGTACCTGATTGATCCCACCTGGGGCTCGGGTTATATCAGTAAAGGAAAGTTCGTCAGAAAGATCAATGACAACTATTTTAAAGCGAAGCCCGAGAAGCTGATCAGCTCGCACATGCCCTTCGACCCGCTCTGGCAATTTCTGAACTACCCCGTGACCAGTCAGGAGTTTTATGAAGGCCGAACAACCACAAACACAAGCAAGCCATTTTTCGATTACCCTGATACCCTGAAGCAATTTGAACAGGAATCAAGGATCGGCAAACTGACAGCTTCGAGCCGGAGGATTGAGCAGAACGGGGTAAGGAATTCACTGATTTTTGACAGGCTGAAGCATAACAGGCGCGAGATAGAGTATTATAATGATTCTCTGCGAGTTGAGATGTATAATTCCGCGGTCTACAATTACAACGACGGAATAAATCACCTGAACAGGTTCATTGATTACCGGAACAGGCAGTTTACGCCAAAGAAGCAGGAAAATGAGATCAGGGAGATGGTCAACCAGGCAGAATGGTCGCTGGCAAACGCAAGACTGAAGCTGCAGGCAATTCAGAATCCCGATTCCAGCACTGCAGCCTCGATTCTCCAGTTAAACCGTTCTATTGATGAGGCGATGATGAACCTGAATGAGCAGAGGATATTTGTCGACAAGTATTTCAAAACAGGAAAGTTGCTTCGTAAGTCACTGTTCTATAAATACACATGGATGGGAATTCCTTTGAACTGATGACCTTTCGCTTGCATTCGGTTCAATTCCTGTGAAGGGTTCTCAGGAATTTGCGGACCTGCCCTGGAAGGATGCCGCAAAGCGATGAAATTATTTCCTATATTCAGAAAAAAATGAAAACAAGAAAACCAGCAATCCTGATGTTACTAATTGCAATTATGACAGGATTTTACTCATGTGCCTCAATCCCAAAGGGCGCAACAGCTGTCACACCTTTCGACAAGGAGAAATACCTGGGCAAATGGTACGAGATTGCAAGGCTCGATTTCAGGTTTGAACGGAATCTGAACAACACCACCGCGCAGTATTCACTGAATGAAAACGGATCAATCAGGGTTGACAATCAGGGATACAATACAGTTAAGGAGGAATGGACCCGGGCCATCGGCAAGGCGAAGTTTGCAGGAGATGAGAACACTGCCATGCTCAAGGTATCATTTTTCGGCCCGTTTTACGCGGGATATAATGTCATAGCGCTTGATAATGAGTATAAGTATGCCCTGGTAGCCGGAGAGAACCTAAAATACCTGTGGATCCTCTCCCGCGAGACCACAATACCTGATGACATAAAGGAGAGTTATCTGAAGATCGCCGGGAAAATCGGGTATAATATCACTGATCTGCTGTGGATTGAACATGACATGAAGAAATAGAGTGCCGATCATGAAAAAGTTGTTCTTACTTATATTTCTGATTATACCGTTGATCCTTGCAGGACAGAAAACTAAGCTGGTCAAGGATGAAGCAAACAAGGAAGAATACTTTGTCCTGAAAAGCGACCCCTCAGTTATGCACGGAGAGTATAAGAAATTCAGCTCGAAGGGTAAACTTGAAATCCTTGGCTATTTCAAGGATGGAAGGGAGGACAGCACCTGGAGTTTCTATGATTCAGAAGGTGAACTTGAGCAGGTTTATGATGTGCAGAAAAAGGACGTAATATTTTTCAGGCTAAACGATAATGATAAATACAGGACTTACAGGATGATCACCGGCAGTGACACCACAAATGTAATCCTGGACCGTCCTCCTCTTTTCATTGGGGGCAATGGTTCCCTGGTACAGGAAGTAATTAAGAGAATCAGATATCCCGAAGAAGCCATTAACAGCGGAGCCAAAGGGAGGGTATACATATCGTTTGTGATTGACCTGGATGGCAACACCAGGGATTTCAGGGTGCTCAAACCTCTCGGATACGGATTTGACGAGGAGGTTATCAGAGTGCTTTCCCAACTGCCGCCCAATTGGTTGCCGGGAATATACCAGGGCCATCCTGTTGCTGTTGAGTACATTTATACCGCGACTTTCAATACCTCCTATATCGGGGCGGACAACAGGTGACCAGATCCTGATCATTCTGGACAGACTCCCGTTCAGATTTCATTTCCAACTTTCGAGACAACAGACATAAAAATCCCGGAACATGAAAACTGAAAAGCAAAAAATGCTGTCAGGTGAGTTGTACCACGCCCCGGATCCTGAGCTGTCAGAGGAGCGGGTGAAGGCGCGGCTGCTTCTTGGCGAACTTAACAGCTCGGCCGAGGATGAGGAAGAGAAAAGGAAAAGCATACTTGAAAAGCTTATACCGGCGGCCGGGGCAGGATTCTGGCTCCAGCCTCCGTTTTACTGCGACTACGGCTACAATATATCAACCGGCGAAAATGTCTTCTTAAACTTCAACTGCGTGGTACTCGATGTGATGCCCGTCAAAATCGGAAACAGGACACTCATCGGCCCGAATGTCCAGATTTACACAGCCACCCACCCGATGGATTACAGGGAGAGAGCTGCCGGCCTTGAATTTGCCAAACCGGTCACCATAGGCGAGGATGTATGGATAGGCGGAAGCGCTGTTGTCTGCCCCGGGGTCACAATCGGAGACAGGTCGGTAATCGGGGCTGGAAGCGTTGTCACGAAGGATATCCCGCCGGATGTTTTTGCGGCCGGCAATCCTTGCCGGGTTATCAGGAACCTGGCTCAGTAATATAGGGTTGAAGCCGATGCGACAGCTAATCCGTGTAAGGTAATCAGGAACCTGGCTCCGTGATACTGGGTTGAAGCCGATGCAACAGTTAACCCGTGCAAGGTAATCAGGGACCTGAATAGGTGCTTTTCAAAGATCTTTCATAAAACAAACAATGTAAACCAACAATCTGGCTACATGAAAACAGAAATGAAAAAAATACGGGAATCTGCCCGCAGGGAGATCAGTGCCGGCAGGCCAAAGGAAGAGGTATTTGAAGAGCTTTACGGAGATCATAGCGATTTCAGGCTTTTTCTGAAGATCGCGCGGGCAGTGAGGGATGTGCCGGAGCCATGGCGTATAAAAAAGTACGGCATCTGGAACACTCTCTTCCTGTTGCTATTGGCAGCCCTCTTTATTGCTCTTATAATCTCCGCCAACTACCATTTTGCAGCTCTGATAGCCGTATTTGTATATCTGGTCGCAGCCCGTAAGACCAGACATTATCAGTGGATATCATTTTTCGGAGCCATTTCCCTTATAAGCGCTGCCGGTGTAATCCTATTTACAGAAGGCGCCGTTGAACAGGAACATCCGCTTCTGATGTACGGCGGAATTGCAGTCTTATGTGTGATCTTCATATTGTTCGGCATAATTATGCCGAAGCTGCTTACCCCTGATTTCAAGGCCATTGAGGAGACAAAAGTCAATTCTGACGGAAAAAATGAGACCAGAAAGAAGTTGACTTTTGGTTAGCCAGTGACCCATAACCCTGTCTGACAGTAACCGGGAAGCAGTTTTGCGAAATTGGTTAAAAACTTTGGCATCCTATTCTGCCAGGCCGAATGAAACAGGCGTGCCGGTAATGCTCTCTGAACAAACCCATAAATGCTGTGTTTCATTTATGTAAATCGCAGCAACAATGAACAGGAAGGAATTAACACCTGCGCAGAGCGAAGAGCTGTTCAGAACTCTTAAGGCACGCTTTGAACAAAATACGAGCAGGCACCAGGGTATAGAATGGGAAAAAGTCAGGGCGAAACTGGAGGCCGGCGGGGTAAAGATCTGGTCGCTAAGTGATATGGAGAGAACCGGAGGTGAGCCTGATGTGGTTGGATACAACAGCGAAACAAACGAATATATCTTCTTCGACTGCTCCCCTGAGAGTCCCGCCAGCCGGCGAAATGTCTGCTACGACGATGATGCACGGAAATCCCGCAAATCGTTTCCCCCGGAAAAAGCGGCTGCCGGTATGGCTGAAGAGATGGGCATAGAACTCCTCACGGAGGAGGAGTACCTGGAGTTGCAGGAGCTGGGTGAGTTTGATCTGAAGACATCGAGCTGGCTGAAAACTCCGGCGCAGATAAGACAGAAGGGAGGTGCCATCTTTGGTGACCGTCGTTTCGGGAGGGTATTCATCTATCATAACGGTGCCGACTCCTACTACGGTGCGAGGGGATTCCGGGGCTCACTCAGGATCTGATATTCTGCCGGGCAAGCTTCCGTGTTCCTGAGCCGCACTTCAGGCCTCGCTCCTGTACACGCCAACATCCCGGGCCACAAATCTCCGCCGATCAACGCCCGGCTGAACCACTGTCAGTCACCCCGGGACACCCTTCAGCCCTTCTTCCATACTGCTCCAACATAAAGGGCTATTAATCTCCGCCGATCAACGCCCGGCTGAACTACTGTCAGTCACTACGGGTCACACTCCAGCCCTTCTTCAATACCGCGCCAACATCCCTGGCCGGTCATCTCCCCTCTCCTTCCATCCACAAAAAAAAACTGATCTCCTGTTGCTTTGTATTATTATAATTATTTACTTTGCATTTCAAAGTGCTTTGTCAAGCAATAGAACAAAAAAGTCTTCTACCGGGGCAGAGACGAACCAAATGAAACAATTAAACAATTATCAGATTATGGACGGTAAAACAATCTTTTTCAAAACAAGCGGATGGATCTTCGGGTTTGTAGTATTCGTGATCGGTGTAATAAACACTTTCTGGGGTAATGACCCGGTCTTCGGAGCAGCAATTGTACTGGCATCATTTGTCTTTATACCTCCCACAGGTGAGCTATTCAAAAAGATAACAGGATTCGCCATCCCCATGGCTGTCAAAATCATTTTGGGAGTTTTTATATTGTGGGCTGCCCTGGGAGTAGGCGAACTGTTTGATAAAACAGATATGATGCTGACTGATCTGAGGCAACTTTTTCAGTAATTTTAACAGCGGGGAGAAGCTGACAGATGAACAGCTCCGGCAACACCGGCGCTGATGCTACAGCGCAAAATTTCACTCCCGTTAAAACAAAAACCATGAAGAAACTGGAAGATCTTCTGCTATTAGGCAGCCCTCAACTGTACGAAAAAAGCGAGCCTGTATCTGAGACCGAGCTCCCTCTTGTAATGGGCTGGGTTGTTGACCTTCATAATGTCATGGAGGAGATAAGGGCGAAATACGGTTTCGGCAGGGGAATTGCCGCACCGCAGCTTGGGATCATGAAAAGGCTGATCTACATCAACACTGACGTGCCTCTTATAATCATCAATCCGGAGATCACCGGGTCGAGCAGTGAGATGTTTGAGGTGTGGGACGACTGCATGTGCCTGCCGAATCTCCTTGTGAAGGTCATGCGTCACCGGAGCCTGACCCTGAGATACCTCGATGAGAACTGGCAGGAACAGGAGTGGTTTGTAGAGGATGATCTCGCCGAGCTGGTGCAGCACGAATATGACCACCTCGACGGGATACTCTGCACTATGCGCGCCGTCGACGGGAAGTCGTTCAGGTGGAAACCTTGAGATTTGCGATTTGCGAATTTCGAATCCGGAATCTGAACAGGATTATCCATATTCCCCGTAGGGGATAAAGAATTGTAATTCAGACATTCCACCCTCCCCTCTTTCCCGTACGCCGGACATAACCAAAATTTCTGGACCTGACCCGGGAGGGCAAAATCAGTTATTGCGTGAAAGATTGCTTCCTGTACTCACAACGATAATGGTTATCTTTGATTAATCAAACAAGATAATCAATGAACCCCGCTACAGCAACAGTAATAGGCGCCACCGGGCTGATCGGAAGTCACCTGGTTGAACTCCTTTCCGGTGACGATCATTTCACAAAAGTCAGAATAATCGCAAGGCGAATGCCCGAAAAAGTGCCGCAGGGCGCAGAAGTCAGGGTCATCGACTTTGAAGATCCTGTTGCTTTCAGAGCCGCAGTTGAAGGGAGCGATGCACTCTTCTGTGCCGTCGGCACCACCCGGAAAAAGGTGAAAGGCGACATGGAGGCCTACCGGAAGGTGGACCATGACATACCCGTGAATGCCGCACATCACTGCCGGGAGACCGGCTGCGGGCGGTACCTGTTGGTATCATCGGTAGGGGCATCATCGAAGACCGGCAACTTCTATCTCAAATTCAAGGGCGATGCCGAAGATGCAATTGCAGCCGCGGGAATACCGTCAGTCTCCATTTTCCGCCCCTCGATGCTTATGGGGAAGCGAAATGAGTCCCGCCCGGCCGAGGATATCGCAAAAATCCTTTCAGCCCCCCTCGCCTTTCTATTCCCGGCAAAATACAGGCCAGTCAAAGGGCTTGACGTTGCAAGGGCCATGGTGGCCGCCGCGAAAGCTGATGCAAAGGGGTTCAGGGTTTATCACTACACTGAGATGATGAATCTCATCGGGAAACAACGCTGAAGATGAACCGGCACGTGCAAGATAAACCACAAACTGTTGAACCCATGAAACCAGCTAATCTCCCGAATTCAATAACAGACTACGCCGTCAGGGAAGCCACTGAGGAGGATTTCCCTGCCATCCTGTCGCTCATCAAAGAGCTGGCAGAATATGAGCGTTCGCCTGATGCGGTGACAAACAGCGTGGAGCAGATGAAGCGTGAACAGAATCATTTCAGCTGCTTTGTGGCGGAGCTGCCCGACGGCACCATAGCGGGCATGGCGCTCTTTTTCACAGCATACTTCACCTGGGTAGGCAAATCGATTTACCTCGAGGATATTATCGTCAGCCAGGAATACAGGCAGATGGGAATAGGCATGGCTTTGATGAAGAGAGTTATCCGCAGGGCCCAGGATGAAGACTGCAAGCGGGTGCGGTGGCAGGTGCTCGACTGGAATGAGTCTGCCATCGGTTTCTACAGAAAGTGCGGTGCGGAGATCAGCGGCGACTGGCTTAACTGCACCTTCGACGAAAAGGGGATTGCACTCTTCAACGATATAAGGAACTAAATGAAAATTTCTCTAGTACCCTTTTTAATCAGGCGGGCCAAAAGCATGAAAGTCAGCTTCGGCAGAACCAGAAGGATCGCACTGCTGATATCGCTTGTGTTCTTGCTGAAAGTTGTAAGCAGTTGTATTGACCCGGTCTGGGATTTTGATTTCAGCTTCAACAATATTGCCGTTAAGAACCTCGACAACTCCGGAATCTTTGTAACCGGGCTTGAAAGGGATACAATGTACACCACTGCAGTAGCTTTCATGGTGACACTCTCTGATGAGACGTTCCTGGCATCACGCGTTCTCAGGCATGGCAACGCCGACTTTACCTCGTTCACCCCTGCCTCTGCCATGTCACCGGAGTTCAGGTATCATCCAAGACACCGGATCACCGGGATCAGCATTGTCACTCTTGAGGAGTTGTCCGCAGGAGTGCCTGCCGGCACTGATGTCACAGGGATGTTCGTAGCCCACGTACCGCATTTCATTGGTCTTGATTTCCTCTATCTGAAAGCAGAAGAACTTCCGGCTGTTTTAGACCTTGACTTTTACCCCGGTGAGCCTTCGTTAACCTTTCAGTTGTTCTGCAAGCAGGATATTACAAATAACACGGCGCAGTTTGTTATCACGGTCACCCTGTCGGATGAAACCGTTTTGACAGCAACAACCAACCTCATAACACTTCTAAGGAACGAATAGCACAGTCAAAATGAGACGCTTAGCTGTAATATTAATGTTCCTTATGCTTGCCACATCGCACTTCCTGTTGGCACAGGGTCGATTCCTCGAGAAGAAACAGGTGTCACTGTGGTTCGGAATCAGGGATATAACACGCGACAGCCTGGCAAACACCACGAACCTCGACTTCCTGAACTATCTGCACTCTTCTGAAGAGATGTCAGAGTATCAATACCTGGGAGTATCTGCCCATCTGTGGTTCAGGGGCAGTTGGGAGGCAGACATCAAGGTTGCAATGTACGACGACTTTGCTCCGAAAAATTTGAATATTAAGGCAATATGGCTGCCAATGAAAAATCTGGGTTTCACGGCAGGATTCTATACCTACCCGCAGCTGATGAATGAGTTCAATATGTTTCACCGGCTGACCGATGAGGAATTTTACGGTGACACGGACAGTAACTTCAGGCAGAGAATGGTACAGGAATCAGGCCTGACGGCAGGACTCATGCTTACGTTCAGTTACCGGTGGCTTCATGCAACAGCTTACCTCAATGGCGGGGTCAGCACTCTCTCTCCATTCACTGAAAAAGTTACCCAGAAGATGATCAACGGTAACTTTAAGCGGGAGATAAGGTACAGCACCAACCACTCTCCCGCACTCTTCTTTTTCCCTGAAGTCGATCTCTGGGCAGACTGTTTCACAATCGGAAACTCGAAGGCCGGCATCAGGTTACGCACCAGCTGGTACACCGTAAGCAGGTCTGTAGGTTACAGCCGGGTGATATATGAATGGATCTATGAAAATCCGGTCCGGACGGAGGTTGATAATCCGGCTCATCACTTCTCAAAGTTCGAGTTCGATGCAGGTTTCTACCTGACCTGGTGAGAAAGAAATTATGCAACCAAATCACCCCTCAGGTCCCCGGAAAATCATTTTGCCATTAACCTTAGAGTTCTAAATTTGTTATGAATAAAAACCTGACCATATGAGCGAACTCATCAACAATTCAGAAGAGAGAAAGAAGCGGCTAAAGAGGCTGATATTAAGACTACACGAGGGTGAAGCCGAGGAGAAGGTCCGCGGGGATCTTTTGAGCACACTCAGCCAGATACCATACGGGGAGGTGGTTGAGGTGGAGCAGGAACTTATCAGCGAAGGACTTCCCGAGGAGGAGGTGCTGAGGCTCTGCGATGCCCACTCTGCGGTGCTTCATGGCAATGTGGACCTCTCAGCAGCAAAGAAGATCCCCGAGGGGCACCCTGTGGATGTCCTCATCAATGAGAACAAGGAGCTCAGAAAGGTGGCATCGGAGATAGAAAACCTGGTCTCGGCCATCAGTTACGAATCAGGGCCGCTGAAGGAGTCAGAGATCTTCCGCCTGATCGGCCTCTTCAACAGCCTGTGGGATGTTGACAAGCACTACCAGCGCAAGGAGTACCTTATCTTCCCGTACCTAGAGAAGCAGGGTATCACCGGGCCGCCCAAGGTTATGTGGGGCAAGCATGATGAGATCAGGGAACTGATCAAGGGGGGCATCGAGCTGTTGCGCAGCGGCGAGATCACCCGTGAGGAGCTGGTCGCAGCCGCAGAGATCATCCTTCTTCCCGCTGCCGGCGGGGTGAGGGATATGACCATCAAGGAGGAGGAGATACTCCTGCCGATGGCGCTCGACAACCTTACCGAGGCCGACTGGTATGCCATCCAGAAGCAGTCGCTTGAGATAGGCTACTGCCTCTATGACCCGAAGATAACCTGGAAGCCGCAGTGGGCCGGAGAGGATACGCTGCATGAAATGAACAAGACTGCCGACACCGTGCAACTCCCCTCGGGCAGTTTCACACTGGAAGAGCTGCTGGCAATACTGAACAGGCTGCCGA
>ERZ1645192.4255-NODE-4255-length-11390-cov-41.921747_pt1 | contig 11390 bp, 9 predicted proteins | sample MGYA00575354_ERZ1645192 | MGnify/ENA primary metagenome ERZ1645192 (study PRJEB40844, sample SAMN11349763) | freshwater sediment metagenome | isolation source: river sediment | host: Sediment | place: India: Faizupur Khadar , New Delhi | collected 2017-02-21 ... | reverse complement strand
ACCCCCACTGGATCAGGGACAACGTCCTGCTCAAGCTCGAAGACGCGGGGGCCGCCCTCTAGGCGGGAAACCGGGCAGGCTGGCGCGAGGGCCTTGCCCGGTCTAGCTCCCCTGCTGCAGTTAAGGCTTTGCCGCCCCCTGAAGGTGCCGGGGCATCACGTCCCGCCTGAAAACATCGTCGAGGGTTTCGGACTTGCGGATCAGGTGCACCGAGCTGCCCTTGACGAGATATGTCGCAGGCCGTGGCATTGCATTGAAATTGCTCATGGACACTTCCTGGTAGGCACCCACGTCGAGCAGGGCGAGCACATCGCCGACCCTGAGGTTCTTCGGAACGCGGACAAAGGGGAGCAGACGGTCTCCGTAGCAGCTCCTGCCGACGATGTCGGCCTTCTCGGTTTTCTTTTCATCCGCCCTGTTGGCGATGACGTAGTCGTGGAGATGGTGCTCGTAGATCCCCCCCGTAAACCAGAACTGCGTGGTGTCCACGATGTATTTGTTCCAGGTGAGGGGTTTGTCCATCGGCTTGGCGTTCCTTACCGTGGTCAGGTGGATCGCCGTATCGCCGTGCAGGGAGCGGCCAGGCTCCATCTGCAGCATCAGCCCCTTCGCGGATATGCCGTTTTGCGGGAGGTATTCCTTGAGGGCCGAGGTGCAGGCGCCGGCGTATTCCTCGATGGTCGGGGCGAGATTCCTGTTGGGGACGTATTCCATCATCAGATTCAGTATGAAATTGATCACCCCGTAGCGCACCCTCGGGCCAAAGACGTTCAGCAGGATCGAAAGCCCGTGCAGTGCCAGCAGTTCATAGGGCTCGGTGTAGTGGGTTTCCGCGTTGAAGGGGTCCCTGCGGCCTGCGAACCCTCCCCCGATGCTGATTTCACGGGGCTGGTAGCCGCCCAGGGCTTTGCAGACATGCCCCATCTCCTCCGCATAGGACTTCATCTGCTCGACCCAGTATTTCGTCGAGGGGTGGTGCCGCCCGTGGTGCTGATGGAACCCGACGAGCTCGACATTCTTCATCTTCAGTATTCTTTTCCCTATCTCGATGGCCTGCGTGTACATCATGCCGCCCTTGTAGGACATGGCCGCGATGTCGGTGGCCACGGGCCCGGTGGGGTTGAAGTGGGTGAACTTCCGGAACCCGGAAATGGTGGGCCGGATTCGCAGCCTCACCATGGCAATCCTGTTCAGTTTGGCGGCAACCCGTTCGACAACGTCGATCTCCTCGATCCCGTCGAGGGTGATCCGTGCGCCCTGTATGACCGCATTCTCTATGTGCTCGTCGTCCTTGGGAACGCCGTTGACGGAGATGAACTGCGGGTCGAATCCCGAATCCAGGGCCACGGCCAGCTCGCCGGGTGAATATATGTCGCACCCGCAGCCTTCCTCCGCGATGATCTTCTGGATGGCATGCGACCAGCTGGCCTTGGCGGCAGGCATCACCTTCACGGGACCTTCGGTCCATCCCGACTCGAAGCTTTGCCGGTATCTCCTGATGTTGCGCCTGAGCTGGTTTTCGGACACCAGGAAGACGGGTGAGCCATATTCCCTGGCCAGCTCGACCGTGTCGCATTCTTCCATGAAAAGATGTCCGTTCCTGATCGAAAGGCAATCATCGATCTTTTTTTCCCCTGTCATGGAGAGAACCCCCTTTGCCCGGTTTATGAGAATAAATATACCTGCCAGCCTGCCCGATGCCAGGGGGAACAGGGACAATTTTTCACAAATTGCGCCACTTTGGGCTTGTGGAGCATAGGGTATCCATGCGCACAGATCTCATCACCAGCACCCACGGCCCCGTGCACTACCCGCTGATTGGTGTCCATGCGCACAGGTCTCATCCGTGCCCCCAGAGCGCAGTGGCTGGTCAGACAACCCGGCGACATGCAAGAAGCCGGATCAGTTCAGGGAGCAGTCCGAATGGTTGATCGTGAAGAACCCGATTTTTCCGAACCTGCAGGAGGGCCGGCGATCTCCTGGGATAAAGAAGCAAATAAGGCAGGGGGAAACCTGCTGTGCCCCGGGGCCCGGCTCACTCAGGCCCGAGGAGGGTGACGAAGGCCCGGAACAGCTCCGGGTCGAACTCGTCGGCCATCTCGGTCTGCATGATCCGGAGCGACTCGAAGGGCGTCTTGGGCTGCCGGAAGGGTCTGCCCGCCGTGAGCGACTCGAAGGTGTCGGCGATGGCGCAGATCCTGGCGTACAGGGGAATCTCGCCCCCGCCCTTTTTGAACGGGTAGCCGTTGCCGTCGCAGCGCTCGTGGTGGTAGAGCACCACCGCGGCCGCCTCGTCGCTCAGGTACCTGGCTTTCACGAGCTTGTCGTGGCCCCAGAGGGGGTGCTTCCTGACGATGTCCCACTCGGCCGGGGTCAGGGGATCGCGCTTGTCGAGGATCCGGACGGGCACCTTGGCCATGCCGATGTCGTGGAGGAAGAACGCCGTGCTCAGCTCCGTCATCCGGTGGTCGCCCAGCTTCTCCCCGAAGAGGTTGATGGCGAGCGCCGTGCCGAAGATGCCCACCTTCACCGAGTGCCGGTAGGTGTAGTGGTCGAAGCTCGAGATGGAGATGAGGTCGTCCATGACCCCACGGTCCGCGAAGATGAGCTGGACGATGTTCCGGGAGAGCTTCTCCAGCTCCCCGATGGTGCCGGGCGTCGTGCCCTCGAAGACGTCCCGGACCGACCTCATGGAGGTCGAGTACATGATCTCCGCTTTTGCCTTCCGGCTCACCTTGGGGTCCGCGAGGACCTCCACGAGCTTGTGGCCGATGTACTCGTCTGCGGTGGCGGTGTCCCGGGCGAGGATGTGGAGCCTCACGCCGGCCTTGCCGAAGAGGCGGAAGTGGTCGGCGGTGAAGACCGCGCCCTGGGCGGCGAAGAGGCGGTAGTCGTCCCTGATCTTCACGTAGAGGTCCACCGGGCAGCGCTCCTGCTCGATGACCATCTGGAAGGGTATCTCCCGGTAGACCACGGCCTCACCCTCCCCGCGGGCTTCCCGGGCGCCGTTCCTTCGCGGGCCCGGCGGGCTCCCGGCGCGTATTTCGCGAACGTCCCTGCATACACGGGCGTATCGTCAAAAAAACGGTGAAATATTATTCGGGGGCGCTCCGCCGCCGCTCCGGGGCAAAGGGGAGGCGGGCCCCGGCGGGGGACGGGTCACGGGTATACCGGTCGGGCTGTGGTGCGCCCGGCGACCCGGTGTCGGGCGATGATCGAAGACAGGCCGGGTCAAGCCCCTGCCGGGCCGCAATGCCCCGGGGGAAAGGGGCGTCGGGCCTCAGCCTGGGATGGGCCAGAAGGGGGGGTAGCCCGCCTGGATGACGACCGGGGCTGACGTCACCGGGTGGGAAAACTCCATCTTCCGGTGGTGCAGGGCGACGCCGCCCCTGACGTAGGAAACCGGGCTCCCGTACAGGGCGTCCCCCGCGACGGGGCAGCCCGCGAGGGAAAGCTGCGCCCGGACCTGGTGGTAGCGCCCGGAGCCCAGCGTGACCTCCACCAGGGAGAGGGGGCCTGCCCGCCCGATCAGGCGGTACGAGAGGGAGGCCCTCCGGGCGCCGGGCTCGCCTTCCGCCGCCTCCACCGACTTGAGCCGCGCGTGCCTGAGAAAGTGCACGAGCTCCCCAACGGGTGCGGGGAGGTCGCCCGAGACCGCGGCGTGGTAGACCCTGGTGATCGTTCCGGCCCGCATCAGGGCGTTCATGCGGCTCAGGCTCTTGCCCGTGGTGGCGAAGAGCGCGATGCCGCTCGCCACGCGGTCGAGCCGGTGCACCGCGTGGAGAAAGACGTTCCCCGGCTTGCCCTTCACCTCCTTGATATACGACCTGGCGCGGTCCTCGAGGCTGTCCGACCGGGTGCCCGAGGGCTGGGTGAGCAGGCCCGGGGGCTTGCCGAGGGCGAGGAGGTGGTTGTCGTGATACAGGACGTCGACGAAGGGGGAGGGGGCGGCGCCGTCCACTCCTTCACCCGCCTTCTGGGAACCACCGGGCGAAGGTGCCGCTGGGGACGGGCAGGGCGTCGCCCCCGGTGAGGAGCATCTCCCCGTGCTCGATGGGCGCCCGGTCCGCGCACCCGGTGACCGACCGGAGGAAGTTGGCCAGGGCGACGGGCGTGCAGGACGGGGTGTGGGAGGTGAGGAGGATGAAGACGGGCGTTTGGGACAGGAGGGAGGCGCACTTCTCGAGGGTCAGCGCGAGCTCCTCCTCGATGCGGTAGACCTCGCCGCGCCTTCCGTGGCCGAAGGTGGGCGGGTCGAGGACGATCGCGTCGTAGGTCTTCTTCCGCCGGAGCTCGCGCTCGAGGTAGCGGTTCACGTCCTCCACGACCCAGTGGACCGGCGCGTCCCCGAGCCCGTTGAGCGCCGCGTTCTCCCGGGCCCACTTCACCATGCCTTTCGACGCGTCCACGTGCCACACCTCGGCCCCGGCACGGGCCGCCGCGAGGGTCGATCCGCCGGAGTAGGCGAAGAGGTTGAGCACGGCGGGCGCACGCCCGAGCTTTTCCTTCGCCCCCTCCAGGGCAGAGGCGATCCACGCCCACTGGTCCCTCTGCTCGGGGAAGATGCCCAGGTGCCCGAAGTCGGTGAGGGACAGCCTGAAGCGCAGGCCCGCGACCGCCACCTCCCACTCCCCGGGCAGGGGCCGCCTGAAGACCCAGCGGTTGCCCTGCACGCGGTCGAAGGAGGCGTCCGCCTCCTCCCACAGGGACGGGGCTTTCCGGGGCCTCCAGATGGCCTGGGCGCAGGGGCGCACGAGGCGGTACGGGCCGAAGCGTTCGAGCTTCCGGCCGTCGCCGCTGTCCACGAGCTCGTAGCCGTCACCTGGCTCGGGGGCAGGGCCTGGACCCCCGGGGTGCCTCTTCATGGAAACCGTCCTCCTGCGTCAGTCTTCCCGCGCCTTCGCCGCGCGGGGAGCAACCTGTCTTTTAAGGTTCAATAGCCCAAACGCCGCCTCCCTGCAACCCACGAGATAGCCTCCGCCGGTCGGGGCGGCCGGGCGACCGCCCCGACCGGCGGTCATGAAACCTGTTTACCCTTCTGCGGGAATATGCTATTCTTTGAAAATTCCTTTTCCCCTCTCATGCTGATGAAATTTCATTCCCTTTATTGACGGGGTCACGGCAAACTGGTAAACTGAATAGCGATTCATCAATCGAGGAAAAGTTACCTTAAATAACCCATACGGAGGAGGTAGTAATGGTCAGGAAAATCAAAAAGGCCGCGGTGATCGGGTCCGGTATCATGGGGGGCGGGATAGCCGCCATCCTTGCCGGCGCTGGTGTGGACGTCCTGCTGCTGGACATTGTGCCGTTCGACCTGAAAGACGAGGAGAAGAAAGACAAGAAAGCCAGGAACCGCATCGTCACGGCAGGCCTTGAGGCCGCGACGAAGGCGAAGCCGCCGCTCTTCTACTCGAAGGCCGACGCGGCGCGCATCTCGACCGGTAACCTCGAGGACGATTTCGACAAGCTCGCGGACTGCGACTGGATCATCGAGGTCGTCGTGGAGAACCTGAAGATCAAGCAGCAGCTCTTCGCCCGCATCGACAAGGTCCGCAAGCCCGAGACCATCGTTTCTTCCAACACGTCGGGCATCCCGCTCAAGCAGATGTCCGAGGGCCTCAGCCAGGGCTTCAAGGAGAACTTCCTCGGGACCCACTTCTTCAACCCGGTCCGCTACATGCATCTCCTCGAGATCATCCCCGGCGAGCTGACCAGAAAGGACGTCCTCGAGTTCATCGCCGGGTACGGCGAGAAGATGCTCGGCAAGGGCATCGTGTGGGCCAAGGACACGCCGAACTTCATCGGCAACCGCATCGGCGTGCACGGCATCGGCAAGACCATGCAGGTCATGCTCACCGACGGGCTCACCATCCCCGAGGTGGACGAGATCTTCGGCGCCCCGCTCGGACGCCCCAAGACCGCCATCTTCAAGACCTCCGACCTCGTAGGCCTGGACACCATGAGCCACGTCTCCCAGAACACCTACGACATGTGCCCGGGTGACGAAGAGCGCGCCGTGTTCGACATGCCCGCCTTCGTGAAGACCATGGTCGAGAAGAAGCTCCTGGGCAACAAGACCAAGGCCGGCTTCTACAAGACGGACATCACCCCCGAGTGGAAGAAGATCAAGAAGGTCATCGACCCCGCCACGGGCGAGTACGTCGAGTACGGCAAGGCCGACTTCGAGAGCCTGGCCGCGGCGAAGAAGGCCCCGACCCTGGCCGACAAGCTCAAGGCGGTCCTTTACGGCACCGACAAGGCCGCCACGTTCGCGTGGAAGGTCATGGCGGGCCAGTTCATCTACGCCGCCAACCGCATCCCCGAGATCTCCGACACGGTCGTCGAGATCGACAACGCCATGAAGTGGGGCTACAACTTCTCCATGGGCCCCTTCGAGAGCTGGGACGCCATCGGCGTGAAGGAGTCCGTGAAGAAGATGGAAGCGGACGGGTTCAAGGTCCCCGAGAACGTGAAAAAGATGCTCGCCTCCGGCGCCGAGTCCTTCTACAAGTCGGAGAAGGGCAAAAAGTCGTTCTTCGACTTCGCCTCCAACTCCTACAAGCCGGTCAAGGTCAGCGCCAAGGCCCTCGACCTCGACGCCTGCAAGGCGCAGGACAAGGTCGTTCTCACCACGCCTTCCTGCTCGCTCATCGACATCGGCGATGACATCTTCTGCCTCGAGTTCCACTCCAAGATGAACGCCATCAACAGGGAGATGGTGGAATTCATGCACACGGCGGCCGCGTACGTCGACAAGAACGGCGCGGGCCTCGTCATCGGGAACCAGGCGGGCGGCATGCCCGGCGCGTTCTCGGCGGGCGGCGACCTCGCCTACATGATCGGCCTGGCCAAGGCAGGCAAGTTCAGCGACATCGACGATTTCATCACGATCATCCACGCGGGTATCATGGGGCTGCGCTACGCGAAGTACCCCGTGGTCGCGGCCCCCTACGGCCTCACCCTGGGCGGCGGCTGTGAAGTCTGCCTCGCATCCGACCGGATCGTGGCGCACACCGACCTGTTCATGGGCCTGGTCGAGATCGGCGCGGGCATCGTCCCCGGCGGCTGCGGCATGATCAACCTCTGGCGCCGCTTTGTCGAGTCCAAGCCCGAGGCTGCGAAGATCACCGACCTGGGCGCGTTCTTCCTGCCCGCGTTCATGAGCGTCGCGCAGGCCAAGGTTTCCAACTCCGCCGCCGGCGCGCGGGCGAGCGGGTTCCTCAGGCCCGTCGACCGCATCGTCATGAACAGGGACAACCTCATCGGCGAGGCGAAGAAAGAGGTCCTCAAGATGCTCGACGACGGCTACGCGGCGCCCCTGAAGACCAAGATCCCGGTCCTCGGCAGAGAGGCGGCGGGCATGGTCTGGGCGGAGATGTTCAACATGAAGATCGGCGGATACATCCCGCCCCACATGGAGACCATCTCCAAGAGGATCGCGATCTGTCTGTCCGGCGGCGACGTTCCTTCCGGCACCCTGGTGACCGAGGAGCACCTCCAGAAGCTCGAGCGTGAGGCGTTCGTCGACCTGTGGAAGAACGAGAACTCGCAGAAGATGGCCGAACACATCTTGAAGACCGGCAAGCCGTTAATCATGTAGTCGAACCAGAGCACATAACAGGAGGAAACCGATGAGAGAAGCATATATCGTACAAGCGGTAAGGACCCCCGGATGCAGGAGAGGCAGGGGCGCCTTTGCGACCACGCGGCCTGAAGACCTTCTGACGTCCGCACTGAACGGTCTCATGGAGAGAACGCCCGGCGTCGAGAAAAAGGACGTCGAGGACATATTGGTGGGGTGCGCCTTCCCCGAGGCCGAGCAGGGCCTGAACCTGGGCCGCGTCATCGCCCAGATCACCGGGTTCCCGGACGAAACCTGCGGCGCGGTGGTCAACCGGTTCTGCGCCTCCGGTCTCGAGGCCATCTCGCTGCAGGCCATGAGGATCATGGCAGGGATGTGCGACGTCGCCATCGGCGCCGGCTGCGAGTCCATGTCCATCGTCCCCATGGGCGGCAACCTGCCCAGGCCCCACCCGGAGCAGGCCATGAAGAACCCCGACGTCTACTGCTCCATGGGCATCACCGCGGAGAACGTGGCCAACCGCTACAAGGTCACCCGCCAGATGCAGGACGATTTCGCGTTCGGGTCCCAGGCCAAGGCCGCGTCCGCGCAGAAGGCCGGCAAGTTCACGGAGATCGTCCCCACCACGGCGTACCGCTTCGTGGAGAAGGGCGGCATCATGACGAAGGAAGCCTTCCTCCAGGACTTCGACGACGGCGTGCGCCCCACCACCATGGAGGGGCTCGCCAAGCTCAAACCAGCTTTCGCGGCCATGGGCTCGGTCACGGCGGGCAACTCCTCGCAGACCACCGACGGCGCAGCCGCCTCCCTCGTGATGAGCGGTGACGCCGTGAAGAAGTTCGGCCTGAAGCCCATCGCGAAGTTCAAGGCCTACGTCGTGGCCGGCTGCCGCGCCGACGAAATGGGCGTCGGCCCTGCCTACGCCATCCCGAAGGTCATCAAGGTCGCCGGTCTCGGCACGGCCCTGGACATCGTCAAAGACGCGATCTTCGAGGTCAACGAGGCGTTCGCTTCCCAGGCCATCTACTCGCTCCAGCAGATCGGCCTGTTCGACCCGAAGTACTACTCCCACGAAAGCGACGAGCGGATCGTCAACGTCAACGGCGGTGCCATCGCCCTGGGCCACCCGCTGGGCTGCACCGGCGCCAAGCTCTGCTCCCAGCTCATGACCGAGATGAAGGCCCGCGGGAAGAAGTACGGCGTCGAGTCCATGTGCATCGGCGGCGGCATGGGTGCGGCAGCGCTCTTCGAGCTCTGCGACTAGCGTCAAGCTGCACAGAAAAGGAAGTACGGACAGGGGCCGCCCGTAAAGGCGGCCCCTTTTTTTGAGCCTCCCCGCAATCTTTTAACTTAATTTTACATTCCCGCCCGGGCTCCTGTGCTATACGGGAAGATGACAATTTTTGAATGATTCCCGAACAGTTTCCAGACAGGAGAGAAACGGATGAATCTGCACAAGGGATCGACCCACCTGCTTTCAGCAGTCAGGAACGCCATTCTCCTCATGCCCGAGTTCGCCGTCGGGACCATCGCCTTCACGCTCCTCGCGCTGAACACGATCTTCTGTGCGCTCATGCTCTTCCCCATGGCAGGGGTCAAGTTCCTCATGCCCACCCCCGGGGGAAAGAAGAAGGTCAGCGCCGTCCTGAACGAGCTCGGGCTGGGTTGGATCGCCCGGAACAACGCGATCCTGGCCCTCACGAAAAGGATCAACTGGCAGGTCACCGGCATCGAGAACCTCGACCCCATGGGCTGGTACCTGGTCATCTCCAACCACCAGACCTGGGTGGACATCCTCGTCCTGCAGAAGGTTTTCCACCGGAAGATCCCGTTTCTGAAGTTCTTTCTCAAGAAGGAGCTCATCTGGGTGCCCATCATGGGCCCGGCCTGGTGGGCCCTGGAGTTTCCCTTCATGAAACGCTACTCCAAGGAGTTCCTCCGGAAGAACCCTCACCTCGAAGGCAAGGACACGGAGATCACCATCAAGGCCTGCGAGCGCTTCAAGGACATCCCCATCTCCGTCATGAACTTCGTGGAAGGCACCCGCTTCACGAAGGGAAAGCACGACCGGCAGAAGTCCCCCTTCAAGCACCTCCTGAAGCCCAAGGCCGGCGGCATCTCCTTCGTGCTCTACGCCATGGGGAAATACCTCGACCGGATCGCCGACGTCACCATCGTCTACCCCGCCGGCCCCCCGACCTTCTGGGAGTTCCTCTGCGCCAGGGAGTGCGATGTCAGGGTGCATGTCCGGATGGTCCCTGTCACCCCCGAAATCATCGGCGACTACGCAAAAGACCCCGCCTTCCGGGAATCCTTCCAGGTGTGGCTGAACACCCTGTGGACCGAAAAGGACCTCCTCATCGAAACCTTCTTCAACAAGATGCGGAAGGCCGCGTAGGGGGGGGACCGCCGGCCTTTCGCGCGGCGGGGCCTTTCATGACAGGTTTCCGTTCAAGGGCATTCACTGGCGAAACAGGGGATTACCATTCCCGCCCGGATCTGATACAGTTCAGAGCATACAGCACGGGCGGGGGGCAGCGAGAAAATGGCCGGAACGATGGAACGGGTCTATGGGGCGCTCCTGGACAGGAGATACCAGGACGCTCTCTTCGGGAACCTGAAGGGCTACCAGGAGAAGGGGGACGCTGCAATCGCCTGCTGCCCCTTCCACGAAGACGCTTTCCCCACCTTCGTGGTGTACGGCGACAGGCCGGAGTATTTCTGCTTCGTGTGCAGCGCCCGGGGCGACTGGCTCCGGTACCTCGAGCTCCGGAAGGGCCTGGGCTTCGATGAGGCTATCCGCCTGCTGGCGACCGAGGCCGGGATAAACGCCGGGGGCCTGACCGAGGCCCTCTGGCGATCCGATCTGGGCAGGTCCATCCTCCTCGAGATTCTCGCCGGGTTCTTCACCACGCAGCTGTTCTCACGGTCCGGCGGGGAAGTCCTCCACTACCTGTACCGGCGGGGCTACGCCATGGGCGAGGTTGAGGGGTCGTCCTTCGGCTTCTACCCCGGCCACGGTGCCATGATGGACTATCTCGCAGCCCAGGGGATAGCCGTGAAGCACCTGGAGCCGGTTTTGAAATCCATCTGGAGGGCCGATGCCGAGGACTTCCGCCTCACCATCCCCTACCGCGACTCCTGCGGCAGGCTCATGGGCATCATCGGCAGGCTGGCCGGGGGCTCGGGGCCGGAAGCGTACCGACCCCTCACGGACCTCTCCCCCCTCGAGGGCGTGCCTTTCCTCATGCACCGGGCCAGGAACCGGGAAAACGTCATCGTCGTGGACGGGCTCATCGACGCCCTGCTCCTGGACCGGATCGGGCTCATGCAGGCCGTGGCCGTGGGCAGGGAGGGCTTGAGCCCGGCGCAGGCGGACACCCTTGCCGGCTGCGGGGTCAGGCGGTGCGTCCTGTGCTTCGGGAGGTGCGGGGACCGGGAGGGGCGCACCCGGGAGGCGGAAGCCCTCGTGCGCGCACGCGGCATGGAAGCGGCGGTGCTGCCCCTGCCCGAAGGATACGCCGACCTCGACCACTTCATCCGCGCCACGGACCTCCACGATTTCCGCAAGCTCCTCAGGACGGTCAAGAAGCCCAGGAAGCGGCCTTCTCCCCCGTGAGCCGGAAGCCCTTGCCGGTCGGGTGGACCCGCAGGGATGGCGGCATCCCCCTGAAGCAGCCTTTCAGACCCGTGGGCCGGCCGCCCTTTTTGTTTGCCAGGAGCCGGGCAATCATTTAAAATCCTTTGGGGAAACCGACCAGCGGGACGTTACCGGGGGGCGTGATGTCAAAGGGATTTTCTACGG
>ERZ1645192.4254-NODE-4254-length-11392-cov-10.110611_pt1 | contig 11392 bp, 10 predicted proteins | sample MGYA00575354_ERZ1645192 | MGnify/ENA primary metagenome ERZ1645192 (study PRJEB40844, sample SAMN11349763) | freshwater sediment metagenome | isolation source: river sediment | host: Sediment | place: India: Faizupur Khadar , New Delhi | collected 2017-02-21 ... | reverse complement strand
ACAAGTTATAAAAATTTGCAGTAATAAGTTTCCTACTTGCGAAATTCTATATAAGAGCCAATGTCTCTCGTATACCATTATCAGGTTGTAACAAAATGATAAACAAGCTTATTACAGACCACCCTTAACCAACTAATGTATTTCTCAGTTGATAAATAATCCATAATGTTTATATATATTATCTCATCATATGAGATATTTAATTTATTTTTCGTATATTTGTGTTTAAATATTGATTACTTATGAATAGGATAAAAGAGATTATTGATAAAAAAGGAATAAAACAAATATGGCTGGCCGAGCAACTTGGCAAAAGTTATAATATGATAAACTCGTATGTCCAGAATCGGAGGCAACCAAGTCTCGAGGATTTGTTCAGGATCGCAAATATTTTAAAGATAGACGTCCGGGAGTTGTTGGACAAGGATGCTTTGATGAAAAATGAACAAACTGGTAGTCTTTCTGACTCAGAAGATTTTGTTACGGAGAATGCTCAAACTATCAAGTTGCCGCTTATTGGCAGCATAGCATGCGGCACACCTATCCTTGCAATTGAAAACATTGAGGCAGAAATTCCTGTCTCACTTGACTTAATTAAGGGATCGTCAAAACACTTCCTTTTAAAAGCGGTTGGCAACTCTATGAACATATCAGGCATTAATGATGGCGATCTTGTTCTGGTGAAACAACAAAATACTGCTGAGAATGGGAACATAGTGGTTGCACTTATTGATGCTGAAGCTACAATTAAAGAATTGCATAAAACCAAGGAAGCAATTGTGCTAAAGCCACATTCTACAGAGCCAAAACATAAACCTATAATTCTTGACAGAGATTTTAAAATACAGGGGATTGTGATTACAACCATCCCCTCTTTATAGAATAGAAATTTAAACACAACACAAAATGTCAACAGATATAAATAATCATCTTAATTGTGTTCTTGAATCGCATAAGATTAAAAAAGAACAAGTCCTTTTGGATAAGCATATTTCAAAAAGAAATGAGATAAAAGAAGCGCTTGAAGAGAAATATGGGGCAAATATTTATACGCCTTTTAATTCAGGTTCTTATGCAAAGAATACTGCTGTAAACACAAAATTCGATTTTGATTTTATGGTGCCGTTTAAAAGGGACGCCTTCGACACTCTTGAAAATATGTTCATAGATGTGTTTGAATTTCTCGAAGACAAGTATAAAGATTCGGCAATTGTTAAAAAACAAAAGGTTTCAATTGGTCTCGAGTTTTACCCAGATAATGATAGTGATGTAGTGAAAATAGATATAGTACCAGGAAGAGAGCTCAACAAGGATCAGTATGAGAAAGATAATAAACTCAATCTCTATGTAAATCAGGCCTTTGGTAAACTTAGTGCAGGGTCAGATTACATTAGATCAAACATTCAAGCGCAGATTAATAATATTAAAGATCGAGCAACCAAAGAGAAAGATACCATAAGAAGCATAATAAGACTTCTGAAAGTCTGGAAAATAAACCGTAATCAACCAATCAAATCATTTTTTATTGAGCTCATTACTATTAAAGCAGTCGATTCTACAGAAATATCAGGCGATTTGTGGGAACGACTTAAGAAAGTTCTGGAATTTATCAGAGATGAAGTTAAAACAGTAGCTCTCCCAGATCCAGGGAATTCATCCAATGAAGTTGCAGATACTTTAACTGATTATGAGAAAGTTTCTTTAAGCGAGGATATGAGATATCTTATTGAAAGAATTGAAGAGAATAATGATAATATTAAAATCTATTTTCCTGTTAATGAAAAACATCCTTGTTCAAGTGAAATTAAAAATGAAAATAAATATGAAATTAAAAAAGAGGGTGTTTTTGTGCCACCCACGGTAAGATTTGGATAGTAAATGATCGATAGACTAGGTTTTATAGTTACATGTCTGGAATCCTTTGAATATGTTCAAATTACAGAGCCATTTAAGAAAATTCAAGACTCAATTTCAGGCAAAATAATAATTACTGAATCAGGTATAAAACTTGAATTTGAGACAGTAATTCTTCCTCAATATCCAATGCAATCACATGAGGTTGAGACCATCCGATTTGTAAATAGCAGTTTAATATCATATAATCATGTTAATGCAGATGGATCTATCTGCATACATACTTTACATAATCCTGATTTAAAAAGTAAATTATTTTATGATCTTGAAGGTTTGAGACGGTGGATCAGAAAATACTATATAAATAAAAATACTGACAAGCATTATGAGCATCTCATTGTAAATGAAGGTTCTAGCTTGATAACTAATGTTAGTTTTCTGTTCACAGAAGTTAACCATTTATTCAAGGATGGGGAATTTGGATTTTTTCAATATTCTTTTCTGGCCAGAGGTAAGGAAGGAGAAAAAGACAGTGATACCTTTCTTGTAAATGGATTTATGCTAAATAAAACAATATCAGCTTCTTCTTGGAGTAGTTATTATAAAAATAGAGAATCAGATACCGGCATTTTCCTTTTTCTTAATAACGCCCCTGTAAAAAGAGAAAGATTCCTTATTGAAAACTGGAATGATCTTAACAATATTGTTAAGCAGAATTTTATGAGTTTTTTATATACAATCAAGAAATACCAATTTGGAAAGTTTCTTCATGATAAATACATCCCTTTATTAATCGGTTATAATATTCCTGAAAATGAAATTCATTGGCAATGCGCTTTGATTGACATCCATAATTTTCCAAGTGAAGGCAAAGATCTTGGTTCAAGTAAAGGGTGGATTGGCCAGTTCAAAAATCTTCAAATAGTCTGGGCCTCGACAAAGAATTGCTCTTATAAATATTACTTCGGAAGGGGAAAGCTGTCAGATAATATTACTGACAAGAAAATTATAATTATAGGAATTGGGGCAATCGGAAGTATTGTAGCTTGTACTCTAGTTAGGGGAGGATGCAAAAGTATTGCACTTGCTGATTATGACATCAAACTGCCTGAGAACGTTTGTCGATCTGAGTACCTGTTTAATACGGGCATAAAGAGTAAGGTAATTGATCTGAGCATAAATCTTGTCCAGATATCTCCATTTGTAGAAGTCTTACCTTATAGAGATCTGATGGATGCAATTAAGTACTTCATTAACAATAGGTATTTAAGGGAGGATATAAGAAGAAGAATTGAAGAATATGACTTAATAATTGATTGCACCGCAGATAATGATGTCGCTTATATCTTGGATTTATTGTCGATAAGCTGTGACATAATATCAATGTCTATAGCAAATAATGGAAAAGCACTGTTTTGCTCAACAAAGCCGGAATTGTATAAGTGGCTCATTGCGATTAGCAGAGAATTTAATAAAGAAAATGACGAGATGTATGAACCCACAGGTTGTTGGAGTCCTACTTTCAGAGCTTCATACAACGATATAAGTACTCTCGTACAGTTTGCAGTTAAGCATATTAATCTGATCATGGAAGAAGGTAAAAAGCTTCGACCGTTCAAAATAATTGTAGATCAGAAAGAGGGATTAAACATTAATCTGTGTCAATTTTGAGATTCTATTGCAAAGAAATAGGGTTAAGTATAGATATTCCGATTGAGTTGTTGAACTTCCTTTCAAATGAGGGAGCTAAGCATTCCCCGAATGAGTTTGGTGGTCTGCTAATTGGCCGATATGTTGAAAATTCAAAAACATGCCTGATAGAATCAGCCGTCCTTCCCAAAAAATTCAAATCTTCGAGATACTATTTTGAAAGAGGAAAAGCCGGACTTAAGAAAAAACTAATCGATTATTATAACTCCAATCCAAGCCTATTTTATGTTGGGGAATGGCATACGCATAATAGTAATTCTATTGCACCAAGTAGTGTAGATATTATCGCAATGCAAACAATAGAAGAGTACCCTAACTTAGGCATCATCTCACCATTGCTACTTATTATTGGCCGTGATGGGGATGAATATTCTATTGGATTTTACATTCAGTATAAGAAAAAACTATATAAATATGAATACGAAGATTGATATTAAAAGCCTTTTTGAAGGATTACAGAACCAGATGGTTGCTCAACTTAATACGAATAGAGAATTCATTTTACATCCTGGTTCTAAAGGAGAATCTCTGGAAAACGTCTGGATAGAATGGTTAAGAAAGTATCTCCCCACAAGATATTGTGTTGATAAGGCTATTATTATTGACAGCAATGGAGAACTGAGCAACCAAATTGATTTAGTAATTTATGACCAACAATATACTCCATTCGTTTTGACGCAGAATGGTATCCATTATATACCTGCAGAAGGGGTTTATGCTGTTTTTGAGGTAAAACCTGATCTAAAAGGAAATGTCAAAGAGGAAAACTATTTTGAATATACCGGAAATAAGATTGAAAGTGTCAGGAGATTGAAGCGAACTTCTGTAAAAATAATAAACGCAGGCTGTGAAGTTAATGCAAGACCCTTGACAAAAATTATTGGAGGATTGCTTGCAAGCACCAACTCTTATGCCAATAATTCTACAATTGAAACCCATATTCGAGATCTTAAAGCACTTAAATCAATTGAGATTGGGTGTGCTATTGATTATGGTAGTTTTATTGTAAATTATGAAGGCGAGGAGGACTGCAAAAACCAAGATTTTGAAGCAAGAATCCAAAATTATTATAATACCAGATCTGTAAAAAACATAGTGTTCAGCACAAAGGAAAACTCACTTGTCACTTTTTTTCTTCAACTTACCAGATATCTCCAACAATCTATAGGAACGGTAGCTGCTATCGATTTAAATGCATATTCAAAGGCAGTAGGATTTACAATAGATAATATAATTTAAGGGACTGTGATTTATAATTTTGTACTACTTTTTGTACTACTAATGAAAATAGCCTTGTAAGTATTTGTTTTACAAGGCTATTTGTTTTTAATTGTCGAGGTGAGAAGCCGAAAAAATTCTTCACCCACCGATAATCTTCAAACTGAGTATCATTTATGGTTGATCAGCATTCGCAATTGACAATTTTGACTGCATCAGTCGCTCTTTATCTTCAATAGTCATTTTCCCCTTATAATGTTTCAGAGTACGTGTATCAGCATGACACGTAAATTCTATAATTTCTTCTTCGCTAAGGCCGAGATGATTAAGTATTGTCACACACGTCTTCCTGGCAAAATATGGTTTGAATATTTCATAGATTTTCACCTTCTTATAACCTTTCTCTGAATTAACTTTTGTGTCAGGAATAGAGATTACCCGGTCAAGTGGTATCAGTTTACCAATGGTCTTCAAACAAGATCTGAACTCTTCAACATTTAAAAATTCCGGGAAGCCATTATGTCGGTTAATAACATCGTTTAACTGCAACAAAATAGGATTTAAGCTCAACTGGTTTGTTTTCTGACGATAGATATGCAACCTGTTGTCCTGTATATATAAATGATCGGTATATAATTCCAGGGTTCGGAATCCCCCGCCAAGGACAGCAATAATAAACATATCCCTGGCCAGGTTTAGCTTTTCATCCTTGAAATCGGTATCAGCAATTAAATTAAACTCTTTGACTGTCAATGAATGATCTCTCCTGGTATAAATCTGTTTTTTTGCTTTTCTTTTAAGATAATCTGATGCCTGAATAAGCTTGGTATTCTTAGTATAGGGAATCAAGTCATACTTCTGGAGAATATCAATATGTCGTTTCAGATGTTTTACCAACTTTTGAAATGATATTTCATTATATGGGACCCGTTCAGCTTTAATGAAGCGTCCCCTGTATTTTACTATCGTAAAAGGATCGTAACCACGAATATGTACAAGAGGATATCCCTTGTTGATCAGGTACTTCAAAAAATTTGTAATCCAGGCATCATTAAAATCTTTGATTGATTCAGATGGCCTGGCATTAAAGCGGTAATCATTCAATTGCACTATGAGTGACCTGTAAGAACCAGTAATTAAGGGTTCTCCATTCTTTGGATTGTCAGACCAGCAGAATCCAAATAATTCAAAGATGTTTGATTTATTATAATTCCCGGTCTTGTACCGTTCATTAAAACTCATGGATCTTATTCGACTGGCTTCTTTGCTTCTGAAGTGATCAAAAAATACGCTTTCAGCAATATTCTGCATCTCTTCTTCCGTGATGTTCTCTGTTTCATCCTCTATCACAGCCAGTTTAAACTTTTCCCATACTTCGACAGGAACAGGTTCACCGTAAAATTTATTTACTTCTTCATTCCAGATTGTTTTTTCAGCCTCTTGGGTATTATCAGCTTTTTGAGACTTAATGTTTCTGTACAAATACTTAAAGAGATTTTCAGAGGTAAGTTTTACATTACCTTCAATCATCTTTGGTATTGTATCTTTGATTTTGCTTTCAGTTTTCAGAATCGTCAGATTCAATGTCTTGTTTGATTTTCTGTTTTTAAATTCATCAGCTGACACCAGAACCTGCCTTTTTGATTCATCCAGCACCTTTATTTCAAGTGTGACTTTTTCCCGAAACTTACCCTGATCGTTGGATCCGATGAAGACTCTTATTTTAAGTTGGTGCAAACCATCTTTCTTCCGGGGAGGCGATTTCTTAAATGGATTGGTACGGATTTCCAGATTTTCAAATTTCATCGGATGCAGAATTTATACAAAGATATAAAAATCTGCCACAAAATCTGCCACAAAATCCGCCACAAGAAAATGCTATGATGCTCATTAAATGGCAATTAAAAATTTCGCTCGAGTCCCGTCCGCACCGCGAAGAGAAAATGCCAGGAAGTTAATAATAAGCATCTTGGCTTTTTTATTGGTAGTTAAATGATCATAATTTCCCCACCCTTTCCCCATTAAAGCAAAAACTCATTTAAAAAGTAAGCCCCCAACAAACTTCCCAGGAACCTACCACTCGTAGCAAGAATCGACTCATAGCCACAATGTTATTTTCTTGTCTTAGATATTAAGACAAACATCTGTCTAGTTCAGGTTAACAGATATTTGGGTAACCTGTGCGGATTTAATTGTAAATGAACCACTTTTCTCAACTACCTTTGTATAAGGTCCTTGTCCATCATTTGCAGTAAATGTTCTTTTGGCTTTATAATAATAAATTGCTGGGGCGAGGTTACTTTGAGAAAACGTATCAGGCACATAGTACGTTTTGCTGACAAAAAAAGCATTATTGGCAATATCAGTAGAAGAATAACCTAGTCCAATTAGAGTTGATCCAGAACTATAAGAATACTGCCAGTTAAGACTAATTTTTACTGTGCCAGTTTTTGGAACTTCTGGAGTGTTATTCCCCGTAGAACCACAAACTGATTGGCAGTCTTGTAGAGTAAGATAAGTCGGATTTTCAAATGTGGCTACACATTGGCCATTATCACAATTATAACCTGACTCTTTTTCTCCTTCGACACAGGAGATTGCAAAAAGGAGCAGTAAGATCAGCATTTTGCTTTTCATGGTATCCTTATTAATAGTTTTACTTTTTAATACAACGTACTGAGATTTGATTACGAGAACTATAGTCTTCATAAAAATAATAATCGTCGGAATCATACATTAAATAAAAACAGTCATGGAAAGTTGGCGTAGTCGAGTTGTAATTCTTTAACCACCAATAACCATAATAGCGGAGGCCCTCAAATTCAAAAACAGTTCTAAAGCCTCCCGGAAGCCCAGAAAATTTGCTTGAATTTGTTGCCCCAGCATTGGGAGACATCCATAACCCAGTGCCCTCTTCTTTAAGTTTTCCTCCCGCAATAGCTGTACCACCAAGGTATTGAACGAGTGCATTAATAGTTGCTATAGTTGGCACATCCCAACCCGTAGGACAGAGTTTATTTGTGCGCATGGCATACGCATTGTACAAAGCACCATAAACATTTTTATTATTCATGTCGTTATTATACCAGCAATATGATGCACTATAGTCAGCTGGATCAGATAGATAAGGTATTGGAGTTCCATCATTGTATTTTGTTGTTCTCAAATTTTCGGCCATCCAGATCTCCTCGCCAATTTTCACTACTTCATATGAATTGCCATCAATATCTATTACCTTTTCTAAGTCTGTTATAAAAGGCATATCCTGGCCATATGCAATCCCCACGTTATTTATTGCATATGCTCTTACATGATATGACTGACCAGGATCTAAACCAGTAATCGTTGCAGAAAATTCCCCGGTGCCATTTACAGCAGATATGTGATCACCTGTTATTTCTGGATTCTCGTTAATACTCCAACAAATACCTCTTTCTGTTACTGGACTACCTCCATCCATTGAGATTATACCTCCACTAACTGCCGAGTTACTGGTAATAGAGGTAACTCCTTTTGTGGTTAGAGTTGGTTTATTTAGTGTAGTAAATGAAATCTCTGCGCCCATTGTGACACAGTATGATTCTGTCATAACATTTACCTTATAGAGAGTGCCAAATTCTAGGCTTGACAGCGATTGTGAAACACTCATGGGTCCACCCATTACACTCAAGTTGTTATAGAAAGTCTGGATCGTTCCCGTCTTGGTATTTCTTACATCATATCTTATACCCATAAAATTACTGGCGATGCAATTAATCTCTGCACTTGTCCCCGTGATATTAATCACCTCCACTCCATGTAATATTGACATACACTCTGAGTAAAAGGACTCGTCCTGCCCATAACCTATCCCAGCCGAGTTTTTCGCATATGCTCTTACGTGATATTGTTGGGGTGGAAATAATTCATATCCCGGTAATGCGCTATTAAAATCCCCACTTCCACTACCATCAATTGTATGACGATCATTAATTGTAGGTCCAATTTGTGTGCTCCAGCAGACCCCACGTTCAGTTACTGGTGAGCCATTCTCTGATACTACCTCTCCACCTGTTTGCGCATCTTGAATATAATCAGATATAATCCAGATTACGGGCTTCGTTGTTACTTGTGGCACTCCCGATTCAAGGGTTTTAAACTCCACATCTGCCCCATATGTTGTATCAGCATTCGTGGCAGCATAAGCTCGGACATGGTATATATTATTGGGATCGAGCCCTGTAATATCAACCGTAAATGATCCAAGTCCATTCCCGGCATTCTTGTTATTCTCATTGAATTTTGGGTTAGTGTGAGTTGCGAAACAGATACCTTTATCGGTCACGGGATTACCTCCATCAGCAGTTACTTCTCCACCTGCTGTGGCCGATCTGTAACTCCTATTGGTAATCTCACCTGTTATGACTCTAGGTGGTACAGCTGAGGTCTTAAACTCTCTCTCATTGCCATACACAGTTCCTGCTGAATTGGTTGCATAGGCTCTTACATAGTAGGTCTTAAAATAATCAAGATTTGATAATGTGCTTGTGTAAGTATTTCCGCTAAGCACATCTGTAGTTTTATTGTTATTATCAATTATTACAGGTTCATGGTTCAAGCTCCAACATACGCCGCAGGCAGTTATTTCCCCACCTCCATTTGAAACTATTGTTCCACCTGTTTTAGCCGAAGTGGCAGTTACTTCTGAAATAACTGTTGTCGTAACTTCCGCCTGTGCCACTGGTTTTGTCTTAAAAGATACGGGATCACCATACCCAGTTCCAACACCGTTGGTCGCATATGCACGTACATAATACAAGACACCCGGGGTTAGGTCAGTTATGCTGCTTACAAATGATCCATCACCAGCTCCATCAGTAGTTTTGCTGTCATTGGTTGTAGGTTGATTTGTTTCGCCCCAACAAACTCCCCTTTTTGTGATGGGTTTGCCACCATCAGATACAATTTGCCCTCCAGCAGTAGCAGTTGTCTGAGTGATGTCAGTAACGGTAGTCGATTCAACAACCGGGATAGTCGGAGGGTCCTCCTTGCGACATGAATAAACAAGAATTACAAATACCAACCAACATCCTGTTAATAAAACTTTCATCGATTTCATTGGATCAGATTTGCTGGAGATTATCTAATCCATAAAGCTATCTAAATCGTTCCAAAATATCAAGGATATTGATTTGCTCCGCTTCAGGATTGTATGAATGGGGCATTTCTATGGATGAAGCTATTAGCTAGATATCAGCCATACTTGGTTAAGTCATCTCTTATGCGTAGTTTTATGAAGCATTTCGAGCCTATCTGCGGATAGCACCAACCGAGTGACCGACACTACGGTGGGAAAACAATGCGGGTTGTAAAAACCAAAATAAACTGGAATGCCTCCTGTTACCATTGTTGCCTGAAGTGCAGATTGTTTAATATTTTAACTGTGAGCACTATGGATATAAGGAAGCCCGGATTTATAATTGAAATAGTTGATGGAAATATTGTTGTCGGAGAGATTACACGATGGGAGAAGTATGTAATTGATGTCGTTATGGTCTCACCTTATCTGGGATGGGAAGAGCATCTGATGATAACAGGCTGGCTTACAATACTTCATTACAGGGACTTCCTCACTGATTATGGCGAAAATAGAGCGAGACTTGCATTGATTACTTGTTATAAAAAAGCGCATATCTTGTACTCAGACCTTGAAAGGTTTACATGGGTCTATGGCAATCTCAAAAAAGAATTACTGGAAGTTGATAAGATAGATGACGTAGAAATTCGTGAGACCATTAAAGCAAAGCTGATGGATTGGTTCTTTAATGTAGCCGTTTTCTCAAGTTTAAGCACTGGTCTTTATGCAACAAAAAATGATAGAATGCTGACATTTAAGATTTTAGATGATTACGTAATAAGATATAACAAAGAATAGAACCTTGAAATCAAAGAAGCAGGGGAACAAAAGCCCTAACTGATCAGAAGTTTCTTTTTATGTAGGAAGTGGACCATCCGCTGGTGTACCTGACACCTATCTGCTGACAGGACGTTGACAATCTCCTTCCCGCGCTTTGTAATCTTGTACCGACGGATAATTCGTTTATCCCCCTCCTCAGTGTGCGACAAGTAGTTCAAGTCCTCCAATTTCTTCAGTCGATTTTTAACGCCAATTGGACTGAAACCTGTTGTCAATCTGATCTGGTTCTCCGAGATCCCAAGCCCATTGAGCCTCCACCCGTAAAGCTTAGTGAGGCCATCAATGGCACACAGGATTCTCATTTCCATGAAGTTGATGTGATATCTCTCCCTCAGTGGTTTGGCTAACTGCATCCATAGACCGATGTAGAGGCTGTATTCAAGTTCATCGAAGTCAATTACAGACTTTTGCGGGCTTCTCAATTTATATAACACTTTATTAATCAGACATCAGCGATTGCGTGGTTGAATGTACATAGTGCACCCAGAACTCTTTCCCCCGCACATACCATCATTGCTAAGGTAATAAATTAAGATTGCAGGTTTGGAATTTCAATTCTCGACCGGATAATTCTTTAGTCATCAATTGATTATAAATCTTCACTAGTGGGCACTTAAAACCCACTGATTATTAACTGGTTATTTTTAAGTTCTT
>ERZ1645192.4253-NODE-4253-length-11394-cov-10.342446_pt1 | contig 11394 bp, 10 predicted proteins | sample MGYA00575354_ERZ1645192 | MGnify/ENA primary metagenome ERZ1645192 (study PRJEB40844, sample SAMN11349763) | freshwater sediment metagenome | isolation source: river sediment | host: Sediment | place: India: Faizupur Khadar , New Delhi | collected 2017-02-21 ... | reverse complement strand
TCATTCATTGTATGTATTTTTGACGTCAAAATACGTGCCGGGTGAGGAAGTTGGCAGTTGGCAGTTGGCAGTTGGCAGACAGTTTCACTCTTGAGCCCTGAGCCCTGAGCCCTGAGGCCCTGCCTTCGCCACGTACCGCGTACCGCACACCGCCTAAACAGAAACAAAGAATGAGTAACAAGAAAGTTTATATTGAGACCTACGGCTGCCAGATGAACGTCGCTGACAGTGAGGTGGTTGTCTCAATTCTTTCGGATCACGGCTACAGCCACACCGTAAATATGGAAGAGGCAGGGCTGATCCTTATCAACACCTGTTCAATCAGGGACAATGCCGAGCAGAGGATCTGGGGAAGGCTCAAAGCCATCGGACACCTCAAAAAGAAAAATCCGGAAACCGTAATAGGCCTTATAGGATGCATGGCTGAAAGGCTGAAAGAGACTGTGATGGAAAAGGAGCAGATCGTCGACATCGTCGCCGGTCCCGATGCGTACCGCGACCTTCCTTTGCTGATCAGTGAGGCGGAATCGGGGCACAAGGCTGTTAATGTCCTTCTTTCCCGCGAGGAAACCTACGCCGACATATTGCCTGTGAGGATGGACCTTAACGGGGTCACTTCCTTTGTATCGATAATGAGAGGCTGCAACAACATGTGTGCCTATTGCGTGGTACCCTATGTGAGGGGAGCCGAGAGAAGCAGGGATCCGGAATCGATAATCAGTGAGATAAAGGTTCTCAGTGACAAGGGCTACAGGGAAGTGACCCTCCTGGGGCAAAATGTTGACTCATACGGATTCAGGAAAGACGGCCGGCTGATATCATTCCCTGAACTGCTCGAAAAAGCAGCTCTTGCTGACCCCATGATCAGAATACGCTTTTCAACATCACACCCCAAAGACCTTTCGGACGAACTCCTGCAAATAATGGCTGACCACCGCAATATCTGCAGGCATATTCACCTTCCTGCCCAGAGCGGAAGCAGCCGGATACTCAAACTGATGAACAGGGAGTATACGCGCGAATGGTATATGGACCGTATCAGGGCTATCCGTTCAATTCTTCCCGACTGTGCCGTCTCGACCGATATAATTGCAGGTTTCTGCACCGAGACGGAAGAAGATCATAATGAAACCCTTTCACTCATGGAGTGGGCCGGATACGATTTCGCCTATATGTTCAAATACAGCGAAAGACCGGGGACAAAAGCAGCAAGAAAGCTCATGGATGATGTCCCTGACGAGGTTAAGACAAACCGTCTGAACGAAATCATTGCCCTTCAGAACAAGCTCTCGGCAAGATCAAAAAAACAGGATGTTGGCAAGGTTTTTGAAGTTCTGGCAGAGAATCGCTCAAAGAGGTCGGAAAACCATCTTACTGGAAGAACATCGCAGAATAAAGTGGCCGTGTTCCCGGCAGAAGGCAGGAAAAAGGGAGAATACGTAAATGTAAGGATCGACGGATGCACTCCCGCTACGCTTCTTGGGAAGATCATTTAACAATTATAAGTTGTGAATTATTCAAATCGGGATTAACTTGCACTAAAATTCAATACACAAGCAACATGAAAACTAAAATTTTCTTCCTCATAATACTGGCTATGTTTTCCTTCAGTATGTCGTCAGCACAGAAATCCGGCAAAAAAATCAAAATTTCAGGGCATGTGATTGACGGAACGATGACGCCCGTCGCAAATGCAATAGTGATGCTCGACGGGGAAAAAACCGACATAACCACCGATGAGAAAGGCATGTTCAGGATTAAGGTAAAACCGGGAAATTCCAAAATAGGGATATTTACAATGCCCAACGGTATCCTTGAAGAAGCGCTCGACGGAAGAAAAACCATCAATTTCAAATTTGAAGGAACTGTTCCTGTTCAGACTGCAGAAGCCGATCCGCTCGATGAAGTTGTGGATATTGGTTACGGATCGGTAAAGAAAAGAAGCATGACCGGAACTGTAAATAAAATTGACGGCACAAATCCCAAATACTCTTCTTACAGGAATATTTACGACATGATACGCGGAGAGGTTGCCGGAGTCCAGGTAATGGGAAACAGTATCAGGATACAGGGAATCGGATCGCTGACTCTGAGCACCGAGCCTCTGTATGTGGTCGACGGGATGGTGGTAAGTTCCATATCCGACATCCAGCCGTCTAACGTCAAATCGATCGAGATACTCAAGGGATCATCGGCTTCGATCTACGGATCGCGCGGAGCCAACGGAGTCATACTGATTAAGCTGATCGGATCTAACGACTAGTGTATCACTTCCGGTCCTGATCCTTCTTCCTGAATAATATATTAAGTTCATCCAGCTGCTTCTGCGATATTTCTGCCGGTGTGTCGAGCATGACATCACGTCCCGAATTGTTTTTGGGAAAGGCAATGAAGTCGCGGATCGAATCCTGACCTCCAAACATCGCAACCCAACGGTCAAATCCGAATGCTATGCCTGCATGAGGCGGAGCTCCGTACCTGAATGCATTCAGCAGAAACCCGAATTGCTCCTTCGCCTCATCATCGCTGAATCCCAGCACCTTAAACATCAGCTTCTGAACATCCTCGCTATGGATCCTGACCGACCCCCCTCCTATCTCAACACCGTTGATAACAAGGTCGTAGGCATTTGCCCTTACCTTCCCCGGATCGGTTTCCATAAGGTTCAGGTCGTCGGGATTCGGAGAAGTGAAGGGATGATGCATTGCATAGAAGCGTGATGTCTCTTCATCCCATTCAAGAAGCGGAAAATCAACCACCCACAGCGGAGCAAACACATCTTTTTTTCTCAGGCCAAGCCTTCCTCCCATCTCAAGACGGAGTTCCGACAATGCGGCCAGGGTTTTCTTTTTCTCTCCGGCAAGGATAAGCAGAAGATCGCCCGGACGTGCACCGGCTCTCTCAACCCAGAGTTTCAGATCTTCAGGAGAATAAAATTTATCGGCCGAAGATTTCAATGAACCGTCAGCGCCATACTTAAGATAAACCAGTCCTTTTGCACCGATCTGAGGCTTTCTTACGAATTCAGTGAGTTCGTCCGTCTGTTTCCTCGAATACTCCGAGCACCCGGGAGCACATATTCCCCCAATATAATCAGCTGTATCGAACACCCCGAAACCGTGCCCCCTGACCACAGATGTCAGATCGGCGATCTTCATCCCGAAGCGAAGATCGGGCTTGTCCGATCCGTAAAACTCCATCGCTTCAGCATAAGGAAGCCTGGTAAACTGTCCGGGGAACTCGATCCCCTTTATTTTTTTGAAAAGAAACCGCGCCAGTCCTTCAAAAGTTTCGAGAATATCATCCCTTTCCACAAACGACATCTCGCAATCGATCTGAGTGAATTCCGGCTGACGGTCGGCTCTCAGATCCTCATCCCTGAAACATTTCACAATCTGGAAATACCTGTCAAAACCAGCCACCATAAGCAGCTGCTTGAGTGTCTGGGGCGACTGAGGCAGGGCATAGAAGGTTCCCGGCTGCATCCTCGACGGAACAACGAAATCGCGGGCTCCCTCAGGCGTGGATTTTATGAGAACCGGTGTCTCTACCTCAACAAAGCCTATTGAATCCATATAGGTCCGGACCTCTCTGGCGACATTGTGCCTGAGGATGATATTATTCTTGACACTGCCCCTGCGAAGGTCGAGATAGCGGTATCTCATCCTCAACTCCTCTCCGCCGTCGGTATCTTCCTCAATGGTGAACGGGGGGATCTCACTGCGATTGAGAACTTTCAGCTCTTCAACTTCGATCTCCACCTCTCCTGTCGGAATTTTAAGGTTTTTGTTGCTCCTCTCCCTCACAACGCCAGAAGCCTGGATGACGTACTCCCTTCCAAGCTTCCTTGCCTGACCACAGAGAACACTGTTGGTCTCGAGATTAAAAACAAGCTGTGTGATTCCGTACCTGTCTCGGAGATCGACGAATGTCATCCCCCCGAGATCCCTCGATTTCTGCACCCAGCCGCAAAGGGTAACGTTCTTTCCGGCATCAGCCAGTGTCAGTTCCCCGCAAGTATGTGTTCTGTACATTTTAAGATAATTAAGTCCGACAAAAATAAGAAAAATTGAGTTCCTGCTCCGTTACAAACATTCCCATTATTGCCTGATTTGCATTCCGGAGAGCTTTAAGAAAACTGATTGATCCCGGAAGCAGAGGATAAATTAAGTTCAAACATACCCTGTCAGGGTGCTTATAACCGGTTTTATTTATAAATTTATACAGTTATCCTACTGAATATGACTGACAGCAACGACGAACGTTTTATGAGGGCCGCCATCGACGAGGCAAAGAAAGCGCTTGCCAGGAAGGAGGTTCCTGTTGGTGCAGTCGTTGTTTGCAACAGTATGATAGTTGCAAGGGCCCACAACCTGACTGAAACACTGAATGATCCGACTGCACATGCCGAGATGCAGGCAATCACCGCTGCTGCCAGCTGGCTGGGAGGAAAATACCTTACCGGATGCACTGTCTATGTCACCGTCGAACCATGTACCATGTGCGCAGGAGCCCTTGGCTGGAGCCAGGCAGAGCGTCTGGTTTACGGGGCTGCTGATCCGAAAAAAGGTTATACCCTTGTAAAAGGACAGATCCTTCACCCTAAAACTAAGGTCCTTTCCGGTATCCTCGAAACCGAATGCGGCAACCTGCTTAAAAGTTTCTTTAAGACATTGAGATCCGCCTGAAAATTATCCTGAAATAAAACATAATATCTATGACCTCAGACAACAGCAAATCAGTGATCAACCAGAAGATACTGAAGAGAACGGTTATTATTCTTTACCTTTCTTTCCTGGTTCTTTCCCTCGCCGCCAACATAATAAAATTCCCACTCCTGGGAATGTCAAAAACCGTCTGGCTTTTACTGACAACATTGATTTTCCTTATCATTATCCTTGTCCCTGTCATTCTCAACTACCAGTATATTTACTTTTCTGACGAGGGAAACATGCTTATATTCAGATATTACAGCACCGGTTTTATCCAGGGCAACAAGAATTCGGTGGAAATTGAGAAGAAATCATTTTCGGGCTTCACAATTGACCATAGCTTATTCGGTCTCGTCCGGAGCATAACACTTTATCAAAGAATGAAGGAAGGTGTGGCTAAATATCCCCCTATCAATATCAGCGCACTTAAGCCCCGGGAAAGAGAGGAGATCATAAAGACACTTACTACATACGCACCCCGTGTTAAAGGAAAAAAGAGGCCATAATATGAGTTAAATCATTTTTAATGAATAAAGTAGAGTTAACCTTTGAAACAAATAAATCTGAAAAGATATGAACGTAGATAAAATCATGAACAACCTCGAGAAAAAACATCCCGGGGAACAGGAATATTTACAGGCTGTGAGAGAAGTGCTCGAGTCGATCGAAGAGGTTTACAATGAAAACCCTCAGTTCGAATCAGCCAATATAATCGACCGGATCGTGGAACCCGACCGTGTTATTACCTTTAAGGTACCATGGGTGGATGATGAGGGGAATGTGAAGGTGAACCTGGGTTACAGGGTCCAGTTCAACAATGCAATCGGCCCATACAAGGGAGGCCTGCGCTTCCACCCCAGCGTCAACCTTTCAATACTCAAATTCCTGGGTTTCGAACAGATATTCAAGAATGCCCTGACTACCCTGCCAATGGGAGGAGGAAAGGGTGGATCGGATTTTGACCCGAAAGGAAAATCTAATGCAGAGGTGATGAGATTCTGCCAGTCGTTTATGCTCGAACTGTGGAAATACATCGGTCCCGAAACCGACGTCCCCGCCGGTGACATTGGAGTCGGAGGCCGCGAGATCGGCTACCTTTACGGAATGTACAAGAGACTGAAAGGCGACCATACCGGAGTCCTGACAGGCAAGGGAAGCAACTGGGGAGGATCCCTTATCAGACCTGAAGCTACCGGTTTCGGAGGAATCTACTTTGCAAAGGAAATGCTGAAAACAAAGAATGAAACACTCGCCGGAAAAACAGTTTCAATATCCGGCTTCGGCAACGTGGCATGGGGCGCTGCCCTCAAAGCGACCGAACTGGGAGCAAAAGTGGTGACTATTTCCGGACCCGACGGCTATGTATATGACCCGGAAGGCATTTCAGGCAAAAAGATCGATTACATGCTTGAACTCAGAGCATCAAACCAGGATATTGTAAAACCTTATTCATACGTGTTTGAGGGAGTTGAATTCCACGAAGGCAAACGCCCCTGGGAAGTGAAAGTGGACATTGCCCTGCCCTGCGCCACCCAGAACGAGCTCAACGGAGAGGATGCCAGAACCCTTATTAATAACGGAGTTATGATGGTAGCGGAGATATCAAACATGGGCTGCACTCCCGAAGCTGTGGAAGAATTCCAGAAAAACAACATCCTGTTCGCCCCCGGAAAAGCTGTAAATGCAGGAGGAGTGGCAACATCGGGCCTCGAGATGACACAGAATTCCATGAAAATGAGATGGAACAGCCAGGAAGTCGACAACCGCCTTCATGAGATAATGGTAAATATTCACGGACAGTGCCTGAAACACGGGAAGAAATCCGACGGATCGGTCGATTACGTCAAGGGAGCTAATATTGCAGGCTTCCTTAAAGTGGCCAATTCGATGCTGGATATGGGGGTAATATGATTTCTGCCCGGATCCGGTTCAAACCTGCTCATCCCTTCCATAGCCCTGACCTTTAAGTCAGGATTGGACAGAAGAAAGAATATATACATATATTATTTGCAAAGACCCTTCCTCTAAAGGAAGGGTTTTTGTATATTAGCATGTCTCAATTACTCGTGCCATGCCTGAAGTTTCCCTGAAGCATAAAATTGCTTTAAGCCTTATTCCACGTATTGGTGACATAAGCGCCCGAAAGCTCGTTTCATATTTCGGAAGCGTGGAAGCCATATTCAATGAACCTTACAGAAACCTGGTCAAAATACCGGGAATCGGTTCAGGACTTGCAAAATACATCAGCGACAGGTCCTACCTCGAGGTTGCAGAAAAAGAAGAAGAATATGTTGTAAAACATAATATCAAAACCTTCTTCTATCTCGATAATGATTACCCGTTCAGGTTCAGACAGTGTGACGACTCGCCTGTCACTTTCTATTTTAAGGGCAGTTGCGACCTGAACAGCCCAAAGATACTTAGCGTGGTCGGGACAAGAAATGCGACCTCCAGAGGCAGAGAATTGTGCGACAGGATAATAGGAGCGCTGGCGGAGAGATACCCCGATCTTGTACTGGTGAGCGGACTTGCCTATGGGATCGATATAGCCGCCCATAAGGCAGCCCTGAACCACAACCTTCAAACAATAGGTGTTCTTGGTCACGGATTCCTTACCATCTACCCCTCCGTTCACAGATCGACCGCCGAAACGATGCTCAGGCAGGGAGGACTACTAACCGATTTCGTTTCCGGAACACTCCCTGAAAAAAACAACTTTATTAAAAGGAACAGGATCATAGCAGGAATATCGGATGCTACCCTTGTGGTGGAGTCGGGTATAAAAGGAGGAGCCCTGATAACTGCCGATATAGCCAATTCTTACAATCGCGACGTTTTTGCCGTTCCGGGAAGGCCCGACGACCAATGGTCGGCCGGATGCAACGACCTTATAAAAAGAAATAAAGCGGCGCTTGCCGAATCAGCCCGGGATATTGAAAACCTCCTGAGATGGGAAACAGAGAAACCGGCAAAGGCAGTTCAGCCAGCCCTGTTCTCTGAAATGAACGAAACGGAGATGAGGATCTTCGATCTTATCCGCAGTGAAGGAGAAGTAACAATCGATCAGATCTGCAGAACCCTCGGCATCCCTGTCAGCAAGCTGTCTTCCCAGCTGCTTCAGATGGAGTTCAGGGGACTCGTGAAGTGCTATCCGGGAAATCTTTACCGGAGTTGATAAAGGGAAACCGTTGGATGAGCCGCTGAAATCCGCATTGAAAAATGAGATTATAAAATTTATACGTAATATCTCATATTATGTTTAATTTTTATTTTTCTTCGGCATTTTAGTTAATATTCGATGGTTTTTCTAATTTTAGCTCCCTGATTTATATTTAACCTATCTTAATCAAATGGATGCAAGAGTTCAGCAGTTCATGGCAATGATAAAAGCCAAAAATCCGGGTGAGAATGAGTACCACCAGGCAGTTCAGGAGGTTTCGGAGTCTCTGATCCCGTTCATCGAAGAAAATCCGAGGTACAAGCATTCAAAGATACTTGAGAGAATATCGGAACCGGAACGTACCGTCATTTTCAGGGTACCATGGCTGGACGACAAGGGTGAAGTGCAGATAAACAGGGGTTACAGGATAGAGATGAACAGCGCCATCGGCCCATACAAGGGAGGATTGAGATTTCATCCCACCGTTAATCTCGGCATTCTGAAATTCCTCGCCTTCGAACAGGTATTCAAGAACAGCCTTACAACCCTTCCTATGGGAGGGGCCAAGGGAGGATCGGATTTTGATCCCAAGGGGAAATCCGATAACGAGGTGATGAAATTCTGCCAGAGTTTCATGACCGAACTCTTCAGGCATATCGGCCCCGAAACTGATGTTCCTGCAGGAGATATTGGCGTCGGAGGCCGGGAAATCGGTTACCTCTTCGGACAGTACAAAAGACTGAAGAATGAGTTTTCAGGTGTCCTCACCGGAAAAGGTATCGAATGGGGAGGATCTCTTATCAGGCCGGAAGCCACCGGTTACGGAGCTACTTATTTTGCACAGGAAATGCTGTCGACAAGGGGAGAATCGCTGGAGGGAAAAACAGTTTGCGTATCCGGATCGGGAAATGTGGCCCAGTTTGCAGTTGAAAAAATTACCGGGCTCGGAGGCAAAGTGGTTACCATGTCCGACTCTGACGGTTTCATCCACGATCCGAAGGGAATCGACAGGGAAAAACTAAACTTCATTATGGATCTGAAAAACGTAAAACGCGGAAGAATAAAAGATTACGCTGCCAGATACAGTGCAAAGTATTACGAGGACCAGAGGCCCTGGGGGATAAAGTGCGACATCGCAATGCCTGATGCCACACAGAATGAGATCAGCAGGGAAGAAGCCGAAACCCTTGTCAGAAACGGCTGCATATGCGTGGTTGAAGGCGCCAACATGCCATCCACCATTGAAGCAGTGGAAACCTTTCTTAATGCCGGCATCCTCTATGGACCCGGAAAGGCAGCAAATGCCGGCGGGGTTGCCACCTCAGGACTGGAGATGACTCAGAACTCAATGCGTCTTCCATGGTCGCGCCAGGAAGTAGATGACAGACTGCGGATGATAATGAAAAACATCCACAGCACCTGCGAGAAGTACGGCAGACAGGAAGACGGTTTCATAAATTATGTAAAAGGTGCAAATATCGGCGGATTTGTTAAAGTGGCCAATGCCATGATTGCTCAGGGACTCGTCTGATGCAGCTTGTCGATACACATACGCACATTTACCTTCCCGAATTCGACAACGACAGGGATGAAGCAATAGAAAGAGCTGTAAAGGCAGGTGTTGTAAAACTTCTTATGCCGAATATCGACTCATCTTCGATCGGCAGAATGCTTGATACAGAAAACCGTTATCCCGGAATCTGCCATCCGATGATCGGATTGCATCCCACTTCGGTTTCAGAAAATTACCTTCAGGAACTTGAAACCATAGAAAATGAAGCGCTTTCCCGTAAATTTCAGGCTGTCGGTGAAATAGGAATAGATCTTTACTGGGACAAAACCCACCTCATCCGGCAGATCGAAGTTTTCAAAAGACAGGTTGCCATGGCAATCAGCTCTTCACTTCCTGTGGTCATACATTCCCGCGATTCATTTCCTGAAGTCTTCAGGGCGCTCGAAGAGTTCAGGGGTTCAGGTATGAAGGGTGTCTTTCATGCCTTCACCGGAACCACGGATGACGCCGTCAGAGCCCTTGAAATGGGTTTTATGATCGGCATCGGTGGCATAGTAACATTTAAGAATTCCGGACTTGCAGCCGTTGTAAAGGAAGCCGGAATTGAAAATATCATACTCGAAACAGATTCTCCTTATCTTGCACCTGTCCCATACCGTGGGAAAAGAAACGAGAGTTCTTATATTTGTCTTGTGAATGACAGGGTGGCCGACATCCTCGGAATAACCAGGGAAGAATCCGCTGCCTTCACATTCAGGAACTCTGTTCAACTTTTCGGACTATAAAAATGGGTTTATGGCAGGCAGGAATGAGACATCCATCCTTCTGATCTACACGGGAGGAACCATCGGCATGGTACATGACCCGGTGACAGGCTCACTGGTACCAATTGACTTCAGACAGATAACCACACATGTGCCTGAACTTACCAAGTTCGGTTATGATATTCAGGCTGTTTCCTTCGATCCGGTGAAGGATTCCTCCAACATCGACCCACAGGTATGGATCCACCTTGCCGGAATAATCGAACAATACTACGACAGCTTCGATGGCTTTGTTGTTCTCCATGGAACAGATACCATGGCCTATACGGCATCGGCCCTCAGCTTTATGTTCGAAAACCTGAGGAAACCGGTTATACTCACCGGTTCGCAGCTGCCGATAGGCCTTCTCAGGACTGACGGCAGGGAAAATCTGATAACAGCTATTGAAATCGCTGCTGCCAGGGAAAGCGGACTGGCACTTGTTCCCGAAGTCAGTATATTTTTCGACAACAAGCTCACCAGGGGTAACCGTACCAGAAAATACAGCGCTGAGCACTTTGATGTGTTCAAATCGCCGAATTATCCGCCGTTGGTACAGGTGGGAATTCACGTAAAATACAACACGAACCTGATCAGGTATTCTGATCCCGACAAGGATCTGGTGGTTCGCAAATCATTCGACACCAATGTGGCAATTCTCAAGATATTCCCCGGTATCGGCCGGAACCTTGTCAGGGCAATAACAAACACTGAAGGATTGAAGGGGCTGATCATCGAGACATTCGGATCGGGAAATGCTCCTACTTATCCCTGGTTTCTGGAAGAATTGAAATCCTTTATCGACAGGGGCGGGATCATCTTCAATGTAACTCAGTGCCATGGAGGAAGCGTGGAGATGGGACTTTATGAGACGAGCAGGGAAATGCTTGCAGCCGGTGTCACCAGCGGCAAGGATATAACCGCGGAAGCCGCCATCACCAAGCTGATGCATCTGCTTGGCGTATCGGCCTCCAGGGATGAAGTTGTAAGGAATCTGAGCCGATCATTGGCAGGGGAGATTTCGTAGACCCCCTACCCCCTAAAGGGGGTTTTTGCTGGTTTCTGGTTGCTGGTAAAGCGGCACGCGGTATGAAGCACAAGGTACGTGGCAAAGGGCAGGGAGCAGGGGGCATTGACTAACTGCCAACTGCCTGCTGCCAACTGCCAACTGATTCCTGGTTGCCGGTTAAAAAAAATTATGTAAAT
>ERZ1645192.4252-NODE-4252-length-11396-cov-6.858566_pt1 | contig 11396 bp, 9 predicted proteins | sample MGYA00575354_ERZ1645192 | MGnify/ENA primary metagenome ERZ1645192 (study PRJEB40844, sample SAMN11349763) | freshwater sediment metagenome | isolation source: river sediment | host: Sediment | place: India: Faizupur Khadar , New Delhi | collected 2017-02-21 ... | reverse complement strand
AGCATCATCCCGAAGGCGGCCATGAAGACCACCCAGCCCTCGAAGTCGTGCAGGAACCCCTCCGCGTGCTGGGTGCCGTAGTTCTCCACCAGCACGCCGGTCACCGCGATGCGCAGGCTGTTCATGAAGATGGTGATGGGCACCGCGGAGAGGAACACGAGCGCCCGCTTCCAGAGCGGCGCCTGGAAGAAGTAGGCGACGATGAAGCCGACCGTGATCAGCGGGAAGAGATAGCGCAGTCCGTTGCAGGCCTCCACCACTTGGAGCTTCATGGCGCCCAGGTCGATGATGTTGCCTTCCAGGTGAACGGGGATGCCCAGCATCCGGATGATGGCGGTGCCCCATTCGGAGGAGATGAGCTGAAGATAGGCGGAGAGATTGTTGTAGAGGAAATTGGGCAGCGGCACCATCAGGAACAGGATCACGAGCGGCGCCCAGAGGCGGCGGACGCCTGCCCAACCGACGGTCGCGAGCGCAAGCCCGACCACCACCACCATGAACGCGTACTGGACGACGACGTAGAGCGTCGAAAGCTCGCCGGCGAAAAACAGAAACAAGCCCAGCAGCACGACCACCAGGCCCGCCCAGGCCCCAGGCAACGGCAGCCGCTCGAGCTCGTCCTTCTGCTGCCACACAAGGAATGCTGCGACCAGTGGGATCAGGTAGCCGTGGCTGTACTCGGGCGTCTGCCACTTGCCGGCCATGTTGTCGATACCCGTCCAGAAGACGAAGACCCCAATGGCTAGCGCCAGACCGAGTACCGCCCAGGTCGCCCATGGCTCGCGCCAGACCTGCGGACCCTCGGCTGTTGCACCCAAAGTCGGCATCTCTTTCATCGCATGCATCGATTCAAACCTCGCCGGGAGGCCGCCGGGCGGGACCTCCGCCCCCACTGGCCTCGACTGCCACACCCGCCTTCTTCACCACACCGCGCGCCTCCACGAGCGCCCCAAGCACTGCCGCATACCGCTCTGCCAGCACCCGACGGTCGAAGTGTCGCTCGACGAACCGCCGGCCGTTCTCGCCAAGTCGGGCCCGGAGCGCGGGGTCGTCCGCCAGACGAACCACGGCTGCCGCCAGCTCGGTCGCGTTCTCGGGCTCGATGAAGAGGCCAGCCTCCGCGCTGGCGACCAGTTCCCGGCTCTCCCCCTCGACCCCGAGGACGATCGGGCGGCGCATTGCCATGCTCTCGAAGATCTTCGACGGGATCACCGTCTTGAACGTGTCCGACTTCTTGAGCAGCACCAGGCTCGCGCCCGTGAGCGCCCAGATCTCCGGCATGCGCCCCTTGGGCTGCTGCGGGAGCATCAGGACGTTCTCCAGGCCCATCGACTCCTTCTTTGCCAGCACCCGGTCACGCTCGGCCCCGTCGCCTGCCATCAGGAAGACGATGTCCTTGCGGGGGTGGAGCCGCTCGGCGGCCTCCAGCACCGTCTCCAGGTGATGGGCCATGCCGTGGGTGCCCACATAGGCCGCAACGAACTTCCCCTCCAGTCCCAGCTCGACCGCCAGAGGGCTCGGACCTTCAGCGCCCCGATAGAAGTCGAGGTCGACCCCGTTCTTGATGACGTGGATCTTCTCGGCCGGCACACCCCGCTCCACCATGTAGCGCTTGAAGGCGTCGGTGACCGGCACGATCGCGTTCGCCTTGCGGTAGGCGAAGCGCTCCAGCCACTCCAGCGCACGGATTATCCGGGCGTTCTTGATGGCGCCGACGCTCAGGATCGACTCCGGCCAGAGGTCCCGGATCTCGAGCGCCCAGGGGGCCCGCTTCAAGCGACTGACAAAGTAACCTGCCAGGCCATTGAAGAACTGCGGCGAGGTCGTCAGCACTACGTCGGCGCGCGGCAGCCAGGGCGCGGCCAAAACAGCAGAGATCATGTACGACACATAGTTCAGCGTGCGCTTCGCGAAACCCTCGTTCGCTGCCAGATAGGTCCAGAGCCGCACCACCCGGATCCCGTCCCGCGCCTCCCGCTGCCAGAGGCGGTTACGGTAGCCCTCGTACACGACGCCTCGGGGGTGGTTGGGGGCGCAGGTGACCACCGTCACCTCGTGCCCCTGCCGCACCCACTCGCGGCAGTGCTCGAAGGTGCGGGAGGCCGGGGCGTTGACCTCGGGCGGAAAGTAGTGGGAGAGAAAGAGGATGCGCACGGGTCAGTCGTTCAATAGGCCTTCCGGATCCGGTAGGCGATCTTCAGAGGCAGGCTGCCCTCGGCCGAGAGCACGAGCAGGGGGTTCTCCAGTGCACGCCCGAACTCCGGGAAGTACCACCCGCTCTCGACGCGCACCCCTGTATCGGCCACCGGCTCGAACACCGCAACCCTCGTCCCGTCAGCCGCCGTAAAGACCCATCCGGCCCCCACTCGTTCCACCTTCAGATCGGGGTGGAGGTGGACGAAGCTCTCGATCCGGTGGTGCCCCCGCCCCTCGACACGGTCCTCCACCGCCCAGATCCCCGGGCTCTGATAGTCAATGTTGCGCCAGTGCACGGGCCTGCCGGGCAGGTAGCGGAAGCCGTCGTGGCCGCCCTCGAACCGCGCCCCGCCCGCGCCCAGGGCCGCAAGGCGCGCCCCTAGCGGGCGCGCCCGGCGCCCCACCCGAAAAACACCCCAGACCTCGGACTGCTCCGCCCCGTCCACCGACACGGTATTGTGGGCCCGGGTGCTGCGGGCGTAGCGTCGGGTCGGGCTGGCCTCGTAATCGTGGACCCCGCTGTCCACGACCACCCGCCGCCCGTCCAGGGCCAGCTCGTAGCTCAAGGTGTCGCAGTGCGCGTGGCCCGGCTGATAGTCCGGGCCGATGCGGCCGCAGTCCACCACCAGCATGTCGGCACCGTCCCGAACGACGTAGTAGCCCGTCTCCCCAAGGCTCGCCAACGCCACACCAGCAGCTGGAGAACGCCGCGCGAAGCCGACGATCCGTTCGCCGTACCCAAAGAGGTCCCCAGGCGTGGGGGCAATCCCGAAGGCGGCGTCATTGAAGAGCGGGATTTGCCCGTCCGGGAAACACACGGTGTCGAGGAACTCCAACGCCTTGCGCGCAGTCCCCGCCAGCTTCGCCCACAGCGCCCCGTCCAACAGCCCCTCGTTCTGCGCAGCCAGGTTCAGGGCGTCCAGGTAGTCCTCCGTGACGATCGCGTGATACATGGGGCTGCGCTCGTAGTGTCCGCCGTCCCCGAGCAACTGCTCGTCCGCCTCCTCCGCCAAGATTCGAGTGCCTTCCCGAAGCCAGCGCTCCGCCTCCAGCCCGTCGCAGTACGCCCCCGCGAAGAACAGCGCCTTGCCGTTCTTCAGGTAGTGGTTGGCCAGGATATGGCGCTCGACGCTGCGCTCGAGCCAGCGCGCCTGCTGCGCCAGACTGCCGAGCCACGCGTCTGGTACCCGACCCCGCCACGACGGCTGCAGGAACAGCTTCACCCAGTTCACGATGCGTAGCGACACCGTGTAGGGTTCCCAGCCGTCCCCCTGCCCCACGGGGTTCCCCGCGATCCAGCCCTCGATCACCCGGGCCTGGTCGTCCGCCCCGTAGGCCGGGTCGTGCAGGAAGTCGTGGTAGTGGAGGTTGTAGCGCCAGAGCTTGGGGGCGTCCGTGCACGCCCAGTCGATGGCGCCCGCCGGGAAGGAGCGGGTGGCGTTGAGGAAACGAAGCGACCAGGCGCCGGGCTGGCCTATCGAAGGGGCGAGCCACAGCATGAAACCCATACTCCCCCGAACGCCTACCGGATCCCCGTGCCCACGAGCACCTTGCCCTCCCAAGACCCGACGCCAAACGTACCACCCGATCTGCGCCGCACGCATATGGCAGAGGGCGCACCAGTACCGTCCCAACGGTCCCGACACACGTATTCTCCTGCCAACGCGAGCGAGCGCCGATACACCCAATTTCCCCAGCAGCGAGATTTCATTTGCCACCCTCTCTCAACCGCCTAGGCGCGCCCTCTCCTCCGCAGGCAAAAAACCGAAACCAGATCCTCCCTAACTGCACTCCCCTCACCACCTGATGCCCAAACCCCCGTAAGCTCCCCTATACGAACCTGGCATACCCCCGCGAACGGTTCCTCCCTGACACCCTTACCGTCTTCATTCAAAAGAACCCCGCGCCGCCAACACCTCCTCAATCCGCCGCACCACATTCACTCCATCATCCAACAATTCTGCCCTCGGCACAGCGAGCGCACGAGCACGCGCTCCAGCCAGAGCCTCGTCCGTGAGAGACTCCAGACTCCTCTCAAGCTCACCGACATCGCCCGGCTCTACGCACACCCCAACACCCAATTCCCCGACGCGCCCTGCAAAAGCCGTCCCGCAAGCGCAGATAATCGGAACTCCAAAGAATAACGATTCATAATACTTGTTCGGAATCGCAAGCCGCACATTGATATCACTCGCATCATACACCACGTAATTAACATCCATCTCCCCATAGACGCCCTCCAAGTCCTCCGGATTGCGAAATGGTCCCCGATAATGAATGTTGCCCCACTGCCCCGCGTACTCTAAGACAAGCCCACGCAACGGCCCGTCCCCAAAGCACTCAAATACCACATCCTTCGGCCTCCTTGCCGCAAGCTCCAAAACCACCCTGAGACTCTTCTCATAACGCATCAGACCCGCGAACCCAATCCGTAACACTTCACCCCGGCTCCGCGTTCTTTCGTCCCGCGACAACGCACCAAACAGTTTATACGGCAGTTTGTTCTCAGCAACCACCGTCCGCCCGCCTATCCCTGGCAACACCCTCTCAAGATAACCCTCCACAAATCCCGCTGAGGTGACTACAATCAAATCAGCCCGCGCACACAATGCCCGCTCCGCACTCTTAGCAATCAGACGAGCCGGCCCAGCCCGCATCCCCGGTACCCGAAGATCACCAATCTCAAGGCAACGAACAGATCCCGCCCTGGCGCCGCATGATCCAGAAAGCAAGAAGCAGTCGTAACCGAAGCCATACAATGCCGCCGCACTCGTCCGCCGGCGTTCATGCCTACAGATAGCATCCCTCGCCAGCAACAAACGGAAAGCTCTCTCCCCATAATGCCTGTTCTGGATCCTTCCCAGCCGCACCACCTCTACAGCCTCCGGAAAGACGTTCTCCTCATAAAACCCCCGCTGAAATGCATACACTGTCACTTCCCACCCGGCCCGAAGGAATGCGTCTGCCCTTCGGTGAAACCGGGGCTGCGAGGTCGTCGGCGCCACCATTACAACTCGCCGCCCATCTCCTCCCTTCCACACCATCCTCTCTCCAGTCGATCCCCCAGAACCAACCCGCCGTTTGCCCTAACAACGAGGGTTTCCCACCACCCTGAAGACGTTATGCCTTACTATCCACGTCTCTGCGCGCAGAGGTTTCCGATCCGCTCCACCAGCACTGGAAACAACAACAACATTGGGCTCGTCGCAAGCGAACCTTGTTTCGTCGACAACAGTGCCGAAAAGATTCCCCATGCACCAAGAACAAGAAGCGACTCATGAACCACGCGCTCCCCTGCACCGAGGCACTTCTTCGCACGGCGCCAGGCCTTCATGGCCGCCACCGTCAGCCCCCCGAACAAGAAGCTCCCCACCAAACCTTCCTCAACAAGAACTTCCGCTGGTACCACGTGTGGATAGACACCAAGAACTGACCACGAGGCCGAGTTTCCTAACCCAAACACCACGCTAACGGGCGATGCCCACCATCTCTCTATCATCACCCTAACCATCTCCACGCGCCCACGCGCGTCCGCCACCACGTCCCGCACCTCCCACCGCGTACGCTCCCCAACAAACGCTTCGTATACTTCGAATGTCATAAAACCCAAAACCACCAACGCGATCGCACTGCCCAACACAGAACGCAGACTTCTTGCCTTCCCCTGCAACAACTCCATAATCACTACCGCGCTAAGCGCAAACACAAGTTGCCCACGCGACCCGGACTTAACAATGATCGCCACTCCAAGAGCCATTCCTATCCAGCGAACAAGCTGCCATGCTCTCCCTCGGGCCCCAAGGAACCACGAACTAATGGCGACATAACCCCCAAGCTCAGCCAGCGCCAACGGCAGCCGCACAAGGTCTCTCCCCCCAGCCCCAACTAGAGCACGCGGCTCCCACTTTGCGAGAATAAGTAGCAATAGAATCACGACACTACCCGACAACCACGTCCATGCCACTGCTAACGGGAGCTCATCTATGTCGCGAATTACATTCGGTAAAATAAACAAAGCGAAGAAGAAATAAAGTCCCTCCCGCCTCCACGCCCCGAGCGCCTCACTCGAGGGTGGTGCCCATGCCAGACTAACCAGCGCGTACAATATCAGGGCAAGAGCCAGCCAACGAACCGTTCCTGGCCTGCCGTAAGCTGGCGACCCCAGTTGAAGTGCTCGTACCCACGCTATGCTCACCAAGACTAGAGCCAAGACGTTTGTGAACCACGGATGCGCCCACAGCCACTTGCTGCTCACGAACCCCCACTGCTCAAGCCCGAACATTGCCACAAACACCGCTAGAGCTGCAGCAGGTCGCCTCACTACAGCCGCAGCGAATACTGCGAGCAAGCTCCAGAACAGCCCCTCCCGCAAACTCACGAGTGTCCCCTCACTGTCCTAGACAAGTCTGCTGCCAGAAAGCAAAACTCTCTGCCGACGCTATGCGCATGCCTCGCTCACAACAGCCTCTACCGCTCTGAACTAAAGATGGCCGCCTTACCGCGCCCAATGCGGCCCAACGCGAATACGAGTGCCTCCCAGCGAAAAGTCGCATGCGTCCACAGCCCCGTTCTTCGACGCGCTGCAGCCCATAACGCTGCGTTTTGGAGGGCCGTGCCAAAGGACACGCCGCTCGCCAGCCCGACTACTCCGAACGTGCTGGCAGCAGCGATAGTGATCACAATCGCCGCCACCCCCGTTAATAACGTTATCGCCAGTACCTCACCGCCTCGCTCTGCCGCGATCAAAACTGTTCCGCAGGGTCCTGTTAAGACGTTTATTGTTTGTCCAACACTCAAGATTATTACGAGCATTGAGGCTGACTCATACGCGCTACCATAGATAACCTTTACAATACTGTCGCCAGCGCATAAAAAGGCTACGAGGACCATGAGTGCCGGCACAGCAGCCAGGCTGGCTATTCCGGACAGCAATCTCTGCGCCAGGGTCTCCCGCCCACGTGCCATCTCTCCTGCAAGAAGTGGCTGTACTGCGGCGTCAACAATAGTCAATGGAACGAATACCGCCACTACGAGTTTGACTGCCACGCCAAACACTGCGACGCTTTCCAATGGAAGAAGCGCGCCCGCAATCCATAAGCTTGCATGCGATAGGGCGCTTGCTGCAATCGCCGTCAGTAACATCGGCGCCCCGGCCTTAAGCATGGGGACTACTTGTGACTCCGCTGCGGCGCCGAGTTCTTGCAGTCTCTTCCAAAGCCGCATATACATCAGACTTACCGCCGCACCACCAGCCGCAACGGACAGGACGATCGCCGACGATAATGCTAGCTGACCATACATAACGATTACATATATGAGCGCCAGCGCCAGTAATAGATTTGGTAGGGGTCCGTCCGTAACGCTCGCGGGCCTAAGCATATTGAGGCCGCGGAACGACTCTGCGACAGGCGTCTGATACGCTAGCACCATCATCCATAGAGAGATCAATAAATTTACCTGAAGAAAACGAGGATTGTTCAGCACAGAGCGCGCCAGCCATGGGATCACCAAGAGATAGAGTGCAGAGGAGACCACGGCTGCGCCTATTGTGGTGATCTTCAGCGCTGCAGTTATCGCGCCACGAGCCAATTCTGGACGAGCCTGGGTTAGACTTCGCGCGACGGCCACCACGAGAACTTGCTTCATTCCGACCCTTGCAAGCATTGCCGCAAACAATGCTGCACTTCCTGCCAAGAGGTATGTTGCCAGATCATCTTGCGTTAGAAGACGCGCCAGTAATGCGCTTGTGAGAACGCTTGCGGCGATGCCAGCTACTCGGCCCGCTAGAGCCCAGCCCACGTTACTCGCGGCAGCCCTTGAGAGTTCCTCTGCGCCAGAACTATCGCAAGCAGAAGACTTGGTACGCATTATTACCCCACGGTACTCCCGCTAGGCTATGCGCCGTTCAGCAGCCCGGCGAACACTTCGTAGCAGGCGGTTGTACCTAACGTCGCCTCTGGCGGAAGCAACGATATGAGATGGCGATGAGGATACCCCACGTTAGCGCTTCCTTGTTCCCCCCGCACATAGCGAAGACATAAAGCGCTTGGTCTCCTGCCACCAGGGAGCATTGTCGTCCCAAGTCTCCCACGACGCGCTCCAGATTACCGCACCGTCTGCTTTGCGTCTGACTGTCTCTAACTGCATCCTCCAGAACGACGCAGGAATCTCCTTGCCACCAATAAGCTTGTTTGATTCATGATATCGCGGCCAAATGAATGCATAGACTGGCTTGCCCCCGGCCAGACGACGAGCTTCTCTCAGGTTCTCGGTTGCATAGCTGACCCATCCACTTGGGTCGGCGTAGAACGTGTAGAGAGATGGGTATAGCGCATCAACCTTGGTGGCGAGGGGGATGAGGCGAGTATTATCGCCCTGCCACGCGCGGTACTCTGGTGTGCCCGCTCCCTTCACAGCGCGCCAGTAGTCTCTTATCGGGGGGTTCCCGTAATAGCCGATGGGAAGACCAGGCGCGGCTGCCCTGAACCAAGTCACGACTTGAAGGTAGCGCGCAAGGCTATTTTCGATCTCGGTGTCGGCTACATGGTGAAGGGGCCAGTGTTCGATATCTAGGACTGTTATAACGCCATTCGCGGCCGATTTGCGGGCCAAATCGCTCACTACGTCTTTTGGCGGTAGGTCGTCGTGGGACGCCTTCTTGCCACCCCAGAGAGTTCGCTGATAGAGGACGTTGATGGGCCTCAGACCATAACCAGAGAGATCTGGCTTTCTTGCACTCTTTATTGCGTCGAAGACGGGAAACCTGCAGACGACCTGCGTTTCGGCCTTGGTTGCATTAAGCGGGACGAGCGTGGCGGAGAGCGCAGAGATGACCAGTAGTGTGTACGGATATGCCTTGAAGGGGTACAGCAGAGCGCTCAGGAAACCTTTCACGGGCTGACCTTCGTTCATGCCTCTTGCGGGAGAGGATAAGCCAAACGGCGGTGTGGGGATGGCCATGTGCCTGCCCCGGCGCATCCAGGCCGTACCGATGCTCAAGTTGAGGTCGACATCGGCCTCATGGACGTGGAACACGGGGTCGCGCTTGGACAGCGTCGGGCGGGCCTGGCGCCAGCGCCAGCCGAGCCGCAGCAGCAAGTGGCGCACGGTCGAGGAGTTTGCAGGGGAAGTCTGGGCTCCGGCTTTCACCGAAATTGGGGATAAGGGATTTGTGGTGAGCTTCCTTAGCTGGGATTACGGGTGGTGTGAGGTGGCGGGACACCGATCCTCAGGTGGAGGTCTTGGTGGGCGGGCGGTGCCGGCACCCGCTCATCAACCAGGAAGCGTGACGGCGAGGAGGCCTTGAGCGGTCGCGTGGAAGTCGGCCGTCGGGATAGTCACTGCCGGTAGGGTTCACGTGACGCCGTACCAATAGCCGAAGGCAAGGGGAACAATGCTGTAGAAGCCGCCCCATCCGCCGTCCGGGTGTTGAGCCTCCAGCAGCCGGGCGAGCCATGCAGGCTTCAGCCGAGGCGCGGCTCCCGTTAACGCAGTCATCAGGACCCGCTGCAGATGGACGTCAACGACCCGCCAGTCGAGAGTCAGCTGTCCGATGATCCTGTCGTTCAGCTCTGCGGAAAGGGTCCCCAGATGGATGGCCGCATCGCACCGGTTCATGGAGAGTGACGTGACCCCCATGAGCTGATGTGTGGCGAACGCACGTTTCAGCGTGTTCGACCATTCACTGCAGAAACCTGGATCGAGCTGGCGCCGCACGGTGTCACGGGCCTCCGGCCCTGCGTCGCACGTGATGCCATAGAGAAGAAACTCGTGGTAGTACTGGCTACCGAGGTAGTCCCATTCTGATACGGGTCACACGGAATGTGCCGCCCAGGAGTCGCCCCCACGGCGAACCGGCAAGCAGCTGAACATTTCGCTCCTGGAACGCCGACCACAGGTGCTCGAGTCGCGGGTCGGGCCACAATCGGTGTGCCTCGTGCACCATTCACCAGAGCAGAACGCTCTCGTCGGACAGAATCGCCTCGGCGTTTCGGGTGAGCCACTGGATGGCACTCTCTCGGCTCTCCAGGTAAGCAGCCGGCTCGGGGAGCGGGAACGTCGCGATTGTTTAGCCAAAGCTGCCATCCGAAGATTGCGGCACCCAGGGCGGCGAGAGCGACTAGAGCATCGGTCGCGATACGCCACGGTCTCGAACGTGGTTGACCCTCTAGTCTCATGATCCCTGACGTTTTCGGCCTTTGCTGGGCGACCAGGGCGGCGGTCGCTACTTCGCTGGCCAGGTGGTCGGGCTGCGACTGAGGTCGCACCTACCTCACGCCTACCTCGCACCGGGCCTGCGCTGAAGTTGTCGAGCACTTACTGGGGCGCGGCTCGGCTGGCTGGTGGGTTACACGGCTTCGCCGCTTACCCACCCTACGGCTAACCCACCCTACGGTGAAGCCCTTCTCTGCACCTCGCGACGGCAGCCGCTCGACCGGGCACACCCGCGGCTTTCGCCGTGACCCTGCGCACAGGCGGTTCCGGCCGCCTTGACACCCGCCTTAGCCGTCCCGGCGCCCCGCTCGCAAGCGAGGCCGCCGCCATTGGCGGTGTGACCATCGGGTCGGTGTCGAGCGAGTGGAACAGCACGCGCGACCTGCGGGCGGTGAACGTGGTCAACGGCGGCGGGCTCGATTCGCTGGTCGACCCGCCGGGACACTCGGCGACCGACATTTCCGGCTACCACGGGGAGACCATGCCCTACCGGGCGAGCGCGAGCATCAACTTCGGCCTGGAAGGCACCTAAGACGTCGGCAGCCTCCAGGTCTCGAACTTCAGTCATCCTATATAGAGGACGCGACGTCCTGGGGCCACGCCGACGCGGCGGGGCATATCGGGCTGTCGGAGGTGCGGTTCTACGAGGCGCCGGTGGCGACGCCGGTGCCGGGGGCGCTGGTGTTGCTGGCGTCGAGTCGGGTGGGGTTGGTGGGGGTGGGGCGGCGGGCGTAGCGGGCGCCGGGCACGCTACCGCCGGGGCGGCAACCCACCCACGTTTACCCCGGACGCCACTGTGTCGGCGGGCGGCGGGCGGGGTTGAAGGGGTGGCGGCGATTCTTCGCGGCGGGGGCGCCGCTCCCACAGGGGCCGCTCCTCAGGACGCCGGGATGCGGAGGCGGGACGGGAAGTCCTCGGCGTCCTGGGCAGCGAGCCTACGAGCGGAACAGCTCGCGCAGGTCGACGACCACGCCGGGCAGCCCCGC
>ERZ1645192.4248-NODE-4248-length-11402-cov-7.311272_pt1 | contig 11402 bp, 11 predicted proteins | sample MGYA00575354_ERZ1645192 | MGnify/ENA primary metagenome ERZ1645192 (study PRJEB40844, sample SAMN11349763) | freshwater sediment metagenome | isolation source: river sediment | host: Sediment | place: India: Faizupur Khadar , New Delhi | collected 2017-02-21 ... | reverse complement strand
CCACTGGTCCTTCGCAAAGGCGTAACGGTGTATCGCCGAGAAACGGCCGATGACCGAAAAACGCAAAACGGCGTAAGAGACCTTGGCGAACAGCGCCTGCTCGAAGTGTTCGTTGCAGGCCTCCAGCGCGATGTAGCCCGATTCGGCCAGCCCCGCGATATCGTACAGACCCGCCTCTTCGCGGAGCGACACCCCGGCGCGGTAGCCGCCGCCCAGCGTCCCGGCATCGTCGTCGAAATACCAGCGCACCGCCCCCTGCAGGAAGATATCGGGACCGCGGAGATAGCTGACATCGGCGCGCAGGCCGTGTTGATAAGAGGCGGTGAGCGTCACCAGCCACTCCAGCGTCTCTCCGTACGGTATCACCAGTTCGGCGTAGAGGTCGAAAGAACCGAAATAGGGTTCCGGTGCAAAACGGTCGATGAGCGAGATGCCTCCCGCCGCGCCCAGATCGAGTTCGACCGGGCCGAGATCGCGGTACCAGTCGGCGGTCGCCTCGAGCGCCATCCGGGTATAGCGGCCGTCGTAGGCCGGCAGAAGATCGTAGAGGAACGAAGCGCCGAGCGTCGCCTCTTTGAAAAGGGTCATCTCCCCCTGCGCATCGACCAGCAGGTCGGCCGCCCCCAGACGGTCGCCGACAACGCCCTGCGCGCGCGCCACATCACTTTCATAACCGCCCCCCAGCGCCACCGAACCGGCGAAATAAAGAGCCGCGACCTCTTCTTCCGGATCCTCCGCCTCCTCCCCGGCAACGCACAGGAACGGCGCAAGGATAAGGAACAACGCCGTCAGACCTTGCATTTGCCCTTACCCGATTTCTGCTTTTTCTTGTTTCGTTCCTCTTTGCGCTCCTTCTTGCGCTCCTCGCGCCGTTTCTCCTCCTTTTCCTTGTCGGCGGGCGCCGTGTCGAGCACCACCTCGTCGGCGGCGGGCGACGCGGGCGGCCTCACCGGCGGTTTCACCACATCGGCGTCGCTACCGCGCACACAGAACGGGAGGAGAAGCAGAAAAAAGATCGCCCGACGCATCACTGTCCTTCCTTGAACGAATCGAACGCGATGACATCGGTGCGTAGCGGCGCCGGGGTCTTGGAGGTGATGGTGCGGATGAGGAACACCGCCGCTTCGGGGAAGTGCTCCTTGAATGCGTTGGCATTCCCCGGTTCGTTCTCGAATATCGCCACGACCGTGCGGCCAAGCTTCTTGATGTCGGCGAAAGCGTCGAGTTTGAACAGGAAGTCATCCATCTCAAAGGCGGGCTTCAGGTGCATGACGGTGCGGTCGCCCATCGGAAAGTTGTGCTTGGCGAACGAGGCGCGGGTCCCCTTCCCCATCCCCGGTTCGTCCCGGCCCGACAGGTAGTATATCGTCGCCCCTGCCGCATGGAGATCATAGACATAGTCGGCCGCGCCGGGATAGGGCTCGTCGTACAACACATATTCGTCGGTGAAGAAACGGACCTTCCAGAATTCGTTCATCTTGCCGAGCACCTCGTCGTTGGCATAACCTGCGCGCCGCAGATCATCCATGATGGTGTAGCCCATGTCGCAGTGGCAGAGTTTCGCGACGAACGGCCCCATATCGGGATAGGTCAGCACCGCCTCCTGCAGGATCCGGTAGTTACGCTGCGCCGTATTCATGAGCGTCGAATCGATATCGAACACGCACAGCGGCCGTTCGACCGTCCGGACGATATCAAAGACCTGTCGTATCGTCATGGGCATCAGTGACCTCCCGCCCGACCGGGCTTCGCGTTCCATATCCGGAGAAGCAACAGGGTCCCCGCCACCCCGAACGGCAGGAGGAAGACCGGCCAGAAGGCCCAGTCGCGGGTCGTTATGTAGCCGAGCGACAGCGACTGGAGCCCGGTGCCGAGATAGACGAAGCCGTCGATCACCCCCACCGCCGTCGCCGCCCCCTTCCGTCCGCCGAAATCCATCGTCGCGGTCCCCGACAGGAGTCCGTGCGTCCCGATGACGGCGACCGACATCATGAAGACGAGCGCCCCGAGGAGCCAGCCGTTCATAAGCGCAACGATCATGACGCCGGTGCAGAGGATGAGCGTGCCGTAGAGGAACACCGCCGCCGGCGCGCGCCGCGACTGGAAGAACTTATCCGACACGATACCCGCCACATTGCCGCCGATGATGCCCGCGATCATGAGGAGCAGGCCCCAGTGATCGAGCATGAAGCCGAACCCGGCCGTCACCCCCGCTGTTATCTGTTCCTTGGCGTATATCGGGAACCAGTGCATGACGCCGTTGCGCAGGACGCCGGTGCAGAACTCTATCGCCGCGATGGTGAGTATCACCGGATGGGTCAGTATCCGCTTGTACAGTTGAAGCGGCGAGAGCTTCTCGTCGAGATTCTCCCCGGCGCTCGCGTCGCCCGTCTCGAAATCGCTGAAGCCCGCCTGTGCCGGACGGTCGCGCAGAAGGAACCATTCTATGACGAAGATGACGGTCAGCAGGGTCGCCGGCGAAAGGAATACCCACCACAGCGCGTCGCCGCCGCCGAACCCCTGCCCCGCGACCAGCGGCGAGGCGATGATGGCGGCCGTGACATCGAAGGCAAGGTAGATGCCCGAGGCGATCATGATGCCGAAGATGCCCGAGAAGGTACCGCGCTCGGTGAGACCGAACCAGTTCGCGTTCACCTTGACTATCGAGACGGCGCCGTAACTCTGGAAATACATGTTGACCGCATAGAGCACGATATAAACGTTGCGCAGCGGCGCCGCCGCCGGATCGGGCAGTCCCAGCACATACCACAGATAGAGCCCCATCAAAAGGTTCGCCGCAGCCGCCCCCGCCACGCCGATGAGCATCCCGCGCTTGCCGCCGATGCGGTCCACCAGCGGCCCGTTGAGAAGGAACGAGAAAGCGTAGACCACCGCGCCGATGCCGAAGATATCGCCGAAGTCGGCCTTGGTCATCAGGTCGCCCAGCGCATTCTTGGAGACGGTCAGGTTGTAGCGCCCCATGTAGAGCAGGGCGTAGGCGAGTCCCAACGGGAACCAGTTGAAGAACCGCCGCCGCCGGAACGCCGGACTGTGGGATACTGCGCTACTCACGGGACCTCTATCGTATGGTAGTAGATGCGGCCGGTCGCCTTGATGTCAGCCGTTATCGACGGATCGACCGAGATGTTGATGCGGTACTCGATCCCGTTCTGGCCCGGCTCGTTCTTGGCCGCCTCATCGACAAAGGCGTAGTAGAACCGGTAGCCCTTGCCGTTGTCCTCCGGATGGAAGATAGATATCGGCGATTCGGTGAACTGGTGCGGGAAATAGTAGATACTGCCGGTGTCGAACACGACGGTGACATTCGGATAGCCGGGCATCTGCGGGGTCTTGGCCATCTCATCGCCCGCCCAGCGGATCTCCAGCAGCATCTTGGCATGCGTCATCTTGTCGGCGTCGTACTTGCCCGCCACATCGTAGGTCGAGAGCGTCCAGACCGGCTTCCGGTCACTCACCACGCCCGACCGCTGAATGGTGCGGTATTCGCCGTCCGTGTCGTCGACATCCCACGACTCTTCGTAGCTCCAGTCGACCCCGAGCACCGGGATGCGCGCCTTCACCACGCCGAACGACTCGTGGAACCAGAATTCGCCGGTGAGCGGGATATCCTTCACGATAGCGGGCAGGCCGTCGCCCGTCAGCGTTCCCGCCGCCGTGACATGGGTGCACTGATTCACGGTCCCCGCCTGCGTCGCGACGCTTTCGTCGTGCGAAACGATCTTATAGGTACCCTGCACCGCGACGGTGTAGTTCCCGGCGACATCGGGCAGGGTGCCGGTATAGGTCGTATCGACCGGCTGTTCCTCGCCGATGGGCGCCTCCATGTCAATGGTGAAAGCGGGCGTGACCGTTCCCGCAATGCGGCTGTCGTGATAGTTGCCGCCCGCGATGGTCACCTTTCCGTCCTTTCCCATCGGGAAGGGAGAGACCCAGAGTTCGGTGTTAGTCGCCGCGATGTTGTCGGGCTGGTTCTCCGTATTGGCATGACTTATGAGGTAGCGCTGATATTCGGTGCCGTTCACCGTGGTCGTTCCCACGATGCGGCCGATGACCGACTTCACATTCATGCCGCTGTCGCCGGAATAAAGCATGCGGGTGAAGACATTTTTGGTCGGCTTGCCGTAGGGCTGTTTGACATCGCTCTTCGAAGCGCCGCCGTCGTCACAGCCGGCGATGAAAAGAAGGAGCGCAAGGATAAAAAGAGAAGAAATGCGTCGCATGACGACCTCCATATATAGTAAGGATGTGGTTACGGCATCGCCCAGATCGGGGCGGCGACGAGGATCTCACCGTCGGTCTCCACCGCGCGGGCGACGACATAGGTGGGCATCGTCACGGTCAGTTCGAACGAGAGCTCACAGTTCTGCGCCGCGGCGCAATCCTTCGTGGCGATGACATTCTTCTGCGGATCATACAGTTCAATGGTCGCTATGGTATCGCCTTGGTCGGGATCGCTCACCTCTATCTTCAGCGAATACTCGGACAGACCCGAGAGGCGCGAACCCATCCAGCACTCATCTTCGGCCATCAGGCGGATGACGGCGTTCTTATCGTTGGCCGCGAAGGTGCGCCGCTGGGCGAAGGCGTTGTAGAGCGACGGCATGTCGAGCGCCGCCAGGAACACGCCGGTCCGCTGATCGTTCGCGGTGCCCCAGTTCGCTGAGTGGTTATCCTGATTGAACATCGGAGAAAGCCACCAACCGTTGGTGAGCGCCGTGAAAAAGAGATCCCACACCGGCCCGTTGCCGTTGAACTCGAAAAGGGCCATCTGGAAGAAGATGCTCTGGTCGAACTCGAAATCACCGAAGGTCTGGGTGGGGTCCTCATCGCCCGGATGGTTGAACTGCGTGATGATGTTCGGAAGCGCGGCGACCGAGTCGTAGTAATCGTGGAAATCGGTCTGCACCATCGGCAGGAGTTCCGGATTGAAGAACACGTTGCTGTGACCGGCCGACTGGATTAGGTCGGGCATCCGGGCGCTGCCGTATTCGTAGCCGCACAGCGCAAGGAAGGTGGAATTCGATACCGCGGCGGCCGTCTCGATGCATTCCGGATACTCGTCATCCGGTATGCCGACATAATAAAGGTACAACTGTTCGAGGTGGTCGGTCACCGCGAGGATGTCCAGACCGCCGGTGTCGCGGCCGTAGGCGAACGCCGCGGCGGGATCCTGCTCGCCGTCGGAGTTGCCGGTATGGGAATGGAAATTGCCGAAGTAGGCGGTGAATTCACCCGTCAGACAACCATTCGGGATGAGCGGCTGCTGGTCGAGATCGGGCAATTCCACGTCGGTATCGACCGCGAGCGCATCATCGTCGGACAGCAGACCGTCGTCTCCGATCTCTTCTTCCCCATCGTCCGTTATCTCTTTTTCGTCCGTTAGGTCCTTTTCCTCAACGTCGGCCACCTCATCGTCGGAAAGTATCGGCTGATCGACATCGATCGCCGTATCGGCATCACCAATGGCCAAGTCATCCTTCGACGGATTGGTCTTTCCGGCATCGCAGGCGACGGTCAGCAGAACAAAAAAGAGCGACAGCACATATGTTCTCAAGGGAACCTCCGCGTCTCAAGTGCGCTTTATTCTACCTCTCGATGACGGGAAGTCAAACGGACAGGAGACTTCAAGATAAAAAAATAACTTGCTTTTATCGGTGATATGGACATAATGCCCTTGTTTTGGCTCCTTGTTCGGGTGAACGAGGGGTGTGTTTTTATTTTCGTTCAGAAGAGGTACAGGACCATGGCAGTTCAGCTTTATGTGGGCAATCTTTCGTACAGCACCACCGACGAGAGTCTTCGGAGCCTTTTTGCGGAATTCGGCGAAGTGGCTTCCGCGAAGGTCATCATGGACCGCGACACCGGCAGATCGAAGGGCTTCGGCTTCGTCGAGATGGCCGATCAGTCTTCGGCCGACAGCGCGATCAGAGGGCTCGACGGCAAAGATGTCGGCGGCCGCAACATCAAGGTCAACATCGCCAAGCCCAAGAAGTAATACGGCGAACTGTTCCGTTCTTCCCCTCACTTCCTTTTACATTTCTTGACTTGAAAGGGTATATTCCGTTACTCTCGGTCATGATCACGGAGGCCATCCATGTCATCACCTAAACAAACAACCATCGAACAGCGGCTCCTGAAGCGCCTCACCGGCACCGCCCGGCGCGCCGCCGAACTGCTGTGCGGCGATCCGGAACTCAAAAACCTGCAGGAGTACGCCAATACCGTCTCCATAACGCGGCTCAACTTCAACGATCACGGCCCGGTCCACATGCGGACCGTCGCGGTCAACGCAATGAAACTGTTCGATCTGCTCGAAGAGGCGGGGGTCGAATTCAACCTCGCCAAAGAGAATATCGGCGACAACGAGATGAGTCGCGTCGCGGTCCTGCTGGCCGCGCTGATGCACGACATCGGCATGACGGTCGGCCGCGAGGACCACGAACACACCGCGCTCCTGTTCGCCATCCCGATCATCGACCGCCTGCTCGCCGAACTCTATCCCCGCTCGCTCGAGAAACGGATCGTCATCCGGTCGATGGCCGTCGAGGGGATCGTCGGTCACATGGCCCACCAGCGGGTCCATTCGCTCGAGGCGGGGGTGGTGCTGGTCGCCGACGGGCTCGACATGAAGAAAGGGCGTTCGCGCATCCCGATGCTCATCAGTCCCGGCGCGAAGGTGGGCGACATCCACCAGTACAGTTCGGCCTCGATAGACGATGTTCTCATCGACAAGGGCGACGAGCGGCCGGTCCGCATCACCGTAACGATGAGCGAATCGGTCGGCTTCTTTCAGGTCGAATCGGTGCTTTTCACGAAGATCGAGGCCAGTTCGGTCAAACCCTACATCGAACTCTACGCCCTCGTCGAAGGACGCGAACCGAAACGATACCTCTGATCGGAATCTTGCTTTAATTCCCGTCCGCGCTACAATCAGCCGTCATTTCTTTCACCTTAAGCGAGGTGTACCATGAGAAGCGTTCCGGCGACGGTGGTCGCGTTCATCGGCAGTATGTTCATCTCCTTCACGCTGACGGCCCAGAACCTGAATATCAATGTCAACATCGACGACGGCGGCGATGGCGAGGAGGAGGAGGAGGCTCCCGCGCCGAAAACGAAGGCATCGGTATCCTCCAGCGTCAAGGGGAACGACTTCAAACTGAATTACACGACCCATCCGGGCGGCAAGACGCTCATCAAGGTGGTCGAACCGGCGGGCGCCAAGGGACGGCTCCTCAACGGTGCGACCGTCGTCAAGGGCAACACCGATATCCCCTTCACCGCCACGGTCGAAGGCGACAACTTCTATAAGGTCGAGGTGTTCTGTCCCGGCGGCGCATGGAACAAGTCCATCGAGGCCAAGGATGGCATGGAGGCGCGTCTTGAGGTCGCCTGTCCCGCCAATATGTCGATGAACATGAATGTCACCGTCGCCGAGAAGCCGGCCAAGAAGACGGCGCCGGAACCGCAGGAGGCCCCCAAGAAGGTTTCCAAAGCGATGTCGGCGGCCCAGTTCCAGTCGCTGACCGCCGCGATAGACGACGAAGGTTTCTCCGACGGGAAACTCCGCGTGCTCCGGGACGCGGCGCAGGGCAACTTCTTCACCAGCGACATGGTCGGCAAGATCATCGAGCTGTTCGGCTTCGACAAGGACAAGGTCGAAGCGGGCGTCATCTGCTATCCCAAGGTGGTCGACAAGGAGAACTTCTACACCGTCTATTCACACTTCGATTTCGATTCCAGCAAGGATGAACTGAAGAAGAAGATCGAGAAACTCCCCAAATAAACAGATGCGTATCCTCGTCGACGCCGATGCTTGTCCCGGACCGGTCAAAGAGATGCTGTTCCGTGCCTCGGCGCGTAGGAACATCGCGATAGTGCTGGTCGCGAATCGCTGGGCCGAACCGCCGAAAAGCGCGCTCATCTCGGCCGTCGTGGTGCCGCAGGGGCCCGATGTGGCCGACGATCGCATCGTCGAGCTGACCGCGGCGGGCGATCTCATCATCACCGCCGACATACCGCTCGCCGACCGCGTCATCGCCAAGGGGGCAACCGTCATCACGCCCAAGGGACACCTGCTGACCGCATCGAACATCGGCGAACGGTTATCGATGCGCAATGCGATGGATGAGATGCGCGGCGCGGGGATAGATACCGGCGGGCCGTCACCCTATTCGGTCAAGGATAAGCAGCGGTTCGCCGCCGCCTTCGACCGGTTTCTCGCAAAAGCCGTCTGATTTTTCTGGCAAATTACTTCGATCGCGTTATCGTGGGGCGGGTAGAAGGGTTTTGTAGCCATCATAACGGAGGTCATCCCATGAAGAGATTCGCGTGTATCGCGATGCTGTTCCTGTTCATCGTCGCCTGTGACGACGGTAAGAAGACGATAACGCCGCAGGACGCCGATGATGCCGCCGCCGGAGACACCGACGAGGTGGCGGGCGACGACCTGCTGCCCGACGGCGACGAACTGCTTTCCGACAGCGACGAACCGGTCGTGCCCGGTTGCGGCAACGGCGTCATCGACGAGGGCGAAGAATGCGACGGCCCGGCCGCCTGCGCCACGATCGATCCGGAGCGCTACTTCAGCGGCGATGCCTCCTGCATCGACGACTGCACCCGCTACGACACCACCTACTGCCTCCGCCCCTGCGACGACGGCGACCTGCGCTGTAACGCCAATATCATCGAACAGTGCTACGAGAACGAATGGTCGGAACTCGAGAACTGCGACGACACCGAGACCAAGTGCTACAGCAGCATGGGCGTCACCGAATGCCGCGAACTGGGCGAATACATAACCTGCGCCGAGATATACCAGTGTTACCGGACCTGCGAATGGGAGGAGACCTGCATCGACGCGTGCATCGAAGCGGGCGGTCCCAATTCTCAGACCCTGTTCGACCCGTTGCAGGAATGTCTGGAAGAGAACTGCGCCGATGTCCCGGCGGCTCAATTGGGTCAGTGCCTCAACATCTACTGTCGGCCGCTCTATCAGGCCTGCCGCAACGACGAAGGCCCCGTCTGCGGCAACGGCGTGATCGAACCGGGCGAGGTGTGCGACGACGGCAACCTTTCGCCGGGCGACGGCTGCGCTTCGGACTGCACCGCGGAAACGCCCGGTGTCTGCGGCAACGGTACGCTGGAAAGCCCGGAAAAATGCGACGACGGCGCGCTGGTCAATGGCGACGGCTGTTCCGACGGCTGCCTGATCGAATACGGCGACCGGTTCGATTTCACCGGCCCCGATTACGAAGGCGACATCCTGATGGCGATCAACGTCTCGCCCAACGGCGACACCCAGTCTGCGACCGGCACTCTGCCCACGATGCTCGCCCGCCGCGCGGTCATGCCGGCGACCTCGGGGACCGGGCTCAATCTCTTCATCGACCCGCACTTCGGCATCCCCGAAGGGGTCACGCGCGACGACCTGTTCCAGCCCACCGTCCTGATGGCCCCGGCCGAAGGCGACACGCAGACCTTCTGGGTCTCGGGCGACAGCGGGTACGCGCAGGTGACCGCAACGCTCGTGAAACTGGGCGACCATGTCCAGATATGGCTCGACGACACCCAGTCCGATTGGGCGACCGAAGAGGAACTGACCGCTATCGTCACCGAGTTCGACACCGTCATCTATCCGCTGGTAAGCGAGAACTTCTATGAACCGAGCGATGTCAACGGCGACGGCACGATATCGCTGCTGTTCACCGATCTGGGCACCTCCATCGCCGGCTATTTCAGCCCCGGCGACCTCTACTCCGCCAGTCAATACGCCCAGTCCAACGAGCGCGACATGATCTTCGTCAGCATCCGCAACTCGCTCGACAGCGCCGGCGCCTACGCCGTCATCGCCCACGAGTTCCAGCATCTGGTCAACAACAACCGTAATGTCCTCGAAGAGGGCGATATGGGTTCTCTCAACGATCTGGGCAATCTCTGGATGAACGAAGGGCTCTCGATGACCGCGATGCATCTCTACAACGGCGTGCAGACCAACTGGATCGGCGCCTACAACACCGCCGCCGCGATAGCCGAGGGGCAGTCGCTGACCTACTGGGAATACAACGACAACATCAAGGTCTACGGGAACTACGCGCTCGCCTACCTCTTTTTCCAGTACCTTTACGCCCAGGGCGGCAAGGATGCCGCGATGTTCCGCGAGATCATCGAGAGCCAGAGCAACAACTATCTCTGCGTCGAAGAGGCGATACAGAAGTATGTGGCGCCGGGACTCACGATGAGCGACTTCACCACCGACTGGCATATCGCGCTGTTCCTCAACGAGGCGACCGGGGCGTTCGGCTTCGAAGGGGAGACCTTCGAACTCCAGCCGCGGCTCTACACCGGCGCCGGCATCTCCCTGCGCGGCACCGGCGCGATCTTCCGCGAAGTGTCGGCCACCTTCACCGAACCGGCCGATAAGGGTCCGCTCACCCGCTACGTCGGCATCACGACCGACTGAATCCGGTTGGTATTCTGAAAGGCTTCGATGGGCGGCGGTCTAACCGCCGCTCATCAGGTGGATGACCTTGACATCGGCCCCTTCCGGCACCGTCGCTGTCGGCCAGTCGTCCCGTTTGATGTTGCGTCCGTCTATCTGGATGACGAGCAGTTTGAAGGTGTAGTTCATCACCGTGAGCACATCGGACACGGTCATCCCCGCGCGCCAGTCGATGACCTGATCGTTGACCGTTATCTTGCCTTTCATGGTGGTCCTTACTGTAAGGGCTTGACGACCTCGATGACCTCGGGCAGGTCCATCCCTATCTCCTTGAGCCACGCGACGGTGGGCACGCCGTTGCGGGTCCAGCCGCGCCGTTTGTAGACGGCGTCGAGCAGTTTCTCGTAGCGGTCGGTGCGATATTTCCGGTGAGCCGCGATCTTCTCCTCGGTGGTCATCTGGGCGACCGCCTCGGGGGTCATCCCCATCCAGTCGACGAGTTGTTTGTCGTAGCGTTCCTGCCGCGACTCGTATTCCCGTTTGGTCACCGGACCGCAGGCGCGGTAGGGCTGGGCGTCGTGCTGCCGCAGACCGTAGCCGCGACGGATGTTGAAGATGCGCTGGAAGTTATAGACGCGGGCCGACTGAAGGATGAGTTCCTCCTTATCGATGTCGCGGCCGGTGACCGCCTTGAAGACCGTCAGGTAGTTGTCGACATGTTCGGGGACCTTGGCCGCCTCCTTGGGCGGATATTTTTCGCGGTTGTTCTCCGGCTCGACATCGTTCCACGGCAGTTTGCAGAAACCGCACAGGCCGAACCAGGTGCGGAACATCGGGAAGTAGTAGAGCGCCTCGGCCTTGTCCTCGAACGACGGTATCTGGTTGTTGACCATGTCCATGAAGATGAGCCACGCCTCGTCGTGCTGCGGCCCCTTGTTGGTCA
>ERZ1645192.4247-NODE-4247-length-11403-cov-4.815827_pt1 | contig 11403 bp, 8 predicted proteins | sample MGYA00575354_ERZ1645192 | MGnify/ENA primary metagenome ERZ1645192 (study PRJEB40844, sample SAMN11349763) | freshwater sediment metagenome | isolation source: river sediment | host: Sediment | place: India: Faizupur Khadar , New Delhi | collected 2017-02-21 ... | reverse complement strand
CATCGTGGTGGCCATGCAGCATTGCTCGAAAGATGGTCAGTCCAAATTATTGAAAGAGTGTACATTACCTTTGACCGGAGTGGCCTGCGTGAAGAAAATCGTCAGCGATCTTGCTGTCATCGATGTAACACCTCAGGGATTCAGGCTTCTGGAACGAGCCCCGGGAGTAAGCGTTGAAGAGATTCAGGCAGCCACGGAAGGAAGGCTGATTGTTGATGGAGAAGTGCCTGAGATGCAGTTCTGAAAGTCTTCACCAATTGGAGTGGTGAACATTATTGTTGTGGTCTGCGTTTAGAAATCTGAAAAAAACAAGCATGAATTATCCCAAAAAAGTAACCATCGGCGATATCACCGTTCGTGATGGATTTCAGCACGAAGAGAAATTTATACCCACCGAGGCAAAGCTGTGGGTAGCCGAGCAACTGATTTTATCGGGCTTCAAACACATTGAGGTAACCAATTTCGGAAATCCTTCAGGAATGCCCCAGTTTAAGGATGCCGATGAAATCATGAAAAAAATCCGTAAAAGTAAGGCGATTGCCCACCTGATCGGCGGGGTGAGTCTGACAGCCGTGACCATCCGTGAAAAAGCCATAGAGCGTGCCATTGAGGCCCGCAAAGAGGGCTGGGGTCCTGACCGCATACTGCTGATGGTTTCAACCAGCGAATCGCACCACCGGAAAAATTCCGGGCTGTCGCTCGACGATTACTGGACGATGGCCGAAAAATACATTCCGATGGCCCGTGATGCCGGGATGAAGGTAAACGGCACCGTGAGTACCATCTGGGGTTGCCCTATCGAAGGACCAACGAAGATGGAAAAAGCCATTGACTTCACCAAACGCTGGCTCGACATCGGCGCCAGTGATGTGGAACATGCCGACCACGACGGATCTGCTTCACCCGACCGGGTATACCGGTATTTCTCCATGCTGCTCGACAGCGTTCCCAAACCAGAAAAACACATTGTTCACTTTCATACCACCCGAGGCTGGGGTCTCGCCAATGTGCTGGCAGCCTTACAGGCCGGAATGACCAATTATGAGTCAACGCTGGGAGGTATCGGTGGTCAGCCGGCCAACTTTGTGGATGGTGTTCCGGTAGCCGGAACCGGTTCGTATTACTACAGGGATCCGGGCATTACCGGCCTGGTTTGCACCGAAGACATGGTGGTGATGATGGATGAGATGGGTATTGAAACCAACCTTGATATCGACCGTATTCTTGAAGCCGGTAACATGGTGGAACGTATCGTTGGACGCAGACTGCGCTCTGAATCGATCAAAAACGGAAGAATTCCCAAGAATCTGAGCGGAAGAGACTGAAATCAAATAAAAAGTAAAAAAGCTGCCAGACTTACCAGTCAGAAGTTAACTATAATAAGCTTATTCGGGTGAAATTCCGGTTGTGGCTTTTTACTTTCAATTTATCTGATGCATTATCATAAGACCAATAAATAATCAAAGCCGGAATCGCAGCGCTGCGATTCCGGCTTTGGTTATTTTACGCCCCGATCAGAATGGTAAATCATCTTCTTCTTTCGGCATTGCGGGTGGTGGGGAACTGCTGGTTTCATTGCCTGCCGGGGTATAGCCTGATTGTTCGGAGTTGGAACGTCCGCCCAGCATATTCAGCGTTTCGCCTTCTATTTCCGTAATGTACCGTTTCTGGCCATCTTTTTCGTATGAACGACTGCGGATGCGCCCTTCAATATATACCTGCGAGCCTTTTCTCAGGTATTTTTCAGCAACTTCAGCCAATCCCCTCCAAAGAACAATGTTGTGCCATTCGGTTTGTTCTATCTCCTGTCCTTCGCGGTTTCTGTAAGTTTCGCTGGTGGCCAGTGAGAAAGCCGCCTTTTTAACTCCCTTGTCGAAATTCTGTATCTCCGGGTCTTTCCCCAGATTGCCGATCAGAATTACCTTGTTAACTCCTCTTGCCATAAGTTTCTCTTTAAAATTTAGCCTACACAAATATACGGCCAATCAGCAGCAAAATCAATGCTTAATGTTGACTTTAATGAGATTTAAAGCTAAGGTTTTGCATTTCAAGTGTTTGAATAAACTTCTCGACAAGTCTTGATACCGGTAATCCGGATTGTGACCACGGCAGAACCTGAAATCCATCTTCATCAGGTAGTAGTATTTCTGACGGTGCCTCAAGTTTTACCTTGAAAAATCTGGCATGGATAATCTGATGGGTTAAAAGGTGTCTGAAATCAGCCGTTCCGGTTACTGACAATGGCATTTTATCTGCAAAGTATTGCCAGAACGGATCCTGCCCGATCTCCTGAATACTCAATAATTTTCCGGTCTCAAGCACCGGTGGTTCGAACAGATTTTTCCAGATATCTGTTTCGGTGCGCTTTCTGAAAACTGCATGACCGTTGCTGTCGTGAATAAACAGGTAATTGAGCCAGCGGGTCCTTTTCTGTACTTCCTTCCTTTTCGCAGGAATGCTGGCTGTGAGATTCTGATTGAAGGCTACACAGGATCTTTGGAAAATACAGTCGCTGCATAATGGTTTTGCCGGTTTGCAATGGATAGCACCGAATTCCATCACCGCCTGATTGAAATCCCCGGGGTTTTCATGCGAAATCAGTTCTCCGGCCCTGGCAAAAACTTTTCCGGCGGATCCGGAAGATCCTGCCGGATCGTGAATGCCGAAAATCCGTGAGATTACCCTGACAACATTGCCATCCACCACAGGTCTGGCTTCTCCGGCGCAAATGGAAGAAATAGCCGCGGCAGTATATTGGCCTATTCCCTTTAGTTTGAGCAGAGTTACATAATCAGAAGGAAAAACAGCGTTCATAGAGTCCCTGACAAACATGGCTGTGGCGTGCATATTCCGTGCACGGCTGTAGTATCCCAAACCTTTCCATACCAGCAGCACATCCTGTTCGCTGGCTTCGGCAAGGCTGTTGATGTCGGGAAAAGATTCAATAAACCGGAAATAGTAAGCAGTACCCTGATCAACCCTGGTTTGCTGCATAATAATCTCAGAAACCCATATTTTATAAGGATCCTTTGTCTCCCGCCAGGGGAGCTTACGGTGGTTAATATGGTACCACCCGAGAATTTTTTCAGTGAAATTGTTCATGTCAGTAACCGAAAATCACTTAAATAGAGGCAATTGAGGTTAAAAAATGTTGATAATTTTCGTATTGTCTCAAAAAACTTTATATTTGCACCCCGTTTAAAAATTTTATTTTCAAATCATTAAAACAACTCATCAACATGACAAAAGCAGAAATTGTAGCTGAAATTGCTAGTAAGACCAACATTGAAAAGGTTGCTGTACAGCAGACTGTTGAGGCATTTATGGATGCCGTAAAAAATTCTCTGGCCAATGGTGAAAATGTTTACCTCAGGGGATTTGGCAGCTTCACTACAAAGAAAAGGGCTGAAAAAACCGGTCGTAATATTTCCAAAAATACCACCATTATTATCCCGGCTCATTACATTCCCGCTTTTAAACCTGCCAAAACTTTTGTTTTTGACGTTAAAAACAAGGTAAAATAAGCAGTTGTTCACTTAACTAATTTCTTTCATCATGCCAAGCGGAAAAAAAAGAAAAAGACATAAAATGGCGACGCACAAACGTAAGAAACGTTTGCGCAAGAATCGTCATAAAAAGAAATAACATTTCTTAATCTTCGGAAATCCCATCATGTGTGAATAACAGCAGAAGTCTGTTACTGCACATGATGGTATCATTGCAATCATAAATCCGGACAACTTTCCGGAATTTATTGAGCCGTGCCGTTGTATTTTACAATACAAAAAATTTCAGGGTTTTGAATAAGGAGCTGATTATCGACGCAGGTCTTTCAGAGGTGAATATTGCGCTGCTTGAAGACAAAGATCTGGTCGAACTCAACAAAGAGAAAAGCAACAATAATTTTGCCGTTGGAGATATCTATCTCGGCCGGGTTAAGAAGATCATGCCCGGCCTGAATGCTGCCTTTGTTGACGTCGGCTACGAAAAGGATGCTTTTCTGCATTATCTGGATCTGGGTCCTCAGGTGAATTCTCTCAATAAGTTGCTCAAACTTACCCTGACAGGCAAGCCTGAAGTTCCATTGATCGGTGATCTTGAACTGGAGCCGGATATTGAAAAAACCGGTAAGATAACTTCTGTACTTACCTCTAACCAGCAGGTTCTTATTCAGATTGCCAAGGAACCTATTTCGACCAAAGGCCCACGTGTTTCATCAGAAATCTCCTTTGCTGGCCGTTACCTGGTTCTTGTTCCCTTCTCATCGCGCGTTTCTGTTTCACAGAAAATAAAGAGTGTTGAAGAGCGAAACAGGTTGAAGCGTTTGATTACCAGCATTAAGCCCAAGAACTTCGGGGTGATTATCCGTACAGTGGCCGAAAATAAAAAGGTGGCCGATCTTGATGCTGATCTGCGCAATCTGACGGCAAAATGGGATGCCTGTGTATCCAAATTGGCCGGAGCAAAAGCTCCTCAGAGGATTCTGAGTGAAATTGACCGAACCTCTGCCATTCTGCGTGATCTCCTCAATGAGTCGTTCAACAACATTCATGTTAACGATTCAGTGATTTACGAAGAGATAAAAAACTACATCGGGACAATTGCCCCCGATAAAGTGGACATTGTTAAGCTCTTTAAAGGTAAGACGCCCATTTTTGAGCACTTCGGAATAGACAAGCAGATAAAAAACTCGTTTGGTAAAATTGTTACCATCAAAAGCGGGGTTTACCTGATTATTGAGCATACCGAGGCCTTGCATGTAATCGATGTAAACAGCGGCCATAGGGTAAATTCTGAGATCTCTCAGGAAATGAATGCCTTGGCTGTGAATCTGGAAGCAGCTACAGAAATAGCCCGCCAGCTTCGTCTTCGTGATATGGGTGGAATTATCGTGGTTGACTTCATCGATATGCATGAAGGCATGAACCGGAGAAAACTCTACCAGAAGCTCAAGGATGAGATGAGCAAGGATCACGCCAAGCATACCATCTTACCGCCGAGCAAATTCGGTCTGATTCAGATCACCCGTCAAAGGGTAAGACCTGAAATGAATGTTCAGATTCTTGAAAAATGTCCCTCCTGCGGAGGAACCGGTGAAATAAAACCCAGCATCATTGTCATTGATCAGATAGAAAACAACATCCGTTATCTTGTTCAGGATCAGAATGAACCATTCATTAAAATTGCCCTTCACCCCTATATTCATGCCTATCTTATCAATGGTTTTCCATCCATAAGAACCAAATGGTATTTTACCTTTAAACGATGGATCAGGCTGCAGCCTATGCCTTCGTACCATCTGCTGGAATACCATTTTTACAACAAAGCCGGCGATGAGATAAAAATGTGATCCCGCCCGGATGTTGTTCATAAGCAGCTTTTCAAAAATTAACCCTATTTTTGCACTCAGGCCTTGTTAATGTCTGCCGGGCCGGAATACTCTCACTATGGATATTGTTGTCAGCGGAATCAGGCCAACAGGCAATCTGCACCTGGGCAATTACTTCGGTGCCCTCAGGAATTTTATCAAGATGCAGGAAGAAAACCAATGTTTCTTCTTTATAGCTGATTATCACTCACTTACCACGCATCCTACCCCTGCCGATCTGCATGGTAATGTAAAAAGTGTACTGGTAGATTATCTGGCTGCCGGCCTTGATCCGGAAAAGGCTACTCTCTACCTGCAAAGTGATCTGCCGGAGACAGCCGAGCTCTACCTCTTTTTGAATATGAATGCTTATCTCGGTGAACTTGAGCGCGTTACATCATTTAAAGACAAGGCTCGTACACAGCCCGACAACATCAATGCCGGTCTTCTGACCTACCCTACCCTGATGGCGGCCGACATCATCATTCACAAGGCCCACAAAGTACCGGTTGGAAAAGACCAGGAACAGCATCTGGAAATGACCCGCACCTTTGCCAACCGTTTTAACCGCCTTTACAAAACAGAATACTTCCCAGAACCTGTGGCCTATAATTTCGGTGAACAGCTGATCAAGATTCCGGGGCTTGATGGCAGCACCAAAATGGGAAAATCAGAAGGTGAAGGAAATGCTATCTTTCTGAACGACGACCCATCGGTGATTCGTAAAAAAGTGATGAAAGCGGTTACCGACAGCGGACCAACCGAGCCCGGACAGCCGAAGCCCCAGCCAATTGAAAACCTGTTTAATCTGATGAAGGCATTGTCGAAACCCGAAACACTCCGCTTTTTTGAGGAAGCATACGATCAATGCAACATTCGTTATGGTGACATGAAAAAGCAACTGGCTGAAGATGCCATTGCATTCACTGAACCTTTCCGCGAGAAAATTGAATCACTTCGTTCCAATGATGAATACCTGCGCAAAGTGGCGCTGATGGGAAAAGAAAAAGCCCATGAAAGTGCAGCAAAAACGATCCGCGAAGTAAGAGAGATTATTGGGTTTAAACCCTTTTAATCTTGCTGAATTTAAAAAAAGGCTGAACCGCATAAATCTGGTTCAGCCTTTTTTTTCAGAGGAGAAATCAGCGGGCAGAAACTACTTTGCCATTCGATATTTTAATAACAAACGCTTCGGTGAGTCCCTTTTCTATCATCTTCTTTTTAAGAGCAACTGCCTGCTCATAGGTTTGGGTACATCCGGCGATGTATTTATACCACTTACCTGAGAAGTAACTTTTTACATCCTCTGCACCCTTCAGTTCAGGACTGTTGAGAGGAATTTCTGTGACTGAGGCCAGCAGCTGAACTCCGTAGCAATCTGTATTACTGACTTCAGCCTGTACAGATTCCTCTGGTTTTGATTCTGGACTAGGTTTTGACGGTAACTTAATTGTGGCCTGGGTAGTCTGTGCCGGTTCTTCGTTTGATCCGAAACAATAATCAAAGAAATCAGGATCAAACAGATAGACATCAACCTCCTCGCCTACTGTAAACACATCGGGATTAAACCGTTTGTCCGTAACGGGTTTCAGATACGACAGAATTTTAAATTCTGTTCTGCGGTTGGCCTGATGTTCTGCTTCGGAACAATCAACACCATCAGCACATCTGTTTACCAGTCGGGTTTCTCCGTAACCCTTTGCAGTCATACGGGATGGATCAATTCCCTGAAGCATGATATACCGGACTGCTGATTCTGCCCTTTTCTGCGATAACTCGTCATTGTACCCATGTGAAGCCCGACTGTCGGTATGTGATGAAAGCTCGATGGTAATCGGATATTGCTTTAGTACATTCACCAGGTTATCAAGAGGAGGTTTGGCATCTTCGCGGATATACCATTTATCCAGATCGTAATAAATGTTTTCTATCACGAAACTCTTGTTTACTTCCAGTTTATCAAGCTGCAGATCACGTGGGGTTTTCTGAACGGAAGCCGTGTCTTCGGGAGAGATTCTGAAATTCAGACAATCATTGAGGAAGTCAGGTTTTTCGGCTTTGGCTATATAAAGCACTCCTTTTTCAACCGGTGAAGTAAACACACCATCAGGACCGGTTTCCAGCACCTTAACCTTGTTGGTTTTGGTACTGAGTAAAAACACTTTGGTTCCCGGAAGCGGGATTCCTGAGGTTTTGTCTTTTACCATCCCGCTGATATTTAAATTACTGACCGCGAGAGCTGGTTTTGTTTCTTCTCCCTGTTTAACCGGTTTAGAGGCTTTTCTGAAGGCATAAATATCATCACTACCCAGACCAGCCGGCCTGTCGGAACTGAAAAAACCCGAAGCCAGGTCTGCAGCTACGGCAATGGCAAAATCGTCATAAGATGAGTTGATCGGCGCTTTCAGGTTCACCGGGGCACCCCATTCACCATTCTTAAATGAGGAAACATACAAATCAAGCCCACCATAACCCGGATGTCCGTCAGAAGCAAAATAAAGCAGGGTGTCATTCACAATGGTCGGGAATACCTCATTTCCGATACTGTTAATCCCCTTCCCGAGGTTTTCGGGTTCACTCCAGGTACTGCCGTCAAGAACTGACTTGTACAGGTCAGTACCTCCGTTACCGCCAGGTCTGTCGGATGCGAAAATCATGGTTTTCTGGTCTGACAGAACTGTTGGATGGCCATTGGAAAACTGATCGCTGTTGTGTGAAAACTCCTTGTATTCGGGTTTCCCATCAATGAGTTTTGCATAGTATATCTTCAAAACATGGGTTCTCAGGTTTTTTTCACCACGTTTTACCTTCTCCATGGTGGTTCTGGTGAGAAAGATTTTTGAATTTCCGTTAAAAAAGGCGGGGCCATCGTGGTACGTCTGGTTAAACTTCTGCGAAAGCGAAGCTGGTTCTGACATATCGCTCCAGTAATCCTGGTAAAATTTCGGTTCAGAATAATATAGGTCAAGATAACTGAAGTTTGTCCAATAATAAGGCCGGCTATCTAGCAGACTCAGTTGTCTGTCGGAAGCAAGCACAACGCCGTCTTTATAAAAGGCTGGTCCGAAATCGGAATACTTCGAGTTCAGAGAACCTACATTCTTTACTTCGGCCGATGGAGGCAATGAGAGCCAATCATTAATACCAAGGCAATAATCTGCATATAACTTCCCGAAGCTGTTTTCCGGAGCCAGTTCAGAGAACTTCAGAAACGCCTGCCGGGCTTCAGCATACCTTTCAAGACTTCTCAGGGCTTGTCCCAGATAAAAATAGTTGACCGGATCAGTATCGCTGAATTCGGTGGCTCTTAAATACCAAGACCGGGCCTCGTTCACATCATTAATAAATCTGTAGCAATCGGCCAGTTTAGCGGTTGCCTCCTTCCTCACTTTATCATCCTTGCTTTGCGCCGCTTTTTTATAGAGCGGAATGGCTTTGGAGTACCTGAAGAGGTCATATTGCCTGTTTGCCTTATTAATCTGCGGAAAAGCCTGTAGGCCATAAGCCAGAATAATTACCGCGAAAATGATCTTTGTATTTTTCATTCGTCTTTGTTATTAATGCCTGATTACAAAGGTTCAATCATTCAGTTATGCCTTTTATAATCTAAAAATATCGGGGGGTCATCATTCTTGAGTTGTAAATATCAAGGTCGATGCCCAACCTTATTTCGTGAGATCCTTTGTTGTGTGGCTGCAGCTCGTTCAGGTAAATATCGTAGGAATACCCTACCCTGAACTTCTCGCTGATTCTGAACTCAGTCAGGAATACAATCGCTTTCTCCGTGCGATAGGAGGCTCCGATCCAGAAAATATCCCCGAACAACACACTGGCGTTGATATCAAGCTGCAGGGGTGCATTCTTCACAAACTTAGCCATAACCGAAGGCCTGAAAATAATCTTCTCATCCATAGGAATTGCTGCACCAGCCATGCCATAGAAGTGCATCAGAAGCTTTGTATAAGTCGTTTTATTGTCAACCGTTGCCTGTCCGTATTCGTTTTGCAGCAATTGTTTTGACGACAACCCGGCAAAGAACCTGTTGGTCTGGTAATAAACACCGAAGTTGGCATCCGGAACAATCTTCTGTATGTCCTGGGGATTAAAGGTGTAATCCGGGTCTTCGACATTCATCTGCATCCAGTCAAAATCGAAGTACTTAATACCAGCCTGCAGACCTAAGGAGAGGGTTCCCTTTCCCAGAAGCAGCCGATAGGCATAAGTAGCCATCATACCCTGATTAATGGTGGGGCCGAGGGCATCCCGGTATGCATATACCCCCAGTCCTACTTTATTGTTTCGCGTAGCCATATGGGCAGCAACCGTGAAAGTTCGCGGCGCTCCCTCAATCCCTACCCATTGGTAGCGATCGAGCAGATCGATCGTAAGAATTTCACGGCTGCCTGCATATGCCGGGTTTAATGCCAGTTTATTAAACATATACTGGCTGAACAGCGGATCCTGCTGGGCGAAGGCAGAGAAACTGATTAACAGGAAAACTAAGCTGGTTATCTTTTTCATTTTCGTTGATTTTTTAATTTTCAGAATCAGTTTTCACTTCTTACATAAATCCAACCGGTGAAGGTCTGAAGTCCCTTGATCTCTACAATGTAATAGTATGTCCCGTCAGTTACCAGTTCACCATTGGAATTGGTACCATCCCAAACTACATTTACATTATCGTAATGACTCAGGTCTTTGATCTTATCTCCCCAGCGGTTGAATATCCTGACTTCATTGTCAGGGAAGCCTTCAATGCCTTTGATGACCCAGGTATCGTTGGTACCATCTTTATTGGGTGATACTCCGTTATAGATTACGAGATCATCAATACTTGGTTTTGGCAGCACATGGATGTAAACCATGGCGTTGTCACACATAACCGGGATTCCCTTGTCACAGATGGTATAACACAGACTGTCGTCACCGGAGAATCCTTCATATGGTGTATAAGTGATGGTGTTATCGCTGTTGAGAACCACCAGGCCATTTAACGGATATCCGCAGAATGTAACGGTAAGTCCGCTGTTTTCAGGATCGCTGTCATTGCCCAGGATGTTAATCCTGACCGAAGTATTGAACTTTGTGGTATCGTAGTCATCCACAGCTAACGGAGGATGGTTCATTCCATCGATAAACACCATGACGGAATCAAGATCCTGACAACCTGTTACAACATCGGTTACCATGAGTACAAACTCTGTGTTATTGGTCAATGGCATGGTTTCCGGGTTGGTTGCATTGAAATTGATCAGCAGTGATGAGGGTTGCCATGTGTAAACATAGGAACCTGATCCGTTCGAAGCACCGCCATTTAAGACAGTGGACGAATTATACGGTATCGACTGATCGGTTCCGGCATCAGCAATTACGCCTTCTCGGATGGTAATGATCATCACGTCTGTTGAAACCACACTGCCGCAACCTTCGAGGCCAACCACATTCAGGGTAACAACGATGTTACCGGTTTCAAGTGCTGTTGGAATATACGTTGGTGTTAGGGTGTTGATTCCAAGCATCGAACCCTGACCGGTATATGTCCAGTAAAGCGATGAATAGTTGGTCGCTGTTGCACCGAGTATCTGCAACGACTCTCCCTGACATACAAACATATCCGCACCTGCATCGGCTGTCGGCTGACCTTCAATAAACAAGGTCATCTGATCCGTTGCGGAAGAACATCCTTCGGCCGATTCAACGCTTACCGAAAGAATGACCTGTCCGTTGGCAATATCAACAATACCAGGTGTGTACACCGGATTCAGGGTATGCTGATCGTCGAATGTTCCGCTTCCTGTGGTGGTCCAGGTTACTGATACATAATCTGTGCCTGTTGCACCCGAGAGGGTGTAATCACTGCCTGAACAGATTGTTGCATCTTCTCCTGCACTGACTGTGGCCTGTTTCGAGATGGTGAGCACCATCTGATCAGAAGCCGGATCGCAAGGCAGTGCTGAAGTAGCCGTGATTGTAAGTGTTACTGAACCTGCAGCGATATCGGCTGCACCCGGAGTATACACCGGATTCAGACTTGT
>ERZ1645192.4246-NODE-4246-length-11405-cov-9.612775_pt1 | contig 11405 bp, 7 predicted proteins | sample MGYA00575354_ERZ1645192 | MGnify/ENA primary metagenome ERZ1645192 (study PRJEB40844, sample SAMN11349763) | freshwater sediment metagenome | isolation source: river sediment | host: Sediment | place: India: Faizupur Khadar , New Delhi | collected 2017-02-21 ... | reverse complement strand
CGCCACTACTCGATCACCACGGCGGTACCGGAGGCGCTGACCATCAGCATCGAACCGCCGTCCTGGATCTGGATGGTCTCGTAGTCGAGGTCGACGCCGACCACCGCGTTCGCGCCGCGTTCGCGCGCCGCCGCGACCATGTCCTCCAGCGCCTCGGTCTTGGCCGCGCGCAGGACTTTCTCGTAGCTGCCGCTGCGCCCGCCGACCAGGTCGCGCAGGCCGGCGAACATGTCGCGGAACATGTTCGCGCCGAGGATCGCGTCGCCGCCGACGAGGCCGCGGTATTCCAGGATGCGGCGTCCTTCGATGCCGTGGGTGGTGGTGATCAGCAGGTCGGGGGCCTTGGCCATGGCGGTGTCCTTCAGCGCTTGAGGAGGCGGTTGAGCCAGCGCCCCGCAAGGGTGGCGGCGTCGGCGGGCGTGGTGTCGGGCGTGGTCGGTGCGGCGTCGCCGGCACGCCGCGGTCGCGGCGGCAGGTAGCGGTTGGTCGGGGCGTAGCCGAGTTCCGGCATCAGCGCCACGCCGTCGCGCTCGGCGACCAGCCGCGAGACGTCGGAGTCGGGATCGCCGAGGTCGCCGAAGTGGCGGGCGCGGGTCGGGCAGGCCTGCACGCAGGCCGGCTGCCGGTCCGCTGCGTCGAGCTTGTCGTTGTAGATGCGGTCCACGCACAGCGTGCACTTCTTCATCACGCCCTCGACCGCGCTGTACTCGCGCGCGCCGTACGGGCAGGCCCACGAACACAGCTTGCAGCCGATGCACTTGTCCTCGTCGACCAGCACGATGCCGTCCTCGGCGCGCTTGTAGCTGGCGCCGGTGGGGCAGACGGTGACGCAGGCCGGGGTCTCGCAATGCAGGCAGCTGCGCGGGAAGTGCAGCGTCTGCGCGGGCTGTCGCGTGGCGTCGTCCGGGGCCAGCTCATAGCTGTGCACGCGGTTGAACCACACGCCCTGCGGCGCCTTGCCGTACGGGCGCTCGTCGGTCAGCGGGCCGGCGATGCCGCCCGCGTTCCATTCCTTGCAACTGGTCGCGCAGGCATGGCAACCGACGCAGGTGTCGAGGTCGATCACCAGGCCGAGTTGCTTCTTCGACGGCGGCGGCAGCGCGGTCATCGGCGACCTGCCTCGCGCCGTGCGCGGAAACCCGCGCCGTAGCGCAGCGGCCGCGCGTCGGCTGCATCGAACCCCAGCGGCGCGAACTGCGGCGCGCTCTCGTCGCGGGCCTCGACCTTGCGGATCGCGACCCGCAGGTCGAACCACGCGGCCTGCCCGGTCACCGGGTCGGCATTGGCGTAATCGCCCCTCGGGGTCACGTCGGAAATCAGGTGGTTGAGCAGGAAGCCCTGCCGGCCCTCCGGCGCGTCCTTCGCCAGCCGCCACGCGCCCTTGCGCTTGCCGATCGCGTTCCAGGTCCAGACCGTGTCCGGTTGCACGTTGGCGGCGAACTTCGCCTGCACGGTGATCGTGCCGTGGTGCGAAGCGACCTCGATCCAGTCTTCGTCGGCAATGCCGTGGCGTGCGCCGGTGTCCGGATGCAGGTAGAGCCAGTTGCGCGCGGCGATCTGCCGCAGCCACGCGTTCTGGCTGCCCCACGCGTGGTACATGAACATCGGCCGCTGGGTCACGGCATTGAGCGGGAAGGCCTCGCGCGAGGTCTGGTCGTGCTCGAATGGCTCGTACCAGATCGGCAGCGGATCGAAGTACGTGGCGACACGCTCGCGATGCTCCGCCGGTGGCTGGTGCGCACCGTGTCCCTGCGCCGCAAGGCGGAACTTCTGCAGGGTCTCCGAATACAGCTGCAGCACGATCGGTCGGTCGTCGGGCACGAAGCCGAAGCGCTGGGCCCATTGCAGGTAATCGCGATTGGCCATCTTGAAGTAGCGCGCAGACTCGGGCACCGGCGCATGCCAGAAGCCGCCGTGTTCGATGTAACGCTGCAGCTGCTCGGGATTCGGCGCGCCCTTGCCTTCCTGCGTGCCGTCCTCGCCGCGCCAGCCGGCCAGCAGGCCGACGCCCGGCGCGCGTTCGTGGCGGACGATGTAGTCGGCGTAGTCGCGGTACTTCGGGCTGCCGTCCGCATGCACCAGGCCCGGCAGGCCGAGGCGCGCGCCGAGTTCGATCAGCACCGACTGGAAGCCGCGCACGTCGCGCGGGCGGCCATCGGCGCCGGGTTGCGTCGCCGGGTCGAACACCGGGTGGCGGATCGCGTCGCTGGCGGCATCCGCGTCGCTGATCGGGCGATCCAGCAGGCTGATCGCGTCGAAGCGCTCGAGGTAGGTGGTGTCCGGCAGCACCAGGTCGGCGTAGGCCACGGTCTCCGAGGCGTAGGCATCGGAATAGATGATGCGCGGGATCCGGTACTCGCCGTTGGCATCCTTGTCGGTGAGCCAGGCGATGGTCTCGCGGGTGTTCATCGCCGAGTTCCAGCCCATGTTGGCCATGAACATCAGCAGGGTGTCGATCTTGTAGGGATCGCCGGCCCAGGCGTTGCGGATGACCGTGTGCATCATCCCGTGCGCGGACAGCGGGTACGCCCACGAGTAGGCGTGGTCGATGCGGCGCGGCTGGCCCTGCGCATCGACGACGAGGTCCTCGGGCCCGTGCACGAAGCCCAGCGGCGCGGCATCCAGCATGCCCTCCGGCCCGCGCGCCTTGCCGGGTCGGTTGCCCGGCGGGACCGGCTTCGGGAACGGCGGCTGGTAGCGGAACGAGCCCGGTGCATCCACCGCGCCCAGCAGCAGTTGCAGCAGGTGCAACGCGCGGCAGGTGTGGAAGCCGTTGCTGTGGGCGCTGATGCCGCGCATCGCATGCATCGCCACCGGGCGACCTTCCATCGTCGCGTGTTCGCGGCCCCAGCTGTCGGTCCACGCGACCGGCAGGCTGAGCTTGCTGTCGAAGGCGGCTTCCGCCAGCTCGCGGGCGAGGCGTCGGATGGTGTCGGCGGGGATGCCACAGCGTGCGCTCACCGCCTCCGGCGCATAGCGCGGATCGAGGTAGCGATCCACGACCCGCTGGAACACCGGTCGCGCGGTGCGGCCGTCGGCCAGTGCGTAGGTGCCGACCACGGCGGGGGCGATGTCGATCGCATTCGCATCGGTCGCCGCGTTGGCCCGCGCATCCCAGCACAGCGGGTTGCCATCGGCGTCGCGGGCGAAGAGGCCGTCGTCCGCGCCGCCAGGGTGGTCGACCACCAGCCAGTGCGCGTTCGCGTAGCGCACCAGGTAGTCCAAGTCGATGCGGTCGGTCCGGAGCAATTCATGCACCAGCGCGAAGGCGAACAGGCCGTCGGTGCCGGGACGGATGCCGATCCATTCGTCGGCGATCGCGCCGTAGCCGGTGCGCACCGGGTTGACCGCGACGATCTTGGCGCCGCGCGCCTTCAGCTTGCCCAAGCCGAGCTTGATCGGGTTGCTGTCGTGGTCTTCGGCCACGCCCCACAGCATCAGGTAGCGGGCGTGGTCCCAGTCGGGCTCGCCGAATTCCCAGAAGCTGCCGCCGACGCTGTACAGCCCGCCCGTGGCCATGTTCACCGAGCAGAAGCCGCCGTGCGCCGCGTAGTTCACCGTGCCGAATTGCTGCGCCCACCAGCCGGTCAGCGCCTGGCTCTGGTCGCGGCCGGTGAAGAACGCGAGTTCATCCGGGTTGCGCTCGCGGATCGGCTTCAGCCACGACACCGCGATGTCGAGCGCCTCGTCCCATTCGATCTCGCGGAACTCGCCCGCGCCGCGTTCGCCCACCCGCAGCAGCGGCTTGCGCAGGCGCGCCGGCGAGGCGTGCTGCATGATCCCGCTGGCCCCCTTCGCGCACAGCACGCCCTTGTTGACGGGGTGGTCGCGGTTGCCCTGGATGTAGCGGATCGACCCGTCCTGCAGCCAGACCTTGATGCCGCAGCGGCAGGCGCACATGTAGCAGGTGGTCGCGACGACCTCGTCGCCCGGCGAGGGCGAGAGGTCGATGGCGGGTTCGCGCGGCGCGGCGGTCATGCGGGCATTGTGCCCGCCGCGCCCCGGCCTGGACACCTCGGCGGTCGCTTACTTCGGCGGCTCGATCTTCAACTCAGGGTCGTCATAGCGCGTGTAACGGATGCTGGTGCGGCCGTCGGCGGTATCCACCCGGATCGGATAGCCCTTCGGGCCGATCCAGATGGTCGTCTGCACGGGCGTCGGCGTGGCCTGGGTGACGATGAATTTCGCGGAGGGCTGCGCGGCGACCATCTGGTGTCCGTCTGCATGCGCGGTTAGGGACGCCGCGGCATCGGCGATGGCGGTCGCACTACGCCACTGGGAGAGCACGTTCGCCGGTGCGGCAACCTTCATCCGGCGTCCGTCGACTTCGAGATACATCGTCTGGCCGATGATCACCTGCGTGCCTGCCCCGGGTGATTCGATGCGATACCTGTCGGGCGCCACGAAATCGAGGGTGCTGACAATCGGCTTGTCGTCCGCGCCCGTCGAAGTGCTCATGGTTGCGCGGTAGCGCGTGAGGGTCGCGAACTTGCGCATGGCGGCCACCACGGCCTCGCGCGCGGCGGGGTCGCCTGCGATCATCCTGGGCGCGTCCTCGACCACCTGTCCCCCGGCAGGCTCCGCCGCAGGGTCGGCGACGGTGCGTGCCGCATTTGCCGCGGTATTCGCGGCGGAGTCGCCCGAGGCCGCGGGCGTGCCTGCCGCCGGATCTGGTGTCGGTTCGGGCGTGGTGGTGGACGGCTGCGTGCAGGCCGCGAGGATCAGGGAGAGGGGCAACAGCAACGAGAGGGTGGTCTTCGACATGGTGCGGATCCGGAATGGGGCGGGTCGTGGCAGGCACGGCGCAGGGCCGTGGCTGGCGGCATAATCCTCGCATGGACCGCTACGAACGCATCATCGCCCTGCACCGCGTGCTGCAGGCCGCGCGCCGCCCCGTCACCGTGGCCCGGCTGCAGGACGAGCTCGGCTGCTCGCGGGCGACGGTGTACCGCGACCTCGCCTTCCTGCGCGATGGCCTGATGGCCCCGCTGGTCGGCGACGGCGAGGCCGGCTTCCATTACGACAAGGCCGAGTCCGAGCGCTTCGAGCTGCCCGGGCTGTGGCTGAACTCCGAGGAGCTGCACGCCCTGCTCGCCGCGCAGCAGCTGCTGTCGCGCAGCAGCGGCGGGATGCTGTCCTCGGCGCTGGCGCCGCTGCAGCAACGCGTGGAGAAGCTGCTCGACGCGCACTCCGGCGGCAAGACCTGGCCGGTGGAACGGGTGCGGGTGATCCCGCACCGCGGCCGGCGGATGGACGAGCACGTGTTCCGGATCGTGGCCTCGGCGGTACTGGAGCGGCGCAAGCTCGCATTCGACTACCGCGCGCGCTCGACCGACGAGAAGAGCCGGCGCAACTGCAGCCCGCAGCGGCTCACGCATTACCGCGACAACTGGTACCTCGACGCCTGGGACGAGGACAAGCAGGGCCTGCGCAGCTTCTCGATCGACCGCATCTCCGCCGCGCGGCTGGCCGACGGCGTCGCCCGCGACGTCGAGGATGCCGCGCTGAATGCGCACCTCGCCGGCAGCTACGGCATCTTCTCCGGCGCGCCCAAGGGCTGGGCGACCATCGTGTTCAGCGCCAAGGCGGCGCGCTGGGTGGCCGACGAGCACTGGCATTCGCAGCAGCAGGGCCGGTTCCTCGCGGACGGGCGCTACGAACTGAAGGTGCCGTACTCGGTGCCGCGCGAATTGCTGATGGACGTGCTGCACTACGGCGGCGACGCCGAGATCGTGGAGCCCAAGGTGCTGCGCGAGCAGATGCGCGCGATGCTGCAGCTGGCGATCTCGAACTACGACTGATGGCGGCCGCAGGCGCACCGACGATCGCCCCCGGCGAGGCCGTGGCGCTGGTGCTCGGCGCCGGCGGCGCGCGCGGGCTCGCGCAGATCGGGGTGATCGAGGCCTTGCAGGCGCGCGGCATGCGCATCGTGGCGATCGCCGGCTCGTCGAGCGGGGCGCTGGTCGGCGGCGCGTGCGCGGCCGGCAAGCTGGCCGACCTGCGCGACTGGATGCTGCGCACCCCGCGCGGGGCGATGCTGCGCCTGCTCGACCCGGGCTTCGGCCGGCCGGCGCTGTTCACCGGCAACCGCCTGGTGCGGGCGCTGCGCGAGGTGGTCGGCGAGCCGCGCATCGAGGACCTGCCGATCGAATTCACCGCGGTCGCGGTGGACCTGTTGCGCCAGCGCGAGGTCTGGTTGCGCCGCGGCGACCTGTGGGACGCGGTGCGCGCGTCGTTCGCGATCCCCGGCGTGTTCACCCCGTTCGAACTGCATGGCCGCGAACTGGTCGACGGCGGCCTGCTGGCGCCGCTGCCGATCACCGCGACCCGGCTCTCGGACGCGCATCGCCTGATCGCGGTGGACATGCATGGCTGGCCGCAGGTGCCGCCGGGCGACCCGGCACGCGACGAGGACGATGGCGGGCGCTCGGCGCCGGGCGTGCTCGGGCGCTGGATCGACCGCCATTTCGGCGACGACGCCGATGGCGACGGCCGCCCCGACCATCGCTTCGGCCTGACCGAGACCATGTCGCGCGCGCTGGACACCATGCAGGCGCAGATCGCCCGCGTGCAGCTGGCGCTGGATCCGCCCGAGCTGGTCATCCGCATCCCGCGCGATGCCTGCCAGTTCTACGAATTCTGGCGCGCGGCCGAGCTGGTCGAGATTGGCCGGCGCGAGGCCGACAAGGCGCTGGATGCCGCCGGCTACTGAGCGTCGCAGCCGGTGAGAAGGCCCGGCCGCACCCTGCGGGCGACCCGAACCGGAGCCCCGCGATGACCCGCCAAGACCTCGATGTGCTGCTGCGCCGCGCCGTGACCCTCGGCACCCTGGCCGTGCTGCTGATCCCCGCCGCGCGCGGTCACCATGAATGGCTCGGCTGGCTGCCGCTGTGGCTGGTCGGGATGCCGTTGTCGGCGTGGTGGAGCCTGCGCGGCTTCCCGGTGCCGGCGCTCGCGCTGCGCCTGCCGCAGCGGCGCCGCGTGCAGGCCGCCCGCCGCGGTCGCCGCCCGCATGCGCGGCCGGCGCTGGCCCGGCGGGCCTGCCCTCCCGCACATCGGCCGCCCGTGGGGGCTGTGCTAGCGTTCCGGGTCCCGATCCACCCGGAGCGATCCCCGATGTCCCAGCTGTCCAATGCCTGCCTCATCGCCGGCCTCGCCATCGCCGGCGGCGCCTCGGCGCAAACCCCCGGCGACCAGGATCCCTACGCCTGGCTGGAGGACGTCGAGGGCGCCAAGTCGCTCGAGTGGGTCAAGGCCCGCAACGCCAAGGCCGAGGCCGAGATCGCCGGCACCCCGGCGTTCAAGTCGCTGGAGGCGGACATCCGCGCGATCCTCGATTCCGACGCCAAGATCCCCGGCGTCGAGAAGATCGGCGACCACTACTACAACTTCTGGAAGGACAAGCAGCACGAGCGCGGCATCTGGCGCCGCACCACGCTGGCCGAGTACCGCAAGCCCGACCCGAAGTGGGAGACCGTGCTCGACCTGGACGCGCTGAACGCGGCCGAGGGCACCCGCTGGGTCTGGCACGGCGCCGACTGCCTGCGGCCGAAGTACCAGCGCTGCCTGGTCGCGCTGTCGCCGGGCGGCTCGGATGCCGACGTCACCCGCGAGTTCGACCTTGCCACCAAGCAGTTCGTGGATGGCGGCTTCTCCCGCCCGGAGGCCAAGGGCGGGCTGGCGTGGATCGACGAGGACACGGTGTACGTGTTCACCGACTTCGGCGAGGGCACGCTGACCAGCTCGGGCTATCCGAACATCGTCAAGGAATGGAAGCGCGGCACCCCGATGTCGGCGGCGAAGACGGTGTACGAGGGCAAGCCGGGCGACATGTACATCGCCGCCAGCCGCGACCACACGCCGGGCCACCAGCGCGACTTCGTCAGCCGCACCATCGCGTTCTGGAACGACGAGCTGTACCTGCGCAACAAGGACGGCAGCCTGGCCAAGGTCGACGCGCCGAACAGCGCGCAGAAGGGCGTGCACAAGGACTGGCTGCTGCTGGAACTGCGCGACCCCTACGAGGCGGGCGGCAAGACCTATGCGCCCGGGTCGCTGATCGCCACGAACTTCAATGATTTCATGGCCGGCAAGCGCGACTTCAGCGTGCTGTTCGCGCCCGACGAGAAGTCCTCGCTGGCCGGCTATGCGTGGACCAAGGACCACCTGGTCCTCAACGTCATGGAGGACGTGAAGAACCGCCTGTCGGTGCTGACCCCGGGCAAGGACGGCTGGGCCCGGTCCGCGTTCGTCGGCGCGCCGTCGATCGGCACGGTCGGCGTCGGTGCGGTGGATGCCGACGACAGCAACGCGGTGTGGCTGACCGCCACCGATTTCCTCACCCCGACCACGCTGTCGATCGCCGAGATCGGGCGTGCGCCGGAGGTGCTGAAGTCCAACCCGGCGTTCTTCGACGGCAGCAAGCACGTCATGGAGCAGCACTTCGCCACGTCCAAGGACGGCACCAGGGTGCCGTACTTCCTGGTCCGTCCGAAGGACCTGAAGTTCGACGGCAAGGCGCCGACCCTGCTGTACGGCTACGGCGGCTTCACCGTGTCGATGACGCCGACCTATTCGGGCGGCATCGGCAAGGGCTGGCTGGAGAAGGGCGGCGTGTACGCGCTGGCCAACATCCGCGGTGGCGGCGAATACGGCCCGCGCTGGCACCAGGCGGCATTGAAGGCGAACCGGCACAAGGCCTACGAGGACTTCGCCGCGATCGCCGACGACCTGGTCGCGCGCAAGGTCACCTCGCCCAGGCACCTCGGCACCATGGGCGGCAGCAATGGCGGCCTGCTGATGGGCAACATGCTGACCCAGTACCCGGAGAAGTTCGGCGCGATCGTGGTGCAGGTGCCGCTGCTCGACATGAAGCGCTACAGCAAGCTGCTGGCGGGCGCGTCGTGGATGGCCGAATACGGCGACCCGGACACCGCGGACTGGGCGTTCATCCAGACCTTCTCGCCCTACCACCTGTTCGATCCGAAGAAGGATTACCCGCCGACCTTCTTCGCCACCTCGACCAAGGACGACCGCGTCCACCCGGCGCATGCGCGCAAGATGATGGCGATGATGGAAGCGGCCGGGAAGGACGTCCGCTACTACGAGAACATCGAGGGCGGCCACGGCGGCGCGGCGAACAACGCACAGGCGGCGCACATGAACGCGCTGGCCTATACCTTCCTGTGGCAGCAGCTCACCAAGGATGGTGCCGCGAGCGATTCCGGGGACGCAGGCGGATCCAAGCGCGAGCGTCGCCCACGCGGTGCGATCTCCGGATCCCGCCTGTAACCTCGCGTGCGGGCGCCCTGAAGGGCCGCCCGCATGCGGCCCATGCCGGGTGCTTCCACGATGAACCCCGCAAGTTCCCACCCGTGGTGGCGACGCACCAGGTGACGCCGTCGCCCGACCGGAGCCCACGATGAAACCGCATGCCCTCCTGCTCGCACTCGCCTTCGCCATGACCGCACCCACCCACGCCGCTGACACCCCGACCCCGCCCGACGTGGCGAAGAAGCCGCATGTCGTGCGTGCGCCGTTCGGCGCCGAGCGCCAGGACGAGTACTACTGGCTGCGCGACGACACCCGCAAGGATCCGGCGATGCTGGCCTACCTGCAGGCCGAGAACGCCTATGCCGACGTGCTGCTCGCGCCGAGCAAGCCGGTGCAGGACGCGATGTACGGCGAGATCGTGGCGCGCATCAAGCAGGACGACGCCTCGGTGCCGTTCCGCGAACGCGGCTGGTGGTACTACAGCCGCTTCGAGGCCGGCAAGGATTACCCGATCCATGCCCGCCGCAAGGACGCGGGCGGGATCGACGCGCTGTCGATCCTGCGCGCGAACGAGGCGGCCGACTTCGCCGGCGAGGAGGTGCTGCTGGACGTCAACGCGCTGGCCGCGGGCAAGGACTACTTCGCGGTGGGCGGGCGCGACGTCAGCCAGGACAACCGGTTCCTGGTGTACGGCGACGACACCAACGGCCGGCGCCAGTACACGCTGCGGGTGAAGGACCTGGCGACCGGCAAGACCCTGGCCGACGCCATTCCCGGCACCGCCGGCTACGCGGTGTGGGCCGACGACAACAAGACCTTCTTCTACATCGAGAACGACCCGGAGACGTTGCTGAGCAAGCGCGTGCGCAAGCACGTGCTCGGCACCGACCCCAAGGCCGACCCGGTCGTCTACGAAGAGGCCGACGACACGTTCTACATGGGCATCGGCCGCACCCGCGACGATGCCTACATCGTGATCGCGCTGGACAGCACGGTGTCCAACGAGACGCGCTATGCGCCGGCGTCGGATCCCGCGCAGTTCAAGGTGCTGGCGCCGCGCGAACGCGACGTCGAGTACGACGCCGACCACCATGGCGGCCGCTGGGTGATCCGCACCAATGCCGATGGCGCGACCAACTTCAAGCTGGTCACCGCCGCCGACGGCAGCGCCTCGCGCAAGGACTGGCGGGACTGGGTCGCGCACGACCCGAAGGTGTTCATCGAGGGCATCGAGCTGTTCGACGGCTTCGCCGCCATCGCCGAGCGCTCGGGTGGCCTGGAGCGCGTGCGCATCCTCAAGGACGGTGCCTCCGACTACGTGAAGGCCGACGAGACCGCGTACTCGATGGGCCTGGACGTCAACGCCGAGCCGGCCACCGACTGGGTGCGCTACAGCTACACCTCGCTGGCGATGCCGGCGACCACCTACGAACTCAACGTCAGGACCGGCGAGCGCCGCGAGCTCAAGCGCCAGCCGGTGCCCGGCTACGACCCGGCGAACTACGTGACCGAACGCCTGTGGGCGACCGCCCGCGACGGCACCAAGGTCCCGGTGTCGATCGTGTACCGCAAGGGCTTCGAGAAGAACGGCAAGGCCGCGTTGCTGCAGTACGGCTACGGCAGCTACGGCGCGTCGATGGACCCGGGCTTCTCGGTCACCACGGTGAGCCTGCTCGACCGCGGCATGGCCTACGCCATCGCGCACATCCGCGGTGGCCAGGAGATGGGCCGGCAGTGGTACGAGGACGGCAAGCTGCTGCACAAGCAGAACACCTTCACCGACTTCATCGACGTCACCGACTTCCTGGTCAAGGAAGGCTATGCGGCGAAGGACCGGGTGGCGGCGCTGGGCGGCAGCGCCGGCGGCCTGCTGATGGGCGCGGTCGCCAACATGGCGCCGGAGAAATACCGCGTGATCCTCTCGCAGGTGCCGTTCGTGGACGTGGTGACCACGATGCTCGACCCCAGCATCCCGCTGACCACCAACGAATACGACGAGTGGGGCAACCCGGAGCAGAAGCCCTACTACGACTACATGCTCGGCTATTCGCCCTACGACAACCTGGCCCGCAAGGCCTATCCGGCGATGTTCGTGGGCACCGGCCTGTGGGATTCGCAGGTGCAGTACTGGG
>ERZ1645192.4243-NODE-4243-length-11415-cov-6.336620_pt1 | contig 11415 bp, 10 predicted proteins | sample MGYA00575354_ERZ1645192 | MGnify/ENA primary metagenome ERZ1645192 (study PRJEB40844, sample SAMN11349763) | freshwater sediment metagenome | isolation source: river sediment | host: Sediment | place: India: Faizupur Khadar , New Delhi | collected 2017-02-21 ... | reverse complement strand
TCACGGCTTTCTCAAGGGCCTCTTTCACTCCCTTGGAATCCGAGGACATGCAACCGGCAGCCATGCAGCACCGGATGGTGAACTTCTTTTGCGCCGCGCGTTCTTTGGCGGCTATCTCATTCAGGTCGTCAATGTCCATGTCCGATCCATCCTTTCAATTTGTCCAAAGCGGTTTCAGCCGTCTGCCGCGGCGTCACGGTGCCGTCATACACCACCGCCGGCGCAATGCCGCAGGCGCCAATGCACCGCGCCGTCAGCAATGAAAGTTGCCCGTCCCCAGTCGTTTCGCCGGCTTTGATCCCGGCTTTCTCCTCAATGGCGCCAAGCACTTTGTCCGCCCCCTTCACGTAGCAGGCGGTTCCCATGCAGACCACGCAGGTATGCTGGCCCTTGGGCTTCAGGGTGAAGAAATGGTAAAAAGTCGCCACACCATAAACACGGCTGGCGGGGAGCTTCAGTTTGTACGCAACAAACAGCAGCAGGTCATCCTCCAGGTAACCAAAAAGCTCCTGCGCCTTGTGCAGCACCTCGATTAGGGCGTCCTGGTTAAACTGATGCTTCTTCATGTGGGCTTCAAGGATCTTGAATCGCTTGTCCCCACTCGCGTGCTCGAGAATCTTCGGCAGCCTGTTTTGTTTTTTGTTCGAAAGCGCTATCATATATGCCTGTACGTGGCAGATTTCGACAAGCCCGCCCCCCAGGTTCCGGAGGGTGATCCCGTCGAAATCCAGCCCACACACTACCGGCCCGCATCATAAATTACTGTGCATGAATTGCTATTTGATAACCTTTTTTTGACACTTTTAAGAATAAGCGAAACTTTCAACGCAAATCACGCGCAAACGAATTCGCATTTTTGCCGGGTTCCAGCTATTATCTCCACAGGAGTTCGCCCATGCCAGCGGTAGTAACAGCCATGAGAGCCGGGGAGTGGTTCAAAAAAATATACGGCCAGCAACAAAAACATCTGGTCGCAGCCCCGGGAAGGGTCAACCTCATCGGGGAGCATACGGATTACAACGATGGTTTCGTGCTGCCGATGGCGCTGGAACGATACACCGTGATTGCAGCCACGCCGCAGCAAGGCAGGGAGGTCACGATCCACAATGTCACCACCGGCGATACCGCCCTGTTCACGATCACACCAAACCTGAAACCCGGCAAACCCGACTGGGCTAACTATGTGAAAGGCGTCATCCACGGCTTTCAACTGAGGAAGAAACCCGTCCGCGGCTTTAATGCCATCATCGAGTCGGATGTCCCCTTCGGCGGCGGCCTGGCCAGCAGCGCAGCTCTTGCCGTCGCGACCGCCACCACCATCGAAATCATGGGCGGTTTCCAGCTCGCCCCCCGCGAAAAGGCTCTGCTCTGCCAGGAGGCAGAGCACCATTTCGCAAATGTGCCCTGTGGCATCATGGACCCCCTCATCGCCATACTGGCAGAACAGGATTCCGCCATGCTGCTGGACTGCAGATCCCTGGCGGTCAGGCCCGTCCCGATGCGGGACCCGTCGGTCAGGGTGCTCATCATTAATACCCGCGTCCGCCACAAAAACGCGGAAAGTGAGTACGCCGTGCGACGCAAGCAATGCATGGCTGCGGCAAAAACCCTGGGCGTCCAATCACTCAGAGACGCCACCCTGCCCCTCCTCAAAGCGGCCAAACCCTCAATGAACACGGTGGAATTCAGTCGGGCACATCATGTCATCACCGAAAACCAACGCACACTCCAGGCTGCCGCCGCCGCCGAAAAAGCCGATTGGCTCTCGTTCGGAAACCTGATGTACGCCAGCCACGCCTCGCTGCGAGACGACTACGAAGTCAGTTCTCCGGAACTGGACGCCGTGGTCCAGATCGCCACCGGGCTCGGAACCGACAACGGCGTGTTGGGCTGCAGGATGACTGGGGCCGGTTTCGGAGGTTCCGCTGTCGCACTGGTGCGGACAGACGCACTGCAGGACCTGATCAAGCGGTTCTCGGAGTCCTATGCCGACAGAACCGGCGGTGAGGCGGAGGTGTTTTCGACGCGCCCATCGGCAGGGGTTAGACTATTATAAATAGTTCTAAATCAACACTATAAAAAAATGTAAAGAATCTGTTGACGGCCTCAGTATCATTGTGATATCATACCGATACTATGAATGCACTGTCTTCCACTCAAAACCGCGAGCAGATCGCCACCGTCAAAAACGGATGGCTCATGCTCGTCATTCTCATTCTTTTCATCATCGGCTCCACAGCTCTGATGATCTACGCCATCCGCGCTGGGATCAACACTCGCACCGGGCTATTGCCAGTGCCTTTCTTCACTGCCTTCTTTCTCGAAGCCGTTGGGTGGTTCTGCGTAGCCGGCTTTTTCACTCTTCAGCCCAACGAAGCGCGAGTGCTGATCCTGTTCGGCAAATACAAGGGCACCGTTCGGCACAGCGGATTCCACTGGGGCAACCCTTTCTACTCGAATGGACAGGCCACAGCCGTGCAGGCGACCGCCTCCGCAGAAAAACCACTCCAGCCTCACCAGGTCAGGTTTCGCGGATCGCGCCGGAATAAAATCTCGCTGCGCGCCCGAAACCTCAACAGCGACAAACTCAAGGTAAACGACAAACGCGGCAACCCGATCGAGATCGCCGCAGTCGTCGTGTGGCGCGTCGAAGACACCGCACAGGCCATGTTTGACGTGGACGATTACGAAACCTACGTTCGCATTCAAAGCGAGTCGGCCATTCGCCACCTGGCGAGCCGTTACGCCTACGATCACGGCGAAGAGAACGAGGTCACCCTCCGCAGCGGCGTGGAGGATGTCTCACACGCCTTGCAGGTGGAACTTCAGGCGCGTCTCGGCAAGGCGGGAGTGGCCGTCGAGGAAGCAAGACTCACGCACCTGGCCTATGCCCCGGAAATCGCCCAGGCAATGTTGCGCAGACAACAGGCCGAAGCGGTGATCGCCGCCCGCCAGAAAATCGTGCAGGGCGCCGTAAGCATGGTGGAAATGGCCCTCAATGACTTGTCCGCAAAGAAAGTGGTCGAACTGGACGATGACCGCCGGGCCGCCATGGTCAGCAACCTGATGGTCGTCCTGTGCGGTGAATCAGAGGTGCATCCCGTCATCAACGCGGGGACCCTCTACTCGTAGTCATGGCTGAGAGAAAACCGTTTTTGCTGCGGATGGACCCGGGCCTCTGGTCGGAACTGGAGGCCTGGGCGGCGTCCGAGTTGAGAAGCGTCAACGGACAGATCGAGTATCTTCTCAGGCAAGCCGTCCAGCGTCGCAAACGGGAAGATAACAACCCGCAGGGCGCACAGGAGACCACCTCGAAAGAGGGACCGCTATGAGCATTCCCCCCTCCCTGCACCTCTGAATTCTGATCCGACTTGACCAGGCGTTAGTTGAACAGGGTTTGTTTCCAAGCCGTGAGAAGGCCAAGCGCGCCATCATGGCCGGGCAGGTCCGTGTGAACGGCCACGTCGCCGCAAAAGCCAGCGAGACCGTTGGCGAGACCGATTCGATCGAGGTGCCCGAGACAGAACGCTATGTCAGCCGCGGCGGATACAAGCTCGAACACGCGTTGCGGCATTTCGATCTATGCACACAGGGCGTCGTGGCGCTGGACGTCGGCGCATCCACCGGTGGATTTACCGATTGTCTGCTCCAGCACGGAGCGGCGCTTGTGTACGCCATAGACGTCGGCCACGGGCAACTGGCCTGGAAGCTGCGCCAGGACCCGCGCGTGGTGGTCATGGAGCGCACGAATGCCCGGAACCTTTCCCGTGGCTCATTCCCGGAAAATTTTTCCGGCGCCGGCATGGCAGTGGCGGATTGCTCTTTTATTTCTCTCACGAAAATCCTCCCGCCACTGATTGATTTGTTGAGCGCATCCGCTAAGATCGTTGCGCTTGTGAAACCGCAGTTCGAAGCCGGCAAGGCCGAGGCGGACCGCGGAGCGGGTGTGATCAGAGACCCGCTCATTCACCAGCGGGTTCTCCGCGAACTCGAGTTGTTCGTATGTGGCGATCCGCGCCTGCAGTGGTCGGGTTCGGTGGAGTCGCCATTGCTCGGGCCCGCGGGCAACAAGGAATTCCTGGCGTTAATTGAAAAGCATAGCTGACAAAATCAGGGACGTAGGCCTGGTGGCAAACACCGAAAAGGCCTCGTGCGCTGCCGTGGTCAAAAAGGCGGCGGACCTGATCCGAAAATCCGGCCGCAGGATCTGGGCTGACGAGGCCACAGCCGCGCTGGCGGGCAGCTCCTGCGGCAACTGCAACACTCTGGCGGACCTGAGCGCCAGGGTGGACCTCCTCCTGGTTTTCGGCGGGGATGGCACAATGCTCCGCGCCGCGCGCGAAGTCACGGGCTCGGCCACCCCCATGCTCGGCGTAAACACCGGCAGCCTGGGCTTCCTCACTGCGGTCTCCGCCCGCGATATTGGCCGTGCTCTGACCCGGATCTGGCGTGGAGAAATCCGCTTTGAACAGCGCGTTCTGCTCAAGGCGGAGGGTTTGACCAACGGCCGGCGCTTTTCACAACAAGCCCTGAACGATTTCGTGATCAGCCGCAGCACCGCCTCGCGCCTGATCGAGCTCGAGGTCAAAATTGACGGGGAAGCCCTCACACGCTATCGCTGCGACGGCTTGATCGTCAGTTCACCCACGGGTTCCACTGCTTACTCCCTGGCCGCGGGCGGCGCAGTGGTCTTCCCGACGGCCAACGTGCTCGAAATCTCCCCGATCTGCCCGCACACCCTGTCGAACCGTTCACTCATCGTGCCGCTCGACTCGACCATTCAGGTAAAAGTGGTCAGCCTCCGGCCAGAGACCAGCCTCAGCGCCGACGGCCAGGTCGTCACAGAGCTCGCCTCCGGCGATGTCCTGACAATCCGCCGGGCCCGCGACCCTATTCGGCTGACCTATCTTGCGGACAGCTCATTCTGCGAGACCCTCCGCCTTAAACTGCACTGGCGCGGAGCCTCGTTCTAAAACCATGGTGCGCCTCAAAGACATCGCCCAAGCAACCGGCCTGTCATTAATGACCATCTCGAAGGCACTTCGCGATGAGCATGACATTTCTCCGGCGACAAAGGCGCGTGTAAAAGCAGTGGCACAGCAGATGGGCTACGTGCCGGACAGCAGCGCTCGAAGTCTGCGCACCCGCAGCACGCGTCTGCTGGGCATTGTGATCTCCTCGGTCACAAACCCGATCTTTGCTCGAATGGTGCTGGCCATCCAGGAAAAGGCCTTCGAGCTCGGCTACGATGTGCTGCTCTCCTACACCGGGAACGACCCCGAACGCGAGGACATGGCCTTGCGACGCTTGCTGGCGCGGCGTGTCGAGGGAATCTTCGTGTCGCCGGTTTACCGGATCACCGGGGCAGTGCGCATTTACCAGGAACTGGCAGGCCAGAACACGCCAACAGTCCTCCTGGGCCACCCAACCCAATTCTGCAGCCAGTTTCCAAGCGTAGAATGCGACGACACTCTCGGCGCCTACGATGTCACGCGACATCTGCTCAGTCTCGGGCATCGAAAAATTGCGTTCCTGGGCGGGCCGCCCGGCACTCCGTGGACGGCCGAGCGCTTCGATGGCTACCGGCGCGCCCTGCGCGAGAGTGGACTCGACACGGAAGACGGGCTGATCTTCCAGGCCGGAAGCAGCATCGATGCCGGGCGCAAAACCGCCGAGCAGATTATCTCCGAGCACACCGGGGCCACGGCAATCCAGGCAGTCAACGACCTCGTCGCGGTGGGTTGCGCGGAGGTATTTCTCGAGCGTGGACTGCGCATCCCGTCCGACGTCTCAATCACCGGTTTCGGAAATGTAACTGTCAGCGAGCACTTTCGGGTCCCTTTGACCACCTCGAACCAGCCGAAATACCGGCTGGGCCTGGCCGGAATGGACCTGATGCTTCAGCTTCTCAAAGGCCGCAAGACCGATCCCCTTCGTCTGCCCCCCGAATTGGTGGTCCGCTCCAGCAGCGGCACCGCTCCTGCTTCATCTGTCTTTGAGCGTCTTTAAGGCGCTCACAAACAGAAACAAGCAGTATGAAACGAATATTAACCATCGCGCTGGTCGTTATCGGCGTCTCGGGTGTCCTCTGGATGGCTAAAGGTTGGACACTCCGCAAAGGCGACGACAAGATCGCCAAGTTCAACGCGGATTGTGACAACCTCATCCTGGGCATCCAGCAATACAGGGAATTCGTCGGGTCATACCCGGGCGGGAATAATGCCGCCATCGCAAAAGCGCTGCTGGGCCAGACCGAGAAGAAGGTGCTCATCCTGGCCGTCCGCCGCAGCGACATGAACGATAAGGGCGAAATGTTGGATCCGTGGCGCACGCCACTCCAGTTCTACTTCTCGCACAACGAGGTCATGATCCGCTCAGCCGGACCGAACAAGGTGTTCGAGGATAGCGCCACGCTGAGCGCAGACGACCTTTACCGTTGCGCGGGAAAAGAAAAATAAAACGCGATCCGGCGCCGCTCGGAATCGCCCCGGTTTGAGCGGCGAACCCGTTGTTCCGTCAGCCAGGTTCTCTACCCCTGGCTGGATGGCAGACTGCCGAGATCCATCGCGCAATTCAGAGGATGCCCCCTTACCGGCATCCCTCCACATCCCTCGCTCAGATCTTTGGCTCCCAACCTTTCCGGTAAGTCCGTCCCCAGAACTTCCTCACTTCCCGTTCTTTGTTGAGAAGTCTGCGGCTCTTCGGATCAAAATCCACAGTCCGGCCGCTGCGCCAGGCAATGTTGCCAAGATGGCATATAAGCGCGCTCTTCTGGCCTTCCTCAATTTCGGCCTTTAGCGGCGCGCCATCCGTAATCGCATCCACAAAGTTTTGGAAGTGAAGCGCGTCGAACTGGAACAACCCCCTGGTTTGTTTTCCGCTGATTTCACGAAGCACTTTGTTCCTGGGATCGTAAAAAATGGCGTTCGAACCGGTGATCACCATCGTCCCGTCGCTGCCCAGAAAGCTGACGCCAAATCCGCTGCCTTCGGACCCGCGCGGGGCGCAACTGTGTCCTTCCCATGAAATCCCCTTGTCCCCATAGTCGAAAGCGGCCAGGGTCGTATCCGGCATCTCCCAATCATCCTTGTGGAAGTAACGGTTTCCGGCACAGGTGATTCTCTTTGGCAGCCCAACCTGGAGCCCCCATAAGGCGAGATCAATGGCATGCACACCATTGCCTCCCAGTTCCGCAGTGCCCCAGTTCCAAAACCAATGCCAGTTGTAGTGAACGACGTTGTCGCGATAGGGTTGCTCCGGCGCAGGCCCCTGCCAGAGGGAATAATCAAGCCAGTCCGGAACAGGCGCAGGCTTCCCGTAGCCAATGGGTTCCCGTTTGTTGGCATACCAGCAACGCGCAAAATGGACTTTCCCGATCTCGCCTGCCAGCAACCCTTCCATTGCCTCCACCACCCACGGCCAGCTCCGCCTCTGGTTCCCAAGCTGGACAACACGCTTGTGCTTCCGCGCTGCGGCAACAACCATCGCGCACTCCGCGGCATTGTGACTGCCGGGCTTCTCCAGGTAAACGTGCTTGCCCGCCGCGCAAGCCAGCACCGCAGCCGGCGTGTGCCAATGGTCAGGCATTGCAATCGAGACGGCGTCCAGATCCCGGTCCTCGAGCACCCGCCGAAGGTCCTTTTCTCCCTTCGGCGCTCTTTCCTGGTGCCTCGCGACCGCCTCAATTCCCTTCTGCATCGCCCGGCTGTCCACATCGCACACGCAGGTGATCTCCGCGTTGGGCACCTTCGACCAGGCTGTAATGTGTCCCATGCCGCGCCCGTTGCAGCCCACGATCGCCAAGCGCAGTTTCTTGCTCGGAGCGACGGCCCCGTGAATGGCGGGAGCCGCTGCCAGCACGGCAATTCCACCCGCAAACAGGGAGGTGTTCTTAAGAAAGTTTCTTCGATTCATTGTTGCATTCATAAATGGTTGTGTTGTCAGTATCATGCGGACCCTGATGCGGCCCGCTGACCGCTCCAGTAATTCTGAAGCCTCGCAAATTCGTCGAACATCAAGCAAGGCATCTCGGGAGCGACGCCCAACGCCTCCCACGCGCCGTAATCGAACGCGATGAAGCCCCCGTCGGCCGTGCCCCAATGCCGCACCAGCAGGCGGGCTTCCTCCCGGATCTCTTTTTCGTTGCCACGCGGCATGGTGGATTGAATATCCACCGTCGCCAGGAAACAGACCTTCCCCCGGAATTGATCCCCGAACTCGACCAGGCCGTAACTGCGTGATTGCTGCATGTTCAGCACATCCGCCCCGGCTTCTATCAGCGTGGGCACAAAGGCATTGATTTTGCCGCAGCTATGCAGAATCACATGCCACCCGCATTGGTGGATGACATCAAAAATCCGCCTGTAACGAGGAGTGAAAAACGTGTCCAGCATCCTCTTGCTGATAAACGGCCCTTCCTGCGTGCCCCAGTCATCCGTGACGAAAAGCCCGTGTATGCGGTTTCCAAACCTGCGGTGCAGCTCGCGGCACTGCTCGATTTTGAACTCCGCAATCATGTCGAGCACACGATGGATTTTTTCCGGTTCAGCGTAAAAGTCCTCCATCGTCTCGGCAAAGCCGCGAAGCTTGTGCAGGCGCGAGAACAGGAGGCTGTGCGCGGTAAGCGCCACGTAACGGGCGCCCGCCTCATCGATCATCGGCCCCAGGCGTTCGTAGTAAAACGGGTTCCGCGCATCCGGAGGACGGTAGGAATCGAGCGCCCCCCAATCGGAGAGCGGACAGCTTGTGACCTGGCCAATGTTTTTAAGGTCTGTGCCGCTCCATCCGCAACCCCAATCGTCCTGCACCGGATTGTCAAAGAACCAGCCCGCCTCCGCTCGATCCATCTCCCATATATTGCAGACGTCATCGGGAAAACCAGGCATCTTGTGGTTCCAATGCTGCCAGAACGGCAGCCGTGGAGGGCCGCCAAATTCAATTGCGCGTCGGACGATCTCGTAGGACGTCATGGCCATCCAGATGAAGAAGCAAAACCGGAGAAAGGTCAATCACTTGTGGCCTGCAGCTCTTGAATTTTCCCGCGTCTGTAACTGATCAGCCACGCTCGCGCACCCGCACCTGAAGCACTCACATTTGCCAACGGGCGGCCAACTGCCCCTGCAAATCTGTGCGCTGTGCTGAAACACCAACAGGAGTGATGCCACCCCCCCCAGCCCGGCAATCTCGATCCAATCACTCACATCAAACTTTTTCTATCACCGAGCTTGCTGGATTCATTTTCCGGATTAGTATTAGAAAAATTCAGCGCGTATAAATCTTATCTTATGTTTGAAAGACGAGTGCCAACTGGCCTATCCCATACACCCCGCCGCCATTGTCAGAACACGATTATTCTCAGGAATCGCCTGTCTCGCGCGACTCCGCTGCTGGCGGTGCTGGTACTTTCCCTCCTGAATCCCGGGCTCTCCAGCGCTCTCGCCCAGAGCACCGCCTTCACCTACCAGGGCCGGCTCGATGACGGAAACGCTCCCGCCAATGGAATTTATGATCTGCGCTTTACGCTGTACGACGAAGCCGGGGGCGGAGTGCTGCGGGGCGGTCCGGTGACCAATAACGCTATCGTGGCAAGCGCTGGACTGTTCACCATGACGCTGAATTTTGGAGCGGACGTGTTCAATGGCGCGCCTTGCTGGCTGGAACTCGCGGTGCGGACCAATGGCAGCGGACCGTTCACCCTCTTGAAACCGCGGCAACTGCTGACGCCCGCGCCATACGCCGTGGCTGCAGCCAAGGTCATCGGGCCGGTCGCCGCGAACCAATTGAGCGGGACCATCCCAGCCACAAGCCTCAACGGAACTTATTCCGGGGCGGTAGTTCTGAACAACGCAGACAATCTCTTCAGTGGAGTGGGAGCCGGTTTAACCTCCCTGAATGCTTCCCGCCTCAGCAGCGGCACCGTACCCGACGCGCGCCTGGCGCAGAACCTGGCTCGCACCAATCAGGTGTGGTTGTTAGGCGGCAACCTGGGCACTTTGGCCGACAAGCAATTCATCGGGACTGCGGATGAGCAACCGCTGGAATTAAGGGCATTCAACCAACGCGCCTTGCGCCTGGAACCGAAAGCCATCAGCCCAAACGTGATTGGGGGCTCTCAGGCAAACTATGCGGCCCCGGCCATTCATGGCGCGACGATTGGCGGTGGCGGTGCTCAGGGATTGAGCAACCGGGTAACTGAGGTTTTTACCACGATTGGGGGCGGATTAGCCAATCTGGCCAGCGGGCAGTTTGCTGCCGTGGGAGGAGGAAACGACAACACCGCCTCCGGGACTTACGCCACCGTTGGCGGTGGCTTTACCAACCGCGCCAGCAGCGGATCGGCCACGGTAGCGGGCGGCGAGCGCAACTTGGCTGCCGGAGTCGGGGCCACGGTGGGCGGTGGATTGGGGAATCTGGCAGAAGCGGATTGGACAACCGTGAGCGGCGGCACCGCCAATCGCGCGTCAGATATTTTCGCCACGGTGGGCGGCGGTTGGAACAATACGGTCAGCGGCGCCGCCGCCACGGTCGGTGGCGGAGAAGCTAACAGCGCCACCAACGCGCGGGCCACAGTGGCAGGAGGTCTGCAGAATATCGCCAGCGCCCAGTTTGCGACGGTTGGAGGCGGTGGCGGCAATGCAGCCACCGGCTCGCGGGCGACCATCAGTGGCGGCGAAGGCAACAGCGCCACCGGCAGCTATGCCACCATTCCCGGGGGCATTCTCAACCAGGCCACCCACTATGCGTTTGCCGCCGGGCGACGCGCCAAGGCCAATCATCAGGGCGCTTTCGTGTGGGCGGATTCCACAAATGCCGACTTTGCTTCCAGTGCCAACAACCAGTTTCTCATTCGCGCCACCGGCGGCGTCGGCGTCGGAACCACCAACCCTTCGGCGCCATTATCCGTCTCCGGGCCCGATCCAGTGGATGCCTTTTCCGGCCAGTTGGCACTCGCCGGCACCAGCACCTCCGGCGCCACCGACACCGGCGCCGGACTGCGCTTCACCGGACATGACGGCGTCATCGCGCGCGACTGGGGATTCATTCGCGGTCTCAAGGCCAACAGCACGACGGGCAACACCATTTCCTACCTCACCTTTGGCACGCGCGGTTATACAGGGGCACCGGCCGAGCGCATGCGCCTTGACATCACCGGGCTTACCGTCAATGGCACGTTCGTCAGCAGCAGCGACCGCAACGCGAAGGAGAACTTCGCACCCGTGGATCCGCAGGAAATTCTGGCGAAGGTGGCGGCATTGCCCATTAGTCGGTGGAACTACAAGGAAGACACGGACAACCCTCACCTCGGCCCGATGGCGCAGGATTTCAAAGCCGCCTTTGGAACTGGAGCGGATGACCGGCATATCGCCACCGTGGACGCCGACGGCGTGGCCTTGGCCGCCATCCAGGGCTTGAATC
>ERZ1645192.4241-NODE-4241-length-11418-cov-4.069700_pt1 | contig 11418 bp, 13 predicted proteins | sample MGYA00575354_ERZ1645192 | MGnify/ENA primary metagenome ERZ1645192 (study PRJEB40844, sample SAMN11349763) | freshwater sediment metagenome | isolation source: river sediment | host: Sediment | place: India: Faizupur Khadar , New Delhi | collected 2017-02-21 ... | reverse complement strand
TGGCCGGGCCATGCAAACCCAGGTTATAAATCAGCAGCCGCCCAAAAGCAAAAGCCCGTTCCCTGATAGTTCGCAAGGGTAGCACAAACTGCGCAAAGAAGAAGATCCAGAAAATAAACCCCCAGAAGCAGTAATCAAACTGCTGATACTCCACAATAAAGGCCCGAATGGTATTTTGCCCACCGTGGGTCATTAAGATGATCAAATAGATGGCTAAAACGCCCCCAATCACCATCAGCGCTCTACGCCAGGCCGGGTTGTTTGGCAGCCGATTCTGAATAAAACTCCTTAACCACTGCATAGCTTAATTCTATCCTAAATCATAAAAATCAACACCAAATTTCCCGGCCATTTTTAACCCTCTACTGATTATATCGGCGCAGGCCGCTGATATGCTACAATACCTGCACGAACAAGATATTGTGATTGGGAGAAGTACCATGTTCAGAGCACTTTTCATCTCATTATCAAAGGCCATGTGGGCGCAGCGGCTCATCACAAATCTGCCCTTTGCCTGGCGGGCCGCTTCGCGTTTTGTCGCCGGTGAGACTCCTGCCGCAGCCATTCGCGCGGTCAAAGAACTGAATGATAAAGGTATTCTGGCTACCCTCGATCATCTGGGTGAAAATACCACACTGCCCGCCGAAGCGGTTCAGGCAACTGACGAAATTCTGATCATCATTGATGAAATCAAACGTTCTGGTGTCCGTTCGAATATTTCCATCAAGCTTAGCCAGATTGGCTTGAATCTGGATGAAGGACTTTGCCGCCAAAACCTGAGCCGAATTTTGGAACGGGCCAAGGCAACTGGCAATTACATCCGCATAGATATGGAAGACTCGCCGGTTACCGATAAAACCCTGGGCCTTTTAGCCTGGGCGCGTGAACAGGGCTTTACTGAGGTGGGAACAGTCATTCAATCCTATCTTTTCCGCAGCGAGGCGGATATTCGCACGCTTCTTTCCCAGGGCGTACGCGTCCGGCTGGTCAAAGGTGCCTATCGTGAACCTGCCAGCGTTGCCTTTCCCAAAAAATCAGACGTGGACGCCAATTATGATCACCTTACAGACGTGCTGCTGGACGGTACCCTGGCGGCTGCATCACCGGTCATCAGCGCTGACGGTCGCACGCCTCCCATTCTGGCAGTAGCCAGTCACGATGAGGCTCGCATCGCCTATGCCCGAACCGCGGCTCGCCAGCGCGGCATTCCCGAATCCGCCATCGAATTCCAGATGCTGTACGGCATTCGGCGTGATTTGCAGGAAAGCCTTGCCCGGGCTGGCTACCCTGTCCGTGTGTATGTTCCCTATGGCACCCACTGGTACCCATACTTTATGCGCCGCCTGGCAGAGCGCCCGGCGAACTTCTGGTTCTTCCTCTCCAACCTGTTCAAAAAATGAGCGCCTCCTCCAAACCACTCGCCATCATCACCGGGGGCGCAGTTCGCCTTGGTCAGGTCATTGCCCTGTCGCTGGCAAATGCCGGTTACACCATTGGCCTGCATTATCACACCTCCGAATCGGCTGCCCACCAGACTGCCCGGCAGCTTTCCGCTCAGGATGCGCTGGCCTTTGTTCACTCAGCCGACTTGCGTGACCCCGCGCAGGTTGATGCGTTGTTTGCCCACGCTGCCGAGACGGAGCTCCCACTCCGCGTTCTGATCAACTCGGCCTCGGTCATGCCGCGCGCCGATATTCTGCAGATGCCGGTTTCCGAATGGGATGATACCCTGGCCTTGAATCTGCGCGCACCCTGGCTTTGTGCCCGCAGCGCCGCAAAACAGATGGATGCCGCCGGCGGCGTGATTGTTAACCTGACTGATGCCGGCGCGGGGCGGGTTTGGACAGGCTATCCGACCTACATTATTAGCAAATCCGGTCTGGATACCCTCACGCGTCTTCTGGCGCGTGCCCTGGCGCCGAAAATCCGCGTCAATGCCGTGGCGCCTGGCCTGATTTTGCCTTCTGCCGATATGTCCCCCTCAGAGTGGGATCGTTTGGTGGACCGCACACCCCTGAAGAAGGCTGGTGATACTCAAGCCATTGCTGATGCCGTCCACTTTCTCATCAACAATCCCCACATCACCGGGCAGACCCTGGTCGTGGATGGCGGCTATCAATTGATATAGGAAACGCATGGACTCCAAACCATTAAATCCATTTTCCCTGATTTTAAAAGCCTCGCGCCCCTGGCTGCTGCTTTCCGCGGCGTTGTTTTATGTTCTGGGTTCGGGCGTGGCGATTCACCAGGGACAGGCTATCGCCTGGCCAAATTTCTTCTTCGGTTTGACTCTTATCATCCTCCTGCTGTTGGGCGGGAATTATCTCAAACGCTTTTATGATCCTCCGTCATCTGTGCCCGAAAAAACACCATCCAGCTTGAGCCAGCAGCAGGCCGAACACCAGGTTTACCTGTTAGCCGCAGTCGCGCTCTTGACCATTGGCGCTGGATTAACCATCGTCCTCTTTCTTCAAGGCGTACTGACATGGATAGCGCTTATCGTCTTAGGGGCTGCCATTGCGCTTGTGCTGGCACATGGTATCCCGCCCTTTAGACTGGTTTATTCCGGTTACGGCGAACTGGTCGAGACTGCGGTAATGACGCTGCTGATCCCCGTGTTTGCACAGCTATTACAGCTGTCCCAACTCCACCCGCTCTTACTGCAGATGATTTTTCCCCTCGCCTTGATTTATCTGGCAGATTTACTGGCCCTGTCTCTTGAAACCTACGCCGCTCAGCTCAAATTTCGACAACGGACGTTGATCATTCGCGCCGGCTGGGAGTGGGGGATGCGCCTTCATAACTACCTGCTGGTTTCGGCCTTTTTGCTGATTGCCCTGCTCGCGTTGCTTGGTCTGCCGTGGTCATTGGCCTGGCGGGCGTTCCTGGCGTTTCCCATTGCGATCTATCAGATCTGGCAAATTTGGTCAATCTCCCAGGGCGCTCCGCCCAACTGGAAAATACTTCGTCTGACGGCTGTGGCAACAGTGGCAATGATTTTATATCAGTGGATTATCTTCTTGTGGACGCTCTAATACAGGATTAACCCGATGCCCGAATTTTTGACCCTTGTCCCTCCCGCCGAAGCGCTGAATCGCCTGTTGGATAATCTCCCTCTGGGACCTATTGGAGTGGAAACACTTCCCGTTCCTGCTGCGCTGGACCGCGTAGTCGCCCAAACCATCCTTGCCGTTGATCCCTTGCCTGCCTTTTCGCGCAGTACGGTTGATGGTTACGCAGTTCTGGCCCCAGACACCCATGGCGCCAGCGAAACACTCCCCGCTTACTTAAAGATTCTGGGGGAGGTCAGCATGGGGATTACCCCGCAATTTCGTATAGCCAGAGGGGGCGCGGCCATTATCCATACAGGGGGCATGCTTCCCCCCGGCGCAGACGCCGTCGTGATGCTGGAATACACTCAACAGGCTCGTCCCGGTGAAATTGAAATCCTGCGGCCTGTCGCTTCTGGCGAGAATCTCCTGCTGCCGGGGGAGGATGTTCAACCCGGACAGGTTTTAATCCAAGCCGGTCATTCCCTCCGCCCGGCGGAAATGGGCGGGTTGATGGCTCAGGGCCTGACCACCGTGGTTGTCTCTCGACGTCCACGGGTCGCCATTATTTCCAGCGGAGACGAACTGATTTCTCCTGATCGCACGCCCGCTCCCGGTCAGGTGCGCGATATTAACAGCTATTCTCTCGCTGCGCTGGTGCAAAAGCATGGCGGCGAGCCGGTTTTATGCGGCATTGTCCCCGACCGTCCTGAAGCACTGGCTGAAGAACTTCGCCGCGTCCTCCCCGAAGCTGACCTGACGTTGGTAACCGCTGGTTCATCGGCCAGCACGCGTGATTTTACAGCCCGCGTCATACAACAAATCGGTGCACCCGGCGTTCTCGTTCATGGCGTCAATGTCAAACCGGGCAAACCCACCATCCTCGCTGTCTGTGATGGCAAACCCATTATTGGCCTGCCCGGCAACCCGGTCAGCGCGTTGGTCATTGCCGAGCTTTTCGTCGCCCCGGTTATTCACCGTCTATTGGGGCGCATCCCCCCTCGGGTTGGCTCCATTCGGGCTCGCCTTGCTGCCAATATCCCTTCGCAAGCCGGGCGTGAAGACTATTTCCCGGTTCGCCTGACGGCCCAGTCTGGCACGCTTCAAGCTGCACCCATCTTCTTCAAGAGCAATCTGATATTTTCACTCTCTAGTGCTGATGGCCTGGTCTGTATTCCTGCCGATACCACTGGCCTCGCCGCTGGCGAATGGGTGGATGTGCGGATGATGCTCTAACAAAGGATGCCCCATGTCAGTTTATTTGACCGATATTCCCCTCGCTGAAGCACAATCTTGTCTTCTCGCCGCCCTCAAAGCCGCCAGACTGGACTGCATCCTGGGTATTGAGACCATTCCGCTCGACGAGCAGGCTCTGGGCCGCGTCCTGGCCGAACCCGCCTGGGCACGCTTGTCCTCACCCCATTACCACGCCTCTGCAATGGATGGTTTTGCACTTCGAGCAGAAGACACCCGTGGAGCACAGCCATCGGCACCGGTAACACTGGCAGTCAATGAACAAACTGTCTATGTCGATACTGGCGATCCACTCCCCGATTGGGCCAATGCCGTGATCCCAATTGAACTGGTCGAATCATTAGATGATCTTACACAGATAGCTGCAGACGTTCGCCAGCCGCATAACATTCGTATTCGCGCTGCCGTAACCCCCTGGAGTCATGTTCGCCCAATGGGCGAGGACATTGTCGCCACGCAATTGGTGCTGCCGGCCGGGCAGGTCCTCCGCCCAGTGGACCTGGGCGCTCTTGCTGCCGGTGGTTTTACTGAACTCCGCGTCAGCCGCCACCCTCGCGTCGCCGTCATCCCCACCGGAACCGAACTCATCCCCATCGGTGCGCCGATTAAATCAGGCGATATCATCGAGTACAATGCCGTGGTCCTGTCTGCCCAAGTCAACGCCTGGGGCGGTGAAGCTCATCGTTTCCCCATCATTCCAGACGACTTCTCATTGATCTGCCAGCAGGTGCAGCAGGCTGCTGACACCTCTGACCTGGTTTTGCTCAATGCCGGCTCTTCCGCCGGATCAGAGGATTACTCCGCCCGGGTCATTGAACAGTTGGGCTCGGTGCTTGTCCATGGTGTGGCTGTCCGCCCAGGACACCCGGTCATCTTCGGAATGGTGAAGCATACCCATGGATCCGGTCAAACGCCTATCATCGGCGTCCCGGGTTACCCCGTCTCTGCCGCACTCACCGGCGAGATATTTGTCGAACCGTTGCTGGCGCTCTGGACCGGGCGACAGCCGCTTCAACCGCAGGTTGTTGAAGCCCAGCTCACCCGCAAACTGACTTCTCCCGCCGGCGATGATGATTTTGTCCGGGTTGTGGCGGGGCGTGTGGGTGACCGTCTCTTAGCCGCACCGCTAACGCGCGGCGCCGGTGTCATCACTTCCCTGGTACGTGCTGATGGCATTGCCATTCTGCCGCGCGGCGTCCAGGGCCTGGATGCTGGTTCTCCGGTTCAAGTTCGGCTTTACCGCTCCAGCGCCGAATTAGACCGCACCATTTTTGCAATCGGATCGCATGACCTGACCCTCGACTTGCTCGCGCAGTACCTGTCTGAGCGCAGCCGCCGCCTGGTCTCTGCCAATGTGGGCAGCCAGGGTGGTCTGGTCGCCTTGCGTCGCGACGAAGCACACCTTGCCGGATCTCATTTGCTCGACCCCTCTACTGGTCAATACAACTTGACTGCCATTCGTGAATACCTGCCCGAAACCCCCGTCCGCGTCATCGCCTGGGTGGACCGCACTCAGGGCCTGCTGGTCCGGCGTGGGAACCCACTCCACATCACCACCCTCTCAGATCTGACCCGCCCCGATGTGCGTTTTGTCAATCGTCAGCGCGGCGCTGGAACGCGCATTTTGCTGGATTATCACCTCGCTCAGCTTGGTGTGACCTCAGACCAGGTGCACGGGTACCAGCAGGAAGAATATACGCATCTGGCCGTGGCTGCTGCGGTGGCTTCAGGGCGCTCCGATTGTGGACTTGGCATCGCTGCTGCCGCTCAGGCGCTCGACCTGGATTTTATCCCGCTCTACCAGGAGCAGTATGACCTCGTCATCCCCGTTGCCCATCTTGCTGGGCCGCTGCTGTCCCCGCTCTGGGATCTGATGGCAGATTCTCGTTTTCGCCAGACGGTTGCTGCGCTTGCCGGTTATCAAGTTGAACGCATGGGCGCCATTGTTTTAGATCAGTCATAGACCAGGAGGAAAAATGCCAATCCCCGCCAATTTGCCTGCTCCTCAATTTTCCTTGCCCGACGAAACTGGGCAAATTCACAGCCTGAAAGATTTTCTGGGGCAGTGGATTGTGCTCTACTTCTATCCCAAAGATGACACCCCCGGCTGTACAACCGAGGCCTGCAGTTTTCGCGACGGTTACGCCGATTATCGGCGGGCTGGGGTTGTTGTTCTTGGTATCAGCCCCGACTCGGTCAAATCCCACGCCAAATTCAAAGCCAAATATGAACTGTCCTTCACCCTGCTCTCTGATGATGGGCACCAGGTCTGTGAGGCCTATGGTGTTTGGGGGCGCAAGAAATTCATGGGCCGCGAATACGATGGCGTCTTTCGCACCACCTTTTTAATCTCGCCCACTGGACAGATTCATCAGGTGTTTGAGAATGTCAAACCAGATGGACACAGCGCCCAGGTGCTGTCAGCCATCCCCGCAGACTAATCGCGCTCGACAGTTTGACCAATTTGCAGCGAGAATAAGGCGCTTTTCGTGGGAGCATCAATCAGCATTTGCAGGTTGACGCCTTCCAGGTATTTAATCATCATCGCCTGCAAATCACCCCACATATACTGTGCTGTGCACTCTTCCTGACGCATGCAGGGCGTAGCGCAATCCAGGCACTCATTGATCACCAGATTGCCTTCCAGCGCTTCAGAAATTTGCAGCACGCTGATCTCTTCTGCCGGGCGGCTCAGCCGCAGGCCGCCGCGCGGCCCGGGGGTTGCCTTGATCAAGCCTGCCTGCATTAAGGTATGCCCAATCTGATGAAGAAATGGCAGGGGAATTTGCAAGCTTTCCGCCATCAGGGCGGTCGGTTGGGCTGTGTTGTCTGGGTCAGAGGCCAGTTTTACCATTAATTGCAAACCATAATCTAATCGTCGGCTAATGCGAAACACGGAACACCTCTATTGATAAACTCTGATAAGTGTATATAAAAGATAGCTTTATTCTGCAATCAGGTGTAGTGATTTTTATCCTGATTGCAGCCGGATAAATTCTTGACTTATAGGATATAGAATGTTGGGCTGATTCGTTCACCAGTAACAACCGCCGCCCGACTTATTGCACCCGCAGCAAGATCTTCCCTTTGCTCCAAAGCTCTTCCAGGCGATAGTAATTCCGCTGGTCGCTGGAAAACAGGTGAATCACAATATCACCCAGGTCCAGCACCAGCCACCCATCTCCCGTTGAACCCTCGCGGCGCCCCTTCTGCTGATTGGCTTCCTTAACTTTTTCCATCACCGCATCAGCCAGACCGTCCAGCATGCGTTCGCTTGTCCCAGAGCAAATCACAAAATAATCTGCAAAAGCTGCAAGTTCGTGAATATCCATCAAAAGGATGTTTTCGCGCTTCTTCTCCTCCAGGGTATTCACAATGGTACGGGCCAGTTCAAGTGTATTCAGGTCTCACCTCATAAGAATTGATTTGGGTATATTTTAGCATAAATCTCAATCATCCGGCGTTCCCCACCTTAAATCTCGCCAGCGGAGTGTAGATTGGCCCTTCGGGCTTTAAATCGCTTTTGAATAGGCATACGCTGTCGGCTGTAAGGCTGCCCAGGCGCTGTGCCGAAACCCGGCTGAGGCCATCTGCGATTTGCTCAATTTGTCGGGGTGGCAGGTGCTGTTGAGCCCGTCCCAGCGTCAGGTGAGGTGAAAAAGCCTTATCTTCAACCGCATACCCCAGCCCTACCGCCGCAGATTCTACTGCTTTGTGCAGTTCTGCCAGCTCAGGCCCGGCCTGAATACCCACCCACAACACCCGCGGGCGGCGCAGACTCGGAAATGCTCCCAGTCCACCAATAGAAAACGTTACCGGGGCTTGTGTTCGCAGAGCCGCTGGCAGCGACCGGCTCAATAACTGCAACTTACTTGGCGCCGACTCCCCCAGGAATTTGAGCGTAAGGTGTTGATTTTCCGTTGCCACCCAGCGTACGCCGCTTGTAATTTCAAGTTGCAGCTTATGGCTTAGTTCCTCAAGGGCTTTATGGATTGCTTCTGGTAATTCAATGGCAATAAAGGCTCGGATTTCACTCATCAGGTTTCCTTAGTATCAAATCTGCACTTCTTTTCATTATAGCAAACTTATCGCCAATCGTAATCCTCTACACATTTGCCCGCGAATGTGGTATAAGAAAAGTGCCCTGCTGTGTTCGTGATGCAGCATGACCGGTTTTGAGCCAACACTTTTTAATTGGGACCCTCTATTATATAGATGACGCGATAGGCCTCGGCCAAGGCGAAGTCTATGTAGCGGAACCCAGCCTGCGCAAGCAGGTTCAAAACTTTGCAGCACACGGCATGGTGGGGCGCTTTTTTCAAGATTAGATCAACGGCCATAACCGTTGATTTTTGTTTCTCTCCAGCGATTGACATTCATCCATAATGACATTAAACTAATTTTATAGCCACCTTTAAAATTTCTCATTCAGGAGCAATCCAATGTCATCAACGTTTCAACTAGTGGTGCGTGCCGGCAATTTGACCGGGCAGTCTTTCGCTCTGGATCGCCCAGAAATTGTTCTCGGGCGAGATTTAGCCAACGACATTGTCGTCACAGATGCCGAAGTCTCCCGCCGCCATGCCCGCATCTTCCTCAAAGGCGATAACTATGTGCTGGAAGATCTCGGTTCCACCAACGGTACTTTTGTCAACGGTCAGCGGCTGACCGGTCCGTATATCCTGCAGCCCGGTGAATATATTAACCTGGGCGAAAACGCAACTATCGAATTTGTCGCTGTAGAAATCGATCCGGACGCCACGCTAATCAGCAGCAATCTGCGCCCTGCTATGGCCCCGCTTGCACCCGAACCAGCATATGCACCCCCGCCAGAGCAGCCTGCGCCGATGAAACCCATGCCAGCGCCAATGCCGGCCCCGGCCGCACCTCAGCCTGCCTATGTTGGACAGGCCCCCGCACAGCCATCCCCTGTGATCAACCCGCCCGCCCGTAAGAAAATGTCCTGGATTATCTGGGTATTGATCGCGTTGGGCGTTTTGATTTTGGGCTGCATTCTCCTGCTGGTCATCATTGATGTTGCCAACCTCTGGTGCACCCTGGGCGGCAGCCTCTTCAACAACATCTGGCCCGGCTCTTGCCCGTAAAGTGGGTTATATCCTGTGGGAAAATCCAAATCTGAACCCCAGCAAAATAATCCATCATCGCCTTCTGTGAATCCGGCTCCTCAGCCCGACCAGAACGGTTCCCCACTCTGGGGCAACAACGTCAAGCTGATCGTTGGTCTGACGTTGATGGCAATCCTGGCTGGCCTGCTCATCCGATTCCGCAATCTCATTGGCCCGCTTCTGGTTGCCTTCATCCTGGCCTTCCTTCTCCACCCCATTGCTGCCTGGCTGCAAAAACGCCTTAACTCCAAATGGCGGCTCTCCGTCAATCTAGTTTACCTGGTCTTGCTCATCTTGCTGATTGGCTCATTAACCTGGGGCGGTTTCGCACTTGTAGATCAAGTCCAAAATCTGATCAGCTTTGTCCAGCGCCAGATTGCCGCCTTCCCTGCCTGGTTTGACAAAATTGCCGCCACGCCGCTCATTATCGGCCCCTTCACTTTTGACCTCTCCAAGTTTGATCTGGGTAATCTGGGAGACCAGGTGCTTGGAATGGCCCAAACCGTTCTTGGCAAATTGGGCAACGTAGTTGGCAGCATTGCCGGCGGCGCCGCCTCACTGGTCGGTTGGACCTTTTTTGCACTGCTTGTTTCCTACTTTGTGACCTCTGAAACAGGCGGTGTGCGGTCTCGCCTGCTTAACATACAAATCCCCGGTTACGCCGATGATTTCAATCGCATTGGGCGGGAGCTTGGGCGCATCTGGAACGCTTTCCTGCGCGGTCAGCTCATCCTCATGCTGCTTGCCATCGCCATCTATTCGGTTTACCTGGGCGCCTGGGGCGTGCGCTTTTACTTCGGTCTGGCAATTTTGGCAGGCCTCTCCCGCTTCGTACCCTACGTGGGCGCCTGGGTAACCTGGATTACCTATGCCCTGGTTTGTTTGTTTCAAGGGGATACCGCGCTGGGCCTTTCGCCATTCCTCTATGCCGCAGTTGTGCTGGGCGGAGCCCTGCTGATTGATACAACCCTCGATAACTACGTCACCCCCCGTCTGATGGCTGATACTCTGGCGGTCCATCCTGCCGCGGTCATGGTTGCTGCGCTAATTTCTGCCCAGCTCTTTGGCTTGATCGGTGTCGTTCTTGCCGCGCCAACCCTCGCCACATTGCAGCTTGGCGGGCGTTATGTCTTGCGCAAACTTTTTGACCAGGACCCCTGGGCTGGCATGAAAGTCGTCCCACCGCCCAAACCCTTGCCCAGAATCATCCGCCGACTGGGCGTTCAATTGCAAAAATTTCTGAACCGTTTCCGAAAAAGCAAAGTCGTTGACAGCAAGTAACCTCAACTACCCAATCCAAATAATCTGAAAGGAGATCTCAATGGATACAAAAGAACCCAAAACTGAAACAATGGCCGAGACCGAAAATTATATTGCCTGGAAGGCCGATGAGCCCGATGGCGAAACAACCTATCACCTGGAATTGAACGGTGTCACCCTGCACTTCTTCCAGGAGGAATGGGTAGAATTTTTGGCCCTCATGCGAGACATTCCCCGCAAATAAGGCTTCAAAACAAGAAACGCATCGGGCTTCGCCTAACAGCAGGTGAAGCCCGATGCGCATTTTTATATTGATGTTATTCTTTGAGACTGATAAATCTGGGCTTGTCGAATAACAAAAAATATAAAGCCAGCTAGCAGCATAAAGATTGCAATATCATAGAAAATAAAACCTGGCGTTTTAGAGAAAAACGTTTGCAGGGCATCCAAATGCAGCCCATCTTTGTTCCCCACAATGATAAACGAACACCACAGCGAATAAATGACAAGAAAAGGATTTGGAAAACAGGCAATGAACGCGGCTGGAATTGCAAGATACTGATTGGCCATTGCAGGCGAAAACATTACAAGAACAACCAGGTAAACTAAGCTCAACTTCCAGAAATCAAACTTTCTGAATAAGTACCCCCATAGAGTCATTACTCCAATCAACCAGACAATCGGTGATGAAATTTGTCTGATAAAGTCGGGCACAAGTAAGCGTAAAA
>ERZ1645192.4240-NODE-4240-length-11421-cov-4.726641_pt1 | contig 11421 bp, 1 predicted proteins | sample MGYA00575354_ERZ1645192 | MGnify/ENA primary metagenome ERZ1645192 (study PRJEB40844, sample SAMN11349763) | freshwater sediment metagenome | isolation source: river sediment | host: Sediment | place: India: Faizupur Khadar , New Delhi | collected 2017-02-21 ... | reverse complement strand
TTTGCAGCCTATCTCTGGTCAAACGGTGAAATCACCCAGAACATCTCTGTAACTGTATCAGGCAGCTATTCTGTACAGGTTACCGATGCCATGGGTTGCATCAGTGATCCGTCAAACATCATTGCGGTGAATGTTTATCCTCCATCAACACCTCCTGTTATCATAGCCAACGGGCCGACCAGCCTGTGCGACGGAGAAACAGTAACCCTCTCAGCACCTGCAGGATATGCCGTTTATGTCTGGTCAAACGGTCAGACCACACAGAATATCATCGTCAGCACTCCGGGCAACTACTTTGTAACGGTAACAGATGTTAACGGATGTACCTCTGTTGCTTCGAATGTAATTACGGTGGATGTTGTAACTCCACCGACTGCAGACGCCGGATCCAATGCCGATGTTTGTGCCGGAGATAACTATACGATTAACGATGCTTCAGCAAGTGATTATTCTTCACTGACATGGACCAGTTCAGGTTCAGGATATTTCGTAAACAACGGAAACATTGATCCTACCTATGTTCCTTCCGCCGGCGACATCTCAACAGGAAGTGTAATCCTTACCCTGTCAGCTGTTGGCAACGGCCCCTGCACCATGGCTGCTGAAAGCTCTATGCTGCTTGGTTTCACCGATGCTCCTGCCGCCTATGCCGGTGTTGATTTCAACATCTGTGAAGGAAGCAACATCAACATCACCACAGCAACTGCAAGTAATTATCAGACCATCAGCTGGTCAACTTCGGGATCAGGTACCATCCTCAACGGCAATACCTTAACTCCGACGTATATTCCGAGCATGCTGGATATCAACAGCGGTCTTGTCTCCCTTACCCTGACTGCTTCAGCTTCAGCTCCCTGTACCATCCCTGCAAGTGATGCACTGATGGTAACCATACACAAATCACCGCAGGCTTTTGCAGGCAACAACACCAGCATCTGTCCTCCGGATCAGTACACTACCTTAACCGCGACTGCCAGCGATTACAATCACCTGCTCTGGACAACCAACGGAACCGGTACCTTCACCGATCCTACCTCATTGGTCACTGTATATTCGCCGAGTGCAGCCGACATCATGAACGGTTCTGTAACCCTCAACCTGACGGCATATGCCAATGCTCCGTGTACTTCGGTAAGCGACGATATCGTACTCATTCTTGTACAGGATCCGATTGCCAATGCCGGCGCAGACATTACCATCTGCGAGGGTGACAATGCCATCATCAACGGAACGGCTTCTGGATACCAGTCAGTATTCTGGACAACTTCCGGCAGCGGAAACATCGTGAATGGAAATACACTGAGTCCGACCTACCTTCCGAGTGTTACCGACATTGCAAACGGATGGGTAACCCTGACCCTGACAGCCAATCCGATGGCTCCCTGTGCTTCACAGGCCATTGATGCCATGCAGCTGAACATTACCCGCAGCCCGCAGGTATTTGCCGGAAACGATGTCAGCCTCTGCCCGGCAACTCCTTATACTACAGCCTCTGCTACTGCTGCCTTCTACAGCAACCTGTTATGGTCGACCAACGGAACCGGTACTTTCTCAAATACCACCACCGTGGTTACTACCTATACACCAAGTGCATCAGATATTGCCAACGGAACCGTGACCCTTACCCTGACAGGATATGCCAATAGTCCGTGTAGCAGCGACAGCGACGAAATCGTTCTGCTGCTCTCCAACGAGGCAACAGCCAATGCCGGGCCGGATGCGCTTATCTGCGAAGGCAATAGTGTCAGCATTACAGGAGCATCAGCAACCAACTATCAGTCGCTCAACTGGGCTACTACCGGAACCGGAACCATTGTGAACGGGAATTCACTCACACCGATGTACATACCGAGTGTGGCTGACATCAACAACGGCAGTGTAATCCTGAGTCTGACCGCTACACCGATTGCCCCTTGTGCCAATGCTGCATCGGATGCCATGACGGTAACCATCAGCCGTACCCCGCAGATCTTCGCCGGTGATGACACCGCTCTCTGCCCTGCAGGCCCCTATACTACCACGAGTGCAACGGCTTCATTCTTTAGCATGCTTCAATGGACCAGCAATGGTACAGGATCATTCTCAACGCCCAATGCCCTGGTTACCACCTATACACCATCTGCTTCAGACATTGCCAACGGAAATGTAACCCTTACCCTCACCGGATTTGCCAATACTCCATGCAGCAATGTCAGCGACAACATGGTGCTCACGCTGTCACAACCCGCTACAGTAAATGCAGGCGCTGATGCTACCATCTGCGAAGGCATGCAGCACACCATTTCGGGTGCATCAGCCAGCAATTACCAGTCAATCAGCTGGATCAGCACAGGTACCGGTGTAATCATGAACGGCAACACCCTGACTCCTACCTATATTCCAAGTTTAGCCGACATTACCAACGGTGGTGTGGTGCTTAGCCTGATTGCCACGCCGGTTGCTCCATGCAGCGGCAACATTACCGACGCCATGCAGCTGACCATCACACGCACTCCGGTTGTTTTTGCCGGCACCGATGCAGCCATCTGTCCTCCGGGATCCTATACCGTAGCCGATGCAACTGCTTCGTATTGTGCAGCCCTTCTGTGGTCGAGCAGCGGAACCGGTGTATTCTCCAGCACTTCAACCCTGGTTACGATTTATACGCCCTCCCCTGCTGATATCGCCAACGGTACGGTAACCCTTACCCTTACCGGATATGCCAACAGCCCGTGCTCCAATACCAGCGACGAGGTAGTACTCTATTTTGTAGCTGAAGCTCAGGCCAATGCCGGTGCTGATGCCGTGATCTGCGAAGGCTCACAGCACCTGATCAGCGGCGCCAGTGCCTCCAACTATTCAACACTTACCTGGACAAGCAGCGGAAGCGGTTCATTCGTGAACAACGGTTCGCTCACACCAACCTATATCCCGAGTGCAGCCGACGTGAACAATGGTATGGTCATTCTTACCCTCACTGCCAACCCGGTTGCACCATGCGCCGTGGCTGCTGCCGATGCCATGATCCTGACCATAGAACGCAGGGCTACAGCCAATGCAGGTCCGAATGCCTCTACCTGTTACGGAGATGCCTATTACCTTGGCGGAGCCACAGCTTCATTCTATTCAGATGTTCTCTGGACAACCTCAGGTACCGGTACCTTTACCAACCCTGCCGAGGTCAATGCAACCTACATTCCTTCAGCTGCAGACCTTGCTTCAGGAACCGTTACCCTCACCCTCAATGCATACGGTAACACTCCGTGTACCGATGCTACTGACTTCATGGTACTTGGCATTACCCCGGGCGCTACCGTGGACGCCGGACCCGATGACAATATCTGCTTCGGCCCAGCACCTGTAACAGGAGCCAGTGCAACCAATTATGCCAGCCTGCAGTGGACCGTATCCTTCGGTACCGGTATCATCATCAATGCCGGCAACATTATGCCGACTTACCTGCCAAGTGCCGGTGACCTTGCCAACGGATATGCAATTCTTACGCTGACTGTCAACCCGCTGGCACCGTGTACCGATCCGATTGCCGACAACAAAACACTGACCATCAGTGAGACTCCGATCGTGGATGCAGGTCTTGATGCCATCATCTGCCAGGGTTCATCCTATACCATCAACGATGCTACTGCCGCCAACTACGCCATGCTTCAGTGGAGTACATCGGGCAGCGGAACCTGGGTAAACATCAATACCCTCAATCCTACCTATACTCCGAGTGCCGCAGATGTTGCAGCCGGCTCAGTCGTTCTCACCCTGGAAGCCACCAACGGAAGCTGTCCGGTTGTTACCGACTACATGCAGCTCAACATCCAGCCTGAAGTTACGGTGGATGCAGGCTCTGACGCCGACATCTGCGAAGGAAGCACCTATACCGTCTTCAGCGCAACAGCTACCAATTACAGCAACATCAACTGGATCACCTCGGGAAGCGGCTCATTCAGCAACAGCGCCGTACTGAATCCGGTTTACACACCGAGTGCAGCCGATATCGCCGCCGGCAGTGTCGTTCTGACCCTCACCGGAATCTCATCCGCACCTTGTGCCGGAAGTGCAACCGACAACATGACCCTCAATATCCGCTACAGCCCTGTGGCTGATGCCGGAACCGACGGAACCGTCTGCGAAGGCGATCAGTACATCATTACCGGTGCCATGGCATACGATTATGCATCTGTCATCTGGACTAGTACCGGAACCGGAACATTCCTCAACGGGTCGTCGCTGAGTGCAACCTACATTCCGAGCCCGGCAGATATTGCTGCAGGCAGCGTTACCCTCACACTGATTGCATCCAATCCTCCGTGTGCCGATGACACCGATTCACAGTCGCTCACCATTATCCAGTCACCGCTCGTAAATGCCGGTCCGGATGTAACCATCTGCAACTCCTGCAATTATACTGTTTCAGGTGCAGTTGTCAACAATGCTGTGAGCTACAGCTGGTCAACCACCGGAACCGGAACCATCACCAACGGAACCACCCTCACCCCGACCTATCAGCCTGGTGCAGGTGATATCTCCAATGGTTCAGCAACCCTGATCCTCACAGCAGTAAGTGCTTCAGGTTGCGGCAGCTTCAGTGATGAAATGGTTATCTTCATCAATCAGAATCCTGACCTTGACTTTACCTGGGAACCGATCTGTGAAGGACAGCCTACCAACTTCTTTGTGGATGAGACCATGACCGATGTGAACTCCATTGCTGTATGGCACTGGAACTTCGGCGACGGCTTCTATGCCAACGTGATGAACCCCTCACACACCTTCCCGGCAGTGGGCGTTTATGAAGTTACCCTGACAGCAACAGATACTGCAGGATACACCTCCATCATCAGCCATTTCGTTCAGATCAACAGCTCACCCATTGCCTTCTTCAGCTTCGACACCCCGAATTGCGAAGGAAACGCCACCCAGTTCAACAACCTTTCATCTACTGAGAATGGCTACATCACCCGCTGGGTATGGAATTATGGTGATGGCTCGGCCAACGATACCATCTACTTCCCGAATGATCCGAATCCTGAGCATACCTATGCCAACTCAGGTATCTTCGAAGTAAGCCTCAATGTACTAAACTCTTATGGTTGTGAGAATACATTCTCCGTTGAAGTAACCGTGACGCCTAATCCGGTGGCCAACTTCTACTACACCACCCTTTGCGAAGACCTGCTGGTGAACTTCCAGGATGCTTCCTTCCCGAATGGTGCCGGTAACATTGAAGCCTGGGCATGGAATTTTGACGATCCTTCATCCGGAATCTTCAACACTTCTGACCTCGAGGATCCGCAGCACATTTTCAGTGCCCCGGGGACCTACAATGTAACCCTGCAGATTACCAATTTCAACAACTGTACCGACACCATTACCAAACAGGTAACTGTAGGCGGAGCCCCGGCTGTTGAATTCACCTGGCAGTCTTCGTGTTCTGAGGCCCTAACCAGCTTCTTCGCCGACGCTACGGTTATCAATCTGAATGCAGTGGCAACCTTCGCCTGGGAATTCGGCGACGGCGGCATCTCCAACCTTCAGGATCCGCAGCATATGTACGCAGCCGGCGGAGACTACACCGTTATGCTGACCATTACCGATACCGCTGGTTGCAGCAACACTGTCAGCCACCTGGTACATGTAAGTCCGCTGCCGGATGCTTACTTCAGCTTTACTGCACCAACCTGTTTCCAGACTGAAACAGAATTCAACGACCTGTCGTACACCCAGTCAGGTTACATCACCGAATGGGAATGGATCTTCGGCGACGGCAATACAACCATTGTTACTTTCCCCAACAACCAGAATGTAACCCATCAGTATGCCAGTGCCGGATTCTACAATGTAACCCTCAACATCACCACTTCTGAAGGTTGTGAGGCTACTGAAACCATCATGGTTGAAGTAATTCCGAATCCGGTGGCCAACTTCATCAATACCAGCTCCTGTCTGGGCGAAGCGGTTGAATTTACCGACCTTTCGCAACCGAACGGCGGTGGTCAGATTACAGGATGGGCCTGGAATTTCGGTGATCCGACTTCCGGAGTAAACAACACCTCACTGCTTACCAACCCAACCCATGTATATGCACAGCCAGGCACTTACACCGTAAGCCTGATTGTAACCACGGGCAACAGCTGCGCTGATACTACTACCAGAACTCTTACCATTGCTCCGGCACCGGTGGTTGACTTTGCCTTCACCACAGGCTGTTCGAACGATACCATTCAGTTTACCAGCTCAACCTATGTTAACATGGGTGCTACCCTCAACTGGATGTGGGAATTCGGCGACGGTACCACTTCAACCGAAGCAGATCCCCAGCACATTTACCTGAGCCAGGGTATCTATACTGTAAACCTTACCATTACCGACACAGCAGGCTGTACTGCCAGCATTTCCCACCCGCTGAATGTGATTCCGGGTCCGCAGGCGATGTTCAGCTTCACAGCTCCGGCTTGCTCAGGCACCGACGTTCTGTTCAACGACATGTCGGTTGCCAATGGCAGTGTGATTACTTCATGGCTGTGGGATTTCGGCGATGGAAACACCCAGCTGATCAATGCTCCGGGCAATCCCGACGTAACCCATGTATATGCCAATGCCGGTGTTTACACAGTAACACTCAGCATCACCAACCTCGAAGGATGCGATGCCGAAACCAGCATGGATGTACAGGTTGTAACCGGTCCGACCGCTGAATTTGAATTCGAACCCGGTTGCCTCGGATCACCGGTTGCCTTTACAGATCTTACTTCAACCAATGGCGGCCCGGCCCTTGTACAATGGCTGTGGAACTTTGGCGATCCCGCATCAGGGACCTCCAACACCTCCAACCTGACCAATCCGGTTCACGTATTCAACCTTGAGGGAACATACAATGTACTCCTTACGGTTACCAGTGCCAGTGGTTGTATTGATACAGTTCAGCATACCGTGGTGGTTACCCCGCTGCCGCTTGTAGCCTTCCAGGTTACTTCCGGTACCTGTGTTGAGTCGCCGGTATCCTTCGAACCTGATGCTACCGTAATGGATCTTACCTCCATTGCAAGCTGGGAATGGAACTTCGGCGACGGCAGCCCCACTTCGGCCCTGCCAACACCAACCCACACCTATACCACGGTAAGTGTTTACGATGTTACACTCACCGTAACCGACCTGAATGGCTGTATAAACAGCATTACGCAGCAGGTTTCCATCGGTGCCCTCCCGGTTTCAGCATTCACCTTTGTAAGTGCCTGTGCCGACAACACCACCTCCTTTACTGATCATTCCTACACCGTTACCGGTGAAGCGATTACAGCCTGGTCATGGAATTTCAATGATCCGAACGCAGTCCCCGGCACCGATGTATCAACAGAACAGAACCCGGTTTACCAGTATGCAGCAGAAGGTCTCTACAATGTAACCCTTACCGTTACTACTGAAAACGGATGCAGCGGATCAGTAACCGTACCTGTTCAGGTATTCCCGGCTCCGACGGCAGCATTCACCTATGTGACCAATGCCTGTGCCAACGGATCGGTAGGATTCCAGGATGCTTCCACCAGCTATCAGGGAGCCATCACCGCCTGGGAATGGGAATTTGAGCCAGGATACACCTCCATACTCCAGAATCCAAACCACATCTTCTTCCACTCCGATAGCTGTTACAATGTACGGCTGGTGGTTACCGACCTTCGCGGATGCATCGACACCCTGTTACAGCAAGTCTGTGTTCCTGCAGGACTTGAAGTGGAGATTGAACACAATGTTACCTGCTTCGGTGATACCACCCTGTTTAACCCGGTGGTGATCTCTCCGGTAGGTGATTCACTGGTTGCCTTTGAATGGGATTTCGACGATCTCGCCTCAGGCATCCACAATACCTCCACCCTGCGTAACCCTTCACATTACTTCGCAACACCCGGATCCTACCTGGTTTCACTCAATACAACAGACGAAAACAACTGTGTAACAAGGATCTACAAGCGGGTCGATGTACTCAGTCTGCCGGTACCTGCTTTCAGTTATGTAGCCGGGACCTGCGACAGCACCATCTACTTTACCGACAACTCGAATGGCAATGGCGCAACAATCACCAGCTGGATATGGAATTATGGCGATGGTACATCCGATACCCTCACCACTGCCCCGGCCGATGTTGACCACTTCTATGCCACTGCCGGTATCTTCGAGGTAAGCCTTACCACCACTACAGCCAACGGATGCGAAGCAACCTATACAACCAGTGTTGACAGGATGCCGTGTATCACAGCCGGATTCACCAGTCTGGATACCCTCACCTGCGAACGTCATGAACTTACCTTCGAAGACCAGTCGTTCTGCGGCAATCCGATTGACCGCTGGGAATGGAACTTCGGTGATGGCGATACCCTGGTATACACAGCAATTCAGCCAACGGTAACTCACATCTATCAGCTTGGCGGCACCTACAATGTAAGCCTCGTTGTTTCGACCACCGTAGCCGGGAAAACAGTGAATGACACCCTTGTACAGACTGTAAAAGTCCTCACCTCCCCGGTTGCAGCCTTCGCCGTAAGCGATGTCTGTCTCAACCAGAACACCATCTTCACCGACCAGTCGACCTGGACAGAATCGAAGATCAGTGAATGGAGCTGGGATTTCGGCGATCCGCTTTCGGTGTACGACACCACTTCGATGCGCAACCCTGCCTATCTGTACGACCGTGCAGGACTCTTCACCGCAAGCCTCACCGTAACCAACGAATACGGATGTACCGATACCATCAGCCACCAGCATACGGTTCACTACCTGCCGGTTGCCGACTTCAGTTACAGCCTGGCCTGCCAGAACAACTTCACGTTGTTCACCGATCTGAGCGACAGTGCCGATGCCCACATTGAACAATGGTGGTGGAGGTTCAGCGATTCACTGAATATGCTTGGCCTGGCCGGCGTTCAGCACCCGCACTTTACCTTCGAAAACACCGGTATCTATGATGTTGAGCTTACCATCGTGAATGCTTTCGGATGCGCCGACACCATTGCCAAAGAACTCACCGTAAACCCGAAACCTACCAGCGCCTTCTCATTCACAGAGAATTATGAGAATACCCAGGGAAGGGTACTGTTTACCAATGGTTCGATCGGTGCCAACGCCTACGAGTGGAACTTCGGTACCGGAATCCAGTCATTTGAGATCGATCCGGTTATTGATTTCACCTCTGAAGGTAAATACGAAATCTCACTCATCACCCTGAACGAGTTTGGCTGCCCCGATACCCTGAGCATGGAATACAACCTGATGTTCAAGGGACTCTGGGTACCCAATGCCTTCTCGCCCAACAACCCCAATGGAGCTGTGAAACAATTCAAACCTGTTGGAATTAATATCAGATCATACCTGATTGAAGTTTATGACACCTGGGGCAACCTGCTCTGGTCATCGGATAAGCTTGATGATAACGGGTCGCCTGCCGAAGGCTGGAACGGAAGCTTTAACGGGAATATGCTTCAACAGGATGTTTACCTCTGGAAAGCAAGGGCAGTTTTCAAAGATGGCTCAATCTGGCAGGGCAGCGATGTCGGCGACAACACCAACATACCACAGAAAACTTCCGGAACCGTTACACTCATCAGGTAATCCTGAAACTACATACAACCCGAAAAAAACTACATCATGAAAACTATACGGATTTCCCTGCTAACTTTACTTGCAGCACTGGTTTCAGGTCTTTCACAAGCACAAGACCCCCTCTTCTCACAATTCTATAACAATCCCATTTATTACAATCCGGGAGCAGTCGGACTCACCCCGGGCCTCAGGGCCAGGTTCACGGTCCGCGATCAGTGGCCTGAATTGCCGGCAGACCTCAGGAACTATACCTTCAGCATGGATTTCGCCGAACGCGATATTCCGGGATCGGGAGGATTGGGCCTGATGGTGATGTCAGACAACGCCGGATCGGGCTACCTCAAGACTTCGGTTGTCGGGCTGTCAACAGCTGTAAGGGTTGCTGTTCAGGAGAACATGGTGGCCCAGGTGGGTATCATGACCTCCTTTGTGCAGAAGCGGCTGAACTGGGATAACCTGGTTTTTACCGATCAGCTCGACCCGGTCTACGGAAACATCTATGAAACAAGCTTCCAGGAACCGACAGCAGGCAATGTGGTTTATCCAGACTTTTCAACCGGGGGCGTTTTCAGGTTTACCGAAAGCAGCAACACCTTCAGTGCCATTCAGGGAACCTTCGGTCTGGCGGTACATCACATCTTCCGGCCCAACGAATCGTTCATCGGCCTTACCTCTCCCCTGCCCCGCAAATTGTCGATTACCGGCGATATGCTGTTTGAAATTGACGGTGGTTCCAACGGTCCGTTCTTTGAACGCGACAGCAAGAAAAACAATTTCAAGTTCAATCCGGGCTTTATTTATGAATCTCAGGCTGACTTCAGAACCTATATGGTGGGTCTGAACATCCTGAAGTCGTCGATATACAGTGGTGTATGGTTCCGTAACCGCACCTCTGAACTGGCAAAATCAAACGACCTGATCTTCATGCTCGGACTGAATGCCCCTTTTACCAGTCAGACCCGTATGAAAATCAACTACAGCTACGACTTTATCCTAACAGAAGTCAGAACAGCAGCCGGCTGCTCGCATGAAGTTTCCATTACCATCGAGCTCGACGACTTCAACATGTTTAACCGTGGAAGAAGAAATGGCGGATTCGGTTTTTCAACCCGCAATCACCGCACCATGGAAGAACTGCAGTGTTCACCCTTCTGATCAAAATTTAGCGATCCCCCCGACCATTACTTCTGTTATGGTTTTCGCAAGAAAGGCCCCGAAAGGGGCTTTTCCCGTTTCAGAAGGTTGCAGTTCGCATCCGGATAGCTTTAACAACTATGTATCGTCGCGTAAGTACATACTTACCGTTAACCTGGTTCAAAAAGTATATCTGTTTACAGTCTGATTTTCAATACATAAACTGACATCTCATTGTCCGGTATCCTGCTACAGTAAACGACCTGAATGCCCGTATAACACCATAAGCAAAGCCTACAACTTCAATATTTTTTCAACCTCACAGAAATCGTTGTTGAAAAATTTAAGAAAATATACGCCACTTGTTAACCCGGCGACATTCAGAACCAACAAATTATCTGCTATCTGATGCTCACTTACTTCAGCTCCATTCTCATTGGTAACAATCAAACTGCATTGGTTAACCGAATTCTGAATCAGGATGGTTAATTCAGTGTTTACCGGATTCGGATAAACCTGAATAAATCCTGCATCTGTATTTGCAGCCATTCCTGACAGCCCGCCGTTGGTTGTTTTTAAAATAATCCCCTCATCTCCTCCGGTATATCCGGTCAGTGAATCGACAAAAAAGACTGACCTTAGTGTTTGGGTAATCCCGCTTGCCTCACCTGACCACAAATTACCGCTGTCGGTAGTTCTCATGAT
>ERZ1645192.4239-NODE-4239-length-11421-cov-7.332483_pt1 | contig 11421 bp, 12 predicted proteins | sample MGYA00575354_ERZ1645192 | MGnify/ENA primary metagenome ERZ1645192 (study PRJEB40844, sample SAMN11349763) | freshwater sediment metagenome | isolation source: river sediment | host: Sediment | place: India: Faizupur Khadar , New Delhi | collected 2017-02-21 ... | reverse complement strand
GCCCCCCGTTCGAACTCCAGGTACTCGCAAAAGGCTTTGAGACGGGCTTCATGTTCTTCTTTCAAAGCCGATCCTCCCAATGAAAAAAGGGCAGGCGGTCAAGCCGCCTGCCCAAAGTAAAGCAGAAACTTCATTTTTTGGCGAGATACCAGGCCAAGGCTGCTGCCGTTTTCGCGTCCCTGACATGACCCGAAGCGAGAAGGTCCCGAATTTGAGCCCTTTCAACCCTCACCACGTCGATGAACTCGTCGTCGTCCGGGTCCAGGGTTGATTCGACGAGGCCGGTCGCGTAAAAGACCGTCAACTCTTCGTCGCTGAATCCGGGGGAAGTGAAAAAGGTTCCCCACTCCTCCATTTCAGTCGCATTGTAGCCGACCTCTTCCTGGAGTTCCCTCCTTGCAGCTTCGACCGCGGATTCTCCAGGGTTCAGGATGCCTGCCGGGATTTCCAGGATCTCCTGCCGGATCGCGTCCCTGTACTGGCGGATCAGTAGTACCGAGCCGTCTCCAAGTACGGGCAGCATTCCCACCGCCGGCCTGTGTTCCACGATCTCGCGCATGGCAATGCGGCCTGTCGGCAACTGCACCTGATCCAGGCGCAGGTTCAGGATGCGCCCTTCGTATATTTTCCTGCTCTCCTGGACGGTCCACTCGCGATCCATGCGCTTCCTACTTGCCGAGTGCCTTGCGAGCGATTTCGACTCCCCTGTCGAAGGCGGTCATGTTGATTTCAAGGAGAGCCGCCTTTTTCTTGCCCATGAGTTCCGCCAGGGTGGACTTGCAGCCTTCCACGCTCACCAGGTCCGAGGAGGCTGCAAGAGCCCCCAGTGTGATGACGTTGGCCACTTTTTCGTTGCCCAACTCTAGCGCTATCGTGTTGCATGGGACGGCCACGACCGTGATGTCCTTCCGCTGGTTCGGGTAAGTGACCAGGTCCGAGTTGTAAAGCAAGACTCCACCCGGCTTGAGATCTGCCTCGAACTTGGAAAGCGAGGGCTGGTTCATGATGACCAGGCAATCGGGCTGGTTCACGACCGGTGAACCGATTTCCTCATCGCTGATGGCGACGCTGCAGTTTGCCGTGCCGCCTCGCATTTCGGGGCCGTATGAAGGTATCCAGGTGACGAATTTCCCCTCTTTCATGGCCCCATGGGCGACGATCTGGCCCAGGAGAAGTACACCCTGGCCGCCAAAGCCGGCTGCGATCAGGCCGCGTAGAAACTTTGCCATCGTTCTTCTCCCCCTTTTATTCGGGCGTCTTGAACTCGCCCAGCGGGAACTCTGGAATCATGTGCTCCTCTAGCCAGTTGGTTGCGTCAACGGGACGAAGTCCCCAGTTCGTCGGGCAGGTGGAAAGGATCTCGACGAAGGAGAAGCCTTTCCCGTCGAGTTGCGTCAGGAATGCCTTCTTAAGGGCTTCTTTTGCCTTGATCGTGTATTTCGGCTTGGCGACGCTGACCCGGGCGATGTAGGCGGGCGCCTGGAGGGTCGAGAGCATCTCGCACATGCGGATGGGGTACCCGGCGAGTTTGGGATCACGCCCGAGGGGGCACGTGGTGGCCTTCTGTCCAACGAGCGTCGTGGGGGCCATCTGTCCGCCTGTCATTCCGTAAATGGCATTGTTGATGAAAACCACGGTGATATGCTCACCACGGTTCGCAGCGTGGACGATCTCCGCCATCCCGATGGAGGCGAGGTCGCCGTCTCCCTGGTAGGAGAAGACGACATGCTCGGGGAGAAGCCTCTTGCAGGCCGAAGCGACGGCCGGGGCACGGCCGTGGGCCGCTTCGTAGGCATCGACGTCGATGTAGTTGTAAAGGAAAACGGAACAGCCGACCGGCGCGACGGCGACGGTCCTTTCCTGGATGCCCAGTTCGTCGATGATCTCCGCCACCAGCCGGTGGGCGACCCCGTGGGTGCATCCGGGGCAATAATGGGTTACGACGTCCACCAGGCTTTTCGGCCTTTCAAAAATCTTCGTCTCGTTCATCTCCGGGTCCCCCCTATCGCCCCAGGGCCTTCCGGACCTGGTCCTTGATCTCTTCGACCGAAGGCGTCATGCCGCCGACCCGCCCGTACATGGAAACGGGCATGTCCTTGCCGACGCCGAGGCGGATGTCCTCGACCATTTGGCCGCAGCTCATCTCGACGGTGAGGATCTTGCCGATCGATTTCGGCAGGGCCTCGAGCGGGTCGTAGGGGAACGGGAAGAGGCTGATTGGGCGGAAAAGCCCGACTTTCAGCCCCTCGGTCCGCAGCTCGTTGATCGCAGTCTTGGCGATGCGCGCCACGGTCCCGTAGGCGGCGATGAGGAGTTCCGCGTCATCCCAGAGGTAGGTCTCGTGCCGCTTCTCGTTCTTGACCATCTCGGCGTACTTGGCCTGGAGCTTCCAGTTGTGTTCCTCGAGTTCCTCGGGATCCAGGTAGAGGCTCTTGACGAGGGCGCGACTGCCGCGCTGCTTCATGTAGCCGACGGCCCAGCCGGCCGGGTCGGGGAGGTTTTCGTCCCTGGGGATTTCCTTGAACTCGACGGCCTCCATCATCTGCCCCATGAAGCCGTCAGCCAGGATCATGACCGGGTTGCGGTATTTCTCGGCGAGGTCGAAGGCCAGCATCGTGAGGTCAACGGCTTCCTGGACGGTGCTTGGCGCCAGCACCAGGAGCCTGTAGTCCCCGTGTCCGCCTCCTCTCGTCGCCTGGAAGTAGTCCGACTGGGAGGGCAGGATGCCGCCAAGGCCTGGTCCGCCGCGCATGACGTTCATCAGGACGCAGGGCAGTTCGGCCCCCGCGATGTAGCTGATCCCCTCGGACATCAGCGAGATCCCGGGGCTCGAAGAGGACGTCATGACCCTCTTGCCTGTTCCGGCTGCGCCGAAGATCATGTTGATCGCGGCGAGCTCGCTTTCGGCCTGGAGGTAGACACCGCCGATCTCAGGCAATTTCTTTGACATGTACTCGGGGATTTCGTTCTGGGGCGTGATGGGGTATCCGAAGAAATACTTGCAGCCTGCGTGAATCGCTGCTTCAGCCAGGGCCTCGTTGCCTTTCATCAGGAACCGCTTGCCCATCTTCCGTCACCTCGCTCTAGGCGTTGCAGGCCTTGTCGTCTTCCAGGCGGAAGACTTCCAGGACCACGTCCGGACAGGTGATCGCGCACATCCTGCAGGCGATGCACCCCTCCTTGAACTGCTCCACAGGCCGGTAACCCTTGCTGTTGATCTTGTCGGAGATTCGGAGGACCTTCATAGGACAAGCCGCAACGCAAAGACCGCAGCTTTTGCATCGTTCCTCGTTCACTCCGACGCGCCCCTTTGCCATCACTCGCCACCCCTCTCCCAAGGTAATAGGATGTATCTGGATACCGGCCACAGGGTAACGTCCTCTCCCGTGAACCGTATTGCCGCTTCTTCCATGGCATCTCTCGGGACTCCCGCGAAAAGCACGGGCAGGTCCATCCTCCGGGCGGCCTCGAGGGCCGTCCTGTATCCCGAGTAAACATCTTCCACCCTTGTTTCCGCCATGTAGTGGGAGTTGCTGATGATGCCGGACACCTTCAATCCGCTCACTCTCTCGATCGAGCGGATCATAGCCTCGATCCCGTCTGTGGTTGAAGTCTGCGGACGAAAGGCGTTGACGACCGCTATGAGGTTGTAGCCGGTTTTCTGCATGCGAGGGGCGAACTGCGTCAGGGCCATTGCACCCCTGGGGTCGCCGCCGATGTCGATGAGGAGTCTCCCTGGTTTGCCGAAAGCGCGGTCGACCTCCGGGGAAATTGAAGGGATATCCGACCACCTGGTTCCGCTGAAGGGGAGGACGACCTTGAGCCCCATGCGCTCAAGGAGCGTCGACACTTCCCGTATGCAGAAGTACGGGTTGATGATGTCCACATCGGCGACGGTGACATCCTCCTCCCGCTCCCGGAAAGCCTCCGCCAGGTTGAGCAGCCATTCCGACTTGCCCGAGCCCAGGGCCCCCACTACGGCGATGGCTTTTTCCCAGCAGAAGCGTCCGAGGTAATCCGAAAGCCCTTTCGATGGGACTTTAACCGTCATTCGAGAACGTCTCCTTGCCTGATCCTGCTTCCTCTTGCCCAGTCTTTGCCGCTCGCGGGATTCCTTCCCTCCGTCTGGACTTCCAAAAGGAGGATGGCGCCTTGCGTGCAGGCTACCACCGGCGAATCTCCATCCAGGCGCACCACGCTTCCCGGATGGGCGAAGGTCCCTTCCACGGGGAGCGTTTTCCAGACTTTCAGGCGTTTCCCCTGGTGGAGGCAATAAGCCCCCGGCGAGGGATTGAGTGCCCTGACCAGGTTGTGGACCCTTTCACCGGTTTTGTTCCAGTCGATGCGTTCTTCGAGCTTGTCAAGTTTTGGGGCTTTCGTGGCGGCCTGGTCATCCTGCGCAATGTATTCTGCATAACCTCCACAAAGACATTTTAAGCTCTTTAAGAAAATCTGGCTACCCTCCCGGGCTAATTTTTCAGTCAATTCTCCGGCTGTCGTTTCCGGGCCGACCTGCGTCAAGCTTCGGGCAAGAATGGGTCCTGCGTCCATCGACCGGACCAGGCGAAAAACGGTGACGCCTGTCGTGGTCTTTCCGTCCATAAGGGCTCTCTGGATGGGTGCAGCTCCTCGGTATTCGGGAAGAAGCGACGGGTGGATGTTGAAACAGCCGAGTCTCGGTCCGTTCAGGAGGGGTTCCCTTATCAGGCTTGAAAAGTCTATGACGAGTGCGAGGTCCGGGGGAGCGTTTTCGAGTTCTTCCAGGAGGGCTGGTTCTGACGAAGGTTTAGCGGAGTGGATCGGTTGGTAACCCAAAAGTAGGGCTTCTTCTTCCAGCGGGGTGGGCCTGAGCCTGTTTCCCCTCCCCGCCGGCCTGGGGGGCAGCGTGATCACTTTTTCGAAGCGGATTTGCGCCGCTATCTCCCGGAAACAAAGGGCCGCAAACATTCCGGAGCCGAAAAACCACGTTTTCAACGGTCTTTCCTCGCTTCCCTTGCCCGTTTCAAAAGTTTTTTCCGGACGATCTCCCTTTTAAGCGGGCTGAGATGGTCGATCAGGAGGCGGCCTCCCAGGTGATCGATCTCGTGGCAGAGTGCCCTTGCCAGGAACCCTTCAGCTTCGATGGACAGCGGTTTGCCTTTTTCGTCCTGGGCCTCGACCCTGACCTTCATCGGCCTCCGGACCTTCTCGAAAATGCCCGGGAAACTCAGGCATCCTTCGTCCCCCACTTGCTCCCCTTCTTCCAGGACGATGCGCGGGTTGACGAGGACGAGGCGGTTTTCCTTCCAGGAGATGACGCAGACGCTAAGCCCGACACCGACCTGTGTAGCGGCGAGGCCCACCCCGTCGAATGCGAGCATCGTCTCCCAGAGGTCACGGATGAAAACCTCCAGTTCGCGATCGAAGGTTGCAACCTCTCTTGCCGGTGTCCTGAGGGAAGGTTCAGGGAACACCCGAATATCCAGCAGGCTCATGAAACCACCTCATTTAACAGTTTCACGCCGGTCACGCAAGGCATGACCGGCGCATTACAAACATTATAGGACTGATATGGTTTACGCGTCGAGCTTGTTCTTCAGCACGTCCCCGATTGTCACGGAAGTGTCGTCAGGCTGGTAGGCAGGCTCGTGCGATTTCCGGGACTCCTGGCTTCGCCTGGGGCGGGAATCGTCGCGGTTCTTCCTTTCCTCGTCCCGGTTTTTCCTTTCCTTTTCGTCCTCGATCGCGCTTAGGCTTAGCCTGATGCGGCGCTCGGCCGGGTTGATCTCGAGGATGCGGGCGATCACTTCCTGTCCCTCCTGGAGCACATCACCAGGTTTTTCGACACGCTGGCGGCTCAACTGGGAGATGTGGATCAGGCCTTCAACGCCTTCCTCGAGCTGCACGAACGCCCCGAAATCCGCGAGGCGGACGACTTTGACGGGGATGTCCTGTCGCGGCTGGAACCTCTCCTCGACACCATTCCACGGGTCGTTAAGCTGCTTGTAGCCCAGCCCGATCCGTTTCCTGTCCGTGTCGATCTCGAGGACCTGGACTTCGACCTGCTGGCCCTTCCGCAGGACTTCCTTCGGGTGCTTGATGCGGTGCCAGCTCAGGTCGCCGATATGGATGAGCCCTTCGATCCCGGGCTCGATCTCCACGAAGGCCCCGAAATCGGTAAGGTTCGTCACGGCACCGGTCGTCTTGTCGCCGACGTGCCACCGTTCCGACACCGTTTCCCACGGATCCTGGAGCGTCTGCCGGATGCTGAGGGAGATCCGGTTCGTTTCCCTGTCCAGCCCGAGCACCTTGACATTGATGGTGTCCCCGCGCTTGTACTGCTCACGGGGTTTCGCGTTCCGCTGCCAGGCGATCTCGCTGATGTGGACCAGGCCTTCCATGTCGTTCCCCAGCGATACGAAGACGCCGAAGGAAGTGATGCTGCTGACGGTCCCCTCGACGACATCTCCCTCGTGGACCCTGGAGTAGAAATCTTCACGCTGGGCTTCGGTTTCCTTCTCTACGAGCTCCCGCCTGGAAAGGACGAGGCGCCTCTTGCCCCGCTCCTTTTCAAGGACCTTTACGTTGAAGGTTTCGCCCACGAAACGGCCGGGGTTGACTCCCCTGCCCTCCTGGGCCAGGTGGCTGATGGGAATGAACCCCTCTATGCCGCAGCAGTCCACGATAAGGCCGCCCTTGATCTTCCTCAGCCCCGTGACAGAAAGGACCTCGTTCTCCGAGGATTCCTTCTCGATGCGGCTCCAACGCTCGTCGAATTCGGGCCTCCAGCGGCTAACCAAGAGCTGGGCTTCTTCCCCCTGTCCCACGTTGACGACCTGGACTCGGACCTTGTCCCCTTTCTGCGGTTCTGCGGGCTGGTCCACGAGAACCCGGTGGGTCCACTCGGATCGGGGCAGGAATCCCTCGCACTTGTAGTTGACGTTTACCAGCCAACCCGTTTCAGTCGAGCCGACGATCTCACCGTCAACGACTTTCCCCTTGTGAATCTCTTCACTGAGGTAGCCGTCATACATGCTTTCCATGCTTTCCTTATTGACGTCGTTCATGTCCTGGTTCGCGTTCACGATTTCCTCAACCATTCAATCCATCCCCCTTGGCGACCATGCGCTCTCAAGTGTTGAAATCAGTTGCGTTGTCAGCCATTCCGGCGTGCTTGCGCCGGCGGCTATCCCGATATGCTCCTTCCCCTCCAACCACCTCCCTTCCAGTTCCTGTGCGTGTTCCAGCCATACCGTGGCAACCCCCGCTTCCCTGGCGATTTCCACGAGTTTTCGGGTATTTGCGCTGTTCTTGCCTCCGACGACGATCATCCCGTCTACGCCGGGGGCAAGTTCGCCGACCGCCTTCTGCCGTTCCAGGGTAGCCCCGCAGATCGTGTTGAAAACCCGGAGTTCCTCCGTGTGGGGCAGGAAAGCCTGGACAACCTCCTGGAGCAACGCTTCTTTCTGGGTTGTCTGGCAGACGATGCCGATCTTCCGGAACCGCTCTTTGGCGCCTACCTGGGGGCATCTTCCCAGGACCGCGGCGTCCTCGCCCGCATATCCGACGATGCCGGCGACTTCAGGATGCGCAGCGTCGCCTACGATGAAGATCCGGTACCCCTCCGTCTTTAGGAGGGATGCCTTTTCCTGCACGTTCCTGACAAAGGGACATGTACCGTCCACGATGGAGGTGGTCCGCTGCGATAGGAGAAGGCGCACCGCAGGCGACACTCCATGGGCGCGGATAAAGGCGGTTTGGCCTCGAGGAACCTCTTCAGGGTGCTCCACGACGACCAGGCCCAGTTTTTCTAGTCGTTCGATCTCCTGGGGATTATGGATGGGGCTTCCTAGACCGTAGACCTTTTTTGAGTTGGAAAGGGCCTTCTCAAGTTCGGCGATGGCCCTTCTGACCCCGAAGCAGAGGCCGGTGGGCCTCGCTACCGTCACTTTCAACTTCGACCGCCTCGCAAATGCTCCGCTATTTTCACCCGGATTCCGTTCCGTACCGACTCCTGCCCGGAACGAGCCATATCATACCACACGGCGGGTTCAAACTTGGAAAACCAGGTCATCTGCCTGCGTGCAAATGCACAGGTAGCCTTGACATACCTTTCCATGGCTTCCGCCAGCGAAAAGCGGCCCCTGTGAAAAGCCGCGAGATCCCTGTACCCGAGCCCCTGCATGCAGGGGTATTGTTCATCGACGCCCTCGGCCAGAAGAGAGGCCACCTCCTCGGGAAAACCTTCATCGAATTGCCGGGCTGCGCGCAGGGCGATTCGCTTCCGCAGGTCCTCCCTGTCCCGGGAAAGCCCGATGTACAGGACGTCGGCTTCAAGGCCCATCCGCCCGCGGCCGCGGAATACTTCCGAAGGGGCTTCGCCGGTCACGGCCAGGATTTCTAGGGCCCTCACCAGCCGGACGGAGTCGTTCGGGTGTATCCTCCCGGCCGTTTCCGGGTCAGCCGAGCGAAGGCGTTCGTGCATCCTCAGGTTTCCTTCCCGTTGCAGGGCCGCTTCCAATTCGGACCTGATTCCCGGCGCCGAAGCGAGATCCCCCGTCAGGAGGCCCGAAAACAGCGCCCTGAAATAGAAGGGCGTTCCTCCCGCGAGGAAAACGGTTTTTCTCCTTGAGAGAATACCGGTTACCGCTGCCGATGCGAGCTCGACGAAACGGGACGCCGAAAAACGTTCCGTCGGTTCCGCCACGTCGATCAAGTGATGGGGGATCCTTGCCCGCTCGGCCCTTGTCGCCTTTGCCGTCCCGATGTCCAGCTTACGGTAGACCTGGCGGGAATCGCCCGAAATGATCTCTCCCTCGAATTCTTCCGCGAGTTCGAGACTGATGTCCGTCTTTCCGGATGCAGTGGGCCCGATGATCGCAATCGCCTTAGGCAGGCAGGCGTTTCCCATTTCAGTCCTTCCTCCCGAAATGCCGTTTCAACTGCAATCCCGAAAGACGCAGAAGCGTGGGCCTTCCGTGGGGGCAACTCTGCGGGACCCGGGCCTCGGACAGCCGGCGCCAGAGCGCGAGCGCCTCCTCGGGCGAGAACCGGTCACCGAGCTTTACGGCCCCGTGGCAAGCGGCATAGGCCCAGCGGGTCGCAAGCCGGGTTTGGAGAGATTCTCCGGAATGCTCGTCCAGGGCGTCAAGGGCGCCCCTCAGGAGGTCCCCTGGGGAAACGGGCTCCAATCCCCCGCAGGAGGGGACGCTTTGCAGGATGAGGCTCCCGTCTCCCTTTTCGGTGAAGGAAAAGCCGATTCCGGCCAGTTCCTCCCGGTGTTCCAGGGAACCCGCGGAGAGGCTCGGGGAAAGCTCTTCACCCGGGACAAGCCCCTGTGAAGGCGGTTTGTCGGCAAGGGAGGCCCAAAGGCTGTCGAACAGCACCCGTTCGTGCGCAGCATGGGGATCCATGATCACCAGGTCGTCCCCATGAGAGAAAACAAGGAACCCTTCCGAAAAACACCCGAGATAAAGGGTCTCCTTCGCCTCTCCGGGGCCGGCAGAAAATTGTCCCCCGGCCGCAGTTCGTTCGCCAGGCAGGGCTGTGGACTTTTCGGCGAAGGGCAAACGGGGTTCCGCCACACGGTAGGGTAAACGGGTTTCCGTCCCGTTCCACGGGAAAACCGGGGATCCAGGCTCGACGGCAACGATGAGAGGGACATCCGTCCCGCGGGAGGTCGCTGCTCTCGCGGCGCCCCTGACGGCCTCGAAGATGGTACCGGGGTTGCGGAACCGGACTTCCGCCTTGGCCGGATGAATGTTGACGTCGACTTCGCCGGGAGGGCATTCGACAAGGATGATCCAGTCGCCTGAAACCTCTGGCCCCAGGGAGAAAAGGGCGGAACGCACGGTGGGTTCAACGACCCTCCGGCCGTTCACGAAGCTCAATATCTCGGTCCGTTTTCCCGGCCTGCCGTTGGCGTTCCAGGTCTCGACCCTGACCGGTCCCTTTTCGTAAAGGGCCTGTTTTCCCTCCGGGTCGCCGAGGATCGACGCCAGGGCTTCCTTCCTGTTCCCCCCCTCCCACCGGAAAAGGGTTTTGCCGTCGCCGGCGAACAGGAAAGCCTTGCTCGGCGAGCAGAGTGCAAAATCCTGGATTACCTTGAGGATCCTTCGCTGTTCCGCGGGGAACCCCTTGAGGAATTTCCGGCGCGCCGGAAGGTTGAAGAAAAGGTCATCCACCTGCACCCTGGTCCCCTCGGATGTCTCGATAGATCCTTCTGCGACGGTCCGTCCCCCCTCCACGCGGATAAAGGCTCCCTCCGGGGTCCCGCGTTTCCGGCTCCTGATCTCGAAGCGGCTGACAGCGGCGATGCTTGCGAGGGCTTCGCCCCGGAAGCCGAGAGTGGAGATCCGCTCGAGGTCGTCTATACTTTCCAGCTTGCTGGTGGCGAAGCGCTCGACGGCCAACGGGACTTCGCTTTGCGGTATTCCCGTGCCGTCGTCTTCCACGACGATGGAAAATGTCCCTCCCTGGACGATCTTTACCGTCACCCTCTCCGCCCCTGCGTCGAGGGCATTTTCCACGAGTTCCTTCACCACCGAGGCGGGCCGCTCGATCACTTCCCCGGCGGCGATCCGGTGAGTCACGTCTTCAGGCAGTCTCCTGATCGGCATCAGGACATCACCTCCCTCGATCGTTCCCTCAGTCGGTAGAGCGTCTCCAGTGCGGCCAAAGGGCTCAGCCTGTCCGGCTCGAGTCCCGCGATCTCTTCCAGCAAGGCGTCCTTGCCCGCCGAGAAGAGGCTGAGCTGGGCCGTGCGGGGTTCGCCGCGCAGGGACGAGCCTTCACGGACCTTGCCCCTGGGCTGGTTCTCGAAGCCTTCAAGCAGGGATTGGGCCCGCATGACGACGGATTCCGGGATCCCGGCAAGCCGGGCGACCTCGATCCCGTAGGACCGGTCGGCAGGGCCGCGGGTGACCCTGTGAAGGAACCTGATCCCGCGATCCGATTCCTCCACCGCCATCGATAGGTTCGTAATCTCCGGGAAGCGCGTTTCCAGGGCCGTCAGCTCGTGGAAGTGCGTGGCGAAGAGCACCAGGGGGCGGCAGTCTTCCTTGGCGTGAAGATGTTCCAGTACAGCCCATGCGATGCTCATTCCGTCATATGTCGAGGTGCCTCGCCCCACCTCGTCCAGGACGACGAAACTGCGGTTCGTGAGGTTGTTCAGGATCTGTGCCGTTTCAAGCATCTCGACGAGAAAGGTGCTGCGCCCCAGTGCGAGCTCGTCGTGAGCGCCGATCCTCGTGAAAATCCTGTCCACAAGCCCTATCTCGGCATGGTCGGCGGGTACGAACCCGCCTATTTGGGCCATGACCACCAGAAGGGCGGCCATGCGGAGGTATGTGGACTTTCCGGCCATGTTGGGGCCGGTCAAAATGGCGATGCGTTTACCGTCGCGGTCAAGTTCGACGCTGTTCGGGGTGTAGGGGTCGTTGC
>ERZ1645192.4238-NODE-4238-length-11428-cov-19.776136_pt1 | contig 11428 bp, 5 predicted proteins | sample MGYA00575354_ERZ1645192 | MGnify/ENA primary metagenome ERZ1645192 (study PRJEB40844, sample SAMN11349763) | freshwater sediment metagenome | isolation source: river sediment | host: Sediment | place: India: Faizupur Khadar , New Delhi | collected 2017-02-21 ... | reverse complement strand
GTGTGGAATGACCGGGTGTTTCTCTCCGGCGCCAATGAAGTAAAAAGAGAGGTTTACTGTTTTGATGCCAACACCGGGAAGTTACAATGGAGTTCCAGGGCTGACAAGATCGCCGGAAGCCCTGCCAAAGCTCCGGCAGTTAGTAAAGAAACCGGCCAGGCCGCGCCAACCCTCACCACCGATGGCCGAAGGGTTTATGCCATTTTCGCCAACGGAGATCTGATCGCCTTCGATTTCGAGGGAAAAAAGGTATGGGCTAAAAACCTGGGTTCTCCATCCAACCATTACGGACACTCCTCTTCGCTGATCATGTTCCGCGATCTGCTGATTGTCCAATACGACCAGCGGGGATCAGCACAGGTCATGGCCTTTTCGGGAAAAACCGGGGAATTGGTCTGGAAAACGCAGCGAAAGGTGAAAGTTTCCTGGTCTTCCCCTGTGGTTGTTTATACCGGAAAAAGAACAGAACTTCTTTTAGCTGCTGAACCCTGTGTTGCTTCGTACAGTCCTTCTTCAGGCAAAGAACTTTGGAAATTCGATTGCATTTCCGGAGAAGTCGGTCCTTCTGTAGCTTATGCCAACGGCATCGTCTTTTCGGTGAACGATTATTCTAAACTGGCGGCTGTTGAGATCGGCGATCCACCAAAACTGCTTTGGGAAAATTCAGAATACCTGTCGGATGTACCAAGTCCTGTTGCCAACGACCGCTATGTTTTTCTCATCACCAGTTACGGAACTGCAGTATGTTATGATGCCAGAACCGGTGAAAAATACTGGGAACACGATTTTGGAAACAACATCTATGCCTCGCCCATCCTGGCAGAAGGAAAAGTTTACATTCCTGACAAAAACGGGATCATGCATATTTTCAAAGCCGACAAGTCCTTTTCCCTCATCGGGGAGCCGGCGCTTGGTGAAGGAACTTCTTGTACCCCCGCGATGGTCAGTGGCAGGATCTATATGAGAGGAGACAGAAACCTTTATTGCATCGGAAAATGAAGCAGGACAGTGCTAACCGATCAGCGATTGCCCATAAAGTGGGAGCCATTGTCGCTTCCAGGGGTACCGGCAGGGATGCTGTCATCCCGATCCTGCAGGATATCCAGCAACATTATCATTACCTCCCGGAAGAGGCGCTGGAAGAGGTTTGCCGCATAACAGCCATAACCCCGGCACAGATCACCGGAGTCGCTACTTATTATTCCAGTTTTCGTCATGAACCGGCAGGAAAGCATACCATCAGGGTTTGTACCGGTACCGCTTGCCATGTTAAAGGCTCCGGACAGGTATACGAAGCTTTCCGGCGTGAAATGAAACTTGAGGGGACCGATAATACGGATGCAGTGGGCATTTTTACCCTTGAGGAAGTTGCTTGCCTGGGTTGTTGTACCCTGGCTCCGGTGGTAAAGATCGATGAAGTGACCTATGGGCATGTTAAGCCTGAAAATGTTGGCGATATCCTTCGTGATTTCTTATCCAGGGTTAAAAGAAGCAGTGATCAACCGGCAAAAACAGGGGGAAATCGGGGAATTATCCAGGGAGAGATACGGATCGGACTGGGATCTTGTTGCATGGCCAGTGGCAGTTCAGAGGTCAAAGAAGAACTGGAACGCACCCTGGCCGAAACGAGTATCCATGCAGAAGTCAGGCAGGTAGGTTGTGTAGGGATCTGTAACCAGGTCCCCATACTTGAAATAGTAAAACCCGGTGAACCATCGGCATTTTACGCCCACATCCGACCGGAAGAGGTGCGTCAGGTGGTTTTGAACCATTTCCGGCCGACAACCTTTCATCACCGCCTGAAAAACAGGATCGACGGCATCCTGGATGAAATGTTGGGTAACGGAGCTCCCCCTTCTTTCCGGAGGTATCTTACTGAGCAGCGCGATACACCGCTCACCCGGTTCCTGGGACCCCAGTTAAGCATTGCCACCGAATGCAGGGGCGAACTCAAACCTTGTGACATTGAGGCCTACCGCCAATCGGGTGGTTTTGAAGCGCTGGAGAAAGCTCTTTTTCACATGACTTCCTACGAGGTGATCAACGAGATTCGTAACAGCGGATTGCGGGGCCGTGGCGGAGCCGGGTTCCCTACGGGGATAAAATGGCAGTTGGTGAAGGAGCAACCCTCCCCCTTGAAATACGTGATTTGCAACGGCGATGAAGGAGATCCCGGAGCTTTCATGGACCGGATGCTCCTGGAGTCTTACCCGTTCCGGATCATCGAAGGAATGTTGATTGCGGGCTATGCCACCGGCGCTTCTCAGGGCATTTTTTATATTCGTGCCGAGTATCCGCTGGCTGTGACCCGTATCCGGGAAGCCTTACAAATATGTGAAAGAGAAGGCATCACCGGACATAACATCCTGAGTTCCTCTTTTTCCTTTAATATCCGCATCTTCGAGGGTGCAGGAGCCTTTGTTTGCGGGGAAGAGACCGCCCTCATCTCATCCATTGAAGGCAGAAGGGGCATTCCTGCCCTGCGTCCCCCTTATCCCGCGGTGGAAGGATTGTACCACAAACCAACCCTCATCAACAACACCGAAACCCTGGCTGTGATCTCCAGGATCATCCGCTACGGGGCAGACAGTTTTTCAAGTATCGGTACTACCGGAAGCAAAGGGACCAAAGTCTTCGCCCTGGCAGGTAAGGTGAAACATGGCGGGTTGATTGAAGTTCCCATGGGTACTACCATCCATCAGATTGTCATGGAGATCGGAGGAGGCATTGCAGGGAACCGCTCCTTTAAAGCGGTCCAGATCGGCGGACCTTCCGGAGGATGCCTGCCGGCCGTTCTCAGTCACCTTCCCATCGACTACGAAGCGCTCTCCGAAGCAGGAGCAATGATGGGCTCGGGAGGAATGGTGGTCCTCGACGACACCGATTGCATGGTTGACCTGGCCTGGTATTTTCTCTCCTTTACACAGGATCAGAGTTGCGGACAGTGTACCTTTTGCCGCGTGGGAACCCGCCGTATGCTCGACCTTCTGGAAAAGATCCGGGGAGGACAGGGTACCAACGACGACCTTGTCAATCTCGAAAATCTGGCGTTGGCTGTCAGAAAAGGAAGTTTCTGCGGATTAGGAAAAACAGCACCCAACCCGGTCCTGACCACTTTGCGGTATTTCCGCCATGAATATGAAGCCCACCTCCGCGGAGAGTGTCCGGCAGGCAAATGTTCTCTGATGATCACTTATGCCGTGACAGAAAATTGTATCGGCTGTACCAAATGTGCCCAACGATGCCCTTCAGGCGCCATCGCCTTTAAACCCTATGAAATCCATCATATCGATACGGAAAAATGCACCCGATGCGATATATGCCGTCAGGTTTGTCCGGTTCAGGCCGTCATTCTGAAATAAATCCTCCATGAAACTGACCATCGATCATATCACCGTAACTGTCAGCGAAGGAACCACCTTGATGGAAGCAGCATCCCTTGCCGGTATTGCGATTCCGGCTTTGTGTCATCTCGAAGGATTGAAGCACCATCCCTCATGCATGGTCTGCGCGGTGAAAGATACCGGCCGTGACAGGATCCTCCCATCCTGCAGTTACCCTGCAGAAGAAGGAATGCAAATTCTGACCCATTCTCCTGAGCTCAGGGAATTCAGAAGAGAAGCGCTCGAATTGCTGCTCAGCGACCATGTTGGCGACTGTGATGCGCCGTGCCAGCGCGCCTGCCCGGCGCACATGGACATCCCTGCCATGAACCGGTTCATCGCCGAAGGAAGATTCGATGAGGCGCTGCAAAAGGTGAGAGAAACAATCGCACTCCCTCTGATTTTAAGCTATATCTGCCCGGCTCCATGCGAAAAAGCATGCCACCGGGGCACCATCGATCAGGCCGTATCCATCTGCCTTTTAAAAAGATCCACGGCGCACAAGGAGGGACAACTAAGGCCTGTAGCGATACCGGTGGATCCTCCATCAGGGAAAAAGGTGGCCGTGGTCGGAAGCGGTCCGGCCGGTCTCTCGGCAGCTTTCTATCTTCTCAAAGCGGGTTATCAATGCCATCTGTTTGACCAACATTCATTGGCAGGCGGAATGCTTCGCCATCATGTTCTCCGGGAAAAACTGCCTGTAAAAGTCCTCGATGAGGAAATTGGTGTCATCCGGGAAATGGGCGCTGTTTTTCATCTTGGTGAAATGGTTGATAAAACTGCTTTTCATGAGCGATTGTGCCGCGATTTTGACGCGGTGATCCTTGCAACCGGCGCTGTCGAAGAACAAATCCTCCGGGACTTCGGTCTGGAAACCGATGAACACGGAATCAAAGTCAGTCTGGCCAATTTCGGAACGAAGACACCCGGTGTTTTTGCCTGTGGTAACATGATCCGTAAAAGGCAGATGGCCGTTCGCAGCGTGGCCCAGGGTAAGGCGGCAGCGATCTCTGCTATCCATTTCATGAGAACCGGCAAAACAGCAGGAAGCCATCATCCTTTCAACTCCACCTTTGGCCGATTGACAAAGGAGGAGTTCTACGAATACCTGGGCGAAAGTTCGGAGATTCTTCGTATAGAACCCTCCCGGGGTGTTTTAACCGGATTTTCAGAAGCAGAAGCCATCCGGGAAGCTGCCCGTTGCATGGACTGCAATTGCCGAAAGCCCCTTTCCTGTAAGCTCCGGCGGTATGCGGGGGAGTATGGCGCACACCAGAAACATTATTCGGCCCCCGTTCGGAACCAAATCAAACGGATCGTCCAGCATGAGCTGGTAGTTTATGAACCTGAGAAATGTATCCGCTGCGGCATTTGCGTGGAAATTTCTGCAAGGGAGGGTGAACCTTTCGGACTGGCCTATTCGGGCCGCGGATTTTCAGTGCGGATCACCACTCCTTTTCATCAACCCCTTAGCCAATCCCTTCAAAAAGCTGCCCTGGCCTGCGTCGACGCTTGTCCGACCGGGGCGCTGGCCCTGAAAACCCTCCCTGGAAAAAATGATAAAAATGCCCTGTAAGCGGGGATTTCTCTATATTTAACACATGAATCTGTTTCGCTATCACGTCATAAGCGCATGGTTGCCGGGATTGCTTGGTATGCTCATCGCCGGTATCCTTCAGGCACAACCGGTGAGTTCTTCCTGCTGGCCCTCCTATCGGGGTGATCCACAACTGACCGGCAATTCACCGGCCCGCATTCGGTTGCCTTTCAGACTGTTATGGACATACAAGACCGGTGATGCCATCAAATCGTCACCGGTGATTTGCGACGGCCACATCGTGGTGGGATCGACCAACGGAAAAATTTACGCCCTCTCCACCGATGGAAAACTGCAATGGAGCTACCAGGCGGGGAGCTCCGTGGAAGCGCCTCCCCTGATCCTGCTCAAAACGGTTTATGCCGCTTCCATGGATGGTTTCCTCTTTGCCCTTGATGCCGCAACCGGCAACTTGAAATGGAAATATGAGACAGGAGGTCAGATGGCAGGATCACCGAACTGGGTAGTGGGGTCCGATAGAAAAAAAGTCAAGATCCTCATCGGAAGCTATGATTTTTGTTTGCACTGCGTGGATGCCGTGACGGGTAAAGGTATTTGGAAACAGGAAACAGAAAACTACATCAACGGGGCCCCGGCACTTTGGGGAAAGACAGCAGTCTTCGGGGGATGCGACGGACTCCTCCACCTGACGGATACCGATTCGGGGAAAGAGATCCGTCAAACCGACGTGGAAACCTATATCCCTGCCTCTGCAGCCATCAGCGGGAGAAAGGCATGGTTCGGGAATTACGACGGGGAATTCTTCTGTGTTGACCTGGAATCAGGAAAAATCCTTTGGAAAAACACGGGGGGTGGCCCCTTTCTTGCCTCCCCGGCCATTGCCGGTTCCCGCGTTGTGACCGGCGCACAGAATAAACAGGTCTATTGTTTCGACGCTTTGACGGGGAACCTGAACTGGAAATTCAAGACCCTGGGAAAAGTGGATGCTTCGCCGGTGATCTGTGGAAACCAGGTGGTTATTGCTTCTGCCGACGGACGGATCAGGGTTCTTGATCTGGCCACCGGAGCTGAATTGTGGTCTTATGAGATCGGAAGTCCGGTATACAGCACTCCAGCGGTTACCTCCAAACTCCTGGTGGCTGGCGCGGATGACGGCACCATTTACGCTTTCGGGCTCTGAACGGTATAAGAAATTTATCCAAAGTACCTCCGGTCAAACACTATCTTATGAAACATATTTTCTATCAGGCAACGATCCATTGACCATGAAAATAACCAGCATTGTTCCCGGTTTCGGTGGTACTTTTTATTGCGGAAATTGCCTTCGTGACAGTGCTTTTTCAAGCGCCTTGCGAAAAGCAGGCCACAAGGCAACACTGCTGCCGATTTACCTTCCGTTGAGCCTTAACCGGCAGAGACAAGAGACCCCTGTCCCGATCTTCTACGGAGCCGTGAACCTCTACCTTAAACAACAATTTCCGGTGATGCGGAACATGCCGCACTGGGTTGAAAAATTGCTTGATTCAAGGCCACTTCTCAACCTGGCAGCAAAAAAATCGGGTTCTACGCGGGCTGATGGGCTGGAAGCAATGACCGAATCGATGCTGCTGGGTCCCGACGGATTGCAACACAAGGAGTTGGAAACGCTGGTCAATTTCCTGAAAAACAATGAAAAACCTGATTTAGTGCACCTTTCCAATGCCCTTCTCCTGGGGATGGCAGGCCGGATCAAGGAGACCGGCATCCCGGTAGTCTGTTCTCTTCAGGACGAAAATATCTGGATTGACGCGATGGAACCCGCCGGACAGGAAAAGATGTGGCGACTGATGGCAGAAAAAGCTCAGGCCGTGGATTCCTTTGTCGCTGTCAGCCACTATTTTGGTCAGTTGATGCAGGAAAAAATGGAAATCCCATCGCATAAACTGCACACCGTCCCCATCGGGATCGATCCCGGGTCCTGCCTTTACCATCCTCCCGCGATGGCGCCCCGCACCATCGGTTATCTTTCAAGATTTTGCAAGGAAAACGGATTTGACATCGTCATCGGTGCTTTCATTCTTCTGAAAAAAGAGTCGCAATTTTCCGACCTCCGGCTTGCCATTACCGGAGGAATGACCGGTGATGACCGTTCCTATTTCCACAGCCAGATGGCCCGGCTGAAAAACAATCACCTGATGAAAGATTTGACCGTTTTCCACGATTTTGGAGCAGGTTCTCTCGACCCCTTTTTTCAGGAGCTGACGCTTCTTTCCGTCCCGGTGCTGAAAGGAGAAGCCTTCGGACTCTACCAGATCGAAGCCCTGGCCTCCGGGATACCCACTGTTCAACCTGCTTTGGGAGCGTTTCCGGAAATAGCTGAAGCGACCGGCGGAGGGGTTATCTATCATCCCAATACCCCTGAAGCACTGGCAGAGAAACTTTCTGAAATCCTTTCCAAACCTGATGCGTTAGTACAACTCAGCATCAACGGGCGAAGGGCCGTTGAGGAAAAATTCGACAGTGAAAAGCTAACTATGAATTTGATTAAAATCTATAAATCGCTTATTTTCAATAATTAAAATATTAATGTTTCATTTGATCCGATAACAATCAATCATGACATATCTCGCAGAGGTTAGAAATATTATCAAATCCTATTCCCTCCCCGGACAAGCTCCGGTAACACCGGTTCTGAATGATATCAGCCTGGAGATTCCGGCCAATGCATCCATAGCGATCATTGGTCCGTCGGGTTCCGGAAAGACCACGTTGTTGAATATTCTGGGCACTTTGGACAAACCAGGATCGGGAGAGGTTTTCATTGAAGGGGAGCCCTTGGCCAGCCTGGATGATGACCAATTGGCCGGGATCAGGAATTCCCGGATAGGTTTTGTTTTTCAGTTACATTACCTTTTACCGCAACTGACCCTCCTCGAAAACGTTCTTTTACCCTTGTTACCGGTCAAAGACCGGCTGAAGAGATCGGCGGCGACCGGAAGGGCCGGACAATTGCTGGAATTGACAGGACTTGCTGAAAAAAGCCACCGAAGGCCAGGGGAACTCTCTACCGGTGAATGTCAGCGGGCAGCGGTGGTCAGGGCCCTGATCAACCAACCGGCGCTGTTGCTGGCGGATGAACCGACAGGTTCGCTGGATACCGAAAATGCAGCCCTCATGACCTCCCTGCTGAACACCCTGAAAAAAGAAGAGAACCTGGCAATGGTGGTGGTGACCCACTCTCCGGAACTGGCTTCGGCCATGGAGACCTGTTACCGGTTGCGGAGTGGAAAACTGGAAAAAGCATGACCAGGTTGCGGCTCATACTTCAAAACTTGCTTTATTTCAGGAAAGCCAACCTCTCCATCCTGGCCGGTGTGGTCATCGGAACCGCTGTCCTTACAGGCGCCCTGATCACCGGTGATTCGGTGCGGTACAGCCTGTTGCGCATTACCGGCGATCGACTGGGAAAGATCCGGTTTGCCCTGCACACCGACGATCGGTTCTTCTCCCGCGAACTGGCTGAAAGCCTCTCCCGCGATCTCCACACAACCGTTGTCCCCATCCTGAGCTCTACGGCCATAGCCATCAATCCGGCAGTCAACGAGCGCATCAACCGGACCGGGATCATCGGGATCGATTCACGGTTCAACCAACTTTGGGAGCCGTCGCTACCCGCCATTCAAGGCGATGAAGCCATTATCAGCCGGAACATTGCTTCAAAACTGGACCTTCGACCTGGTGATGAGATCCTGTTGAAAATCTTCAAACCCTCTCTCGCTTCTCCGAATGCTCCATTCGTGGCAGAAAAAGAGATGACTGTGGCCGGAAGATTCAAGATCAAAGCCGTTGCCGAAGACCACCAAATGGGGAGATTCAGCCTGAAAAACAACCAGATACCCCCCCTCAACGTCTTCATCCCGCTTGATCGGATGGAGAAAGTTTTACTCCCCGATGGGGGCATCAACGGACTGCTGGTCCCCGAAAACGGAATCTCTGATGCAGCACAACTCAACGCAGGGGTAAAGCGAAACTGGAAGAGTATGGATGCCGGACTGGTCAGTGATGGTTCCCTGATTGCTTCCAACAGGGTTTTCATCAGTAATGAGGTTGGAAATGCCATTCGGAAGACTTTTCCCGAAGCAGAAGGGATGCTGACCTACCTTGTGAACGATATTTCATCGGGTCACAGCACAACTCCCTATTCATTCGTGACAGCCACGACAGCGCCTATCGGAGGTAAAAAACTCAGTGGCCATGAAATAACCATCAATTCATGGCTTGCTGAAGACCTACGCTGTCTCCCTGGCGACACTTTGTTACTGCGTTATTTCGTCATGGGGCAAGGGAAAAAACTGACCACTTCAACGGCCTCATTTGTTGTGAAAGCCATCCTGCCCATAGAAGATTCCTGCTTCGACCGAAAGTTGATGCCTGCTTTTCCAGGAATGACTGAAGCGGGTAATTGCCGTGACTGGGAGACTGGTTCCCCGGTTGATCTGAAACGCATCCGTAATAAAGACGAACAATATTGGCAACGGTATCGTGGGACACCCAAGGCCTTTATTGCATTGGCTACCGGTCAGCAGCTCTGGGAAAACCCCTTCGGTACTTACACTGCTTTCAGGATCGGGGGAACAAAAGGGGATTTTAAGAAACAGGAAGCGCAGCTCATGAAGGAGATAGATCCCGTACAAAACGGCCTGACCTTCACCGATGTGAAAGCGGACGGGATGCACGCAGCATCCGGCGGCAGCGATTTTGGAACGTTGTTCCTCAGTCTCTCCTTTTTTATCATCTTATCTGCCTTGTTGCTTATCACCCTACTTTTCGCCCTGCAAACCGCTAACCGTGTAAAGGAAACCGGAATACTGACCTCCCTGGGATTTTCCCGCGACCAAATCCGGAACCTCATGATCGGTGAAGCATCCGTTATTGCGGCAACAGGTGGGATCATCGGTGCTTTCGCCGGGATCGGGATCAACCATCTTTTGCTCTGGGGATTGAATACCCGCTGGCAGGGTGCAGTCATGACTTCTTCCCTCGTTGAAGACATCCGACCCGTTACCCTTTTCATCGGTGCTCTTTCAGGAAGCGCTATGAGCTTGTTTTCTCTATCGGTTACCATCACCCTTTCACTCCGCAAAACAATCCGGCAAAGGATCACCATGACTTCGTTGCCGGCCACCTTCGCGCTTTCCCGGCATCATAGAAATCGCTCAAGGATCCTGGCTGTGGTATTTCTCCTTCTGGCGATGGCCTCCGCCCCCACAGCTTTCTTTTTCGGGGGTTCTGCCGGGCCCTTGATGGCAATGTTTGCCGGATTCTTTCTGATGGCAGCAGGAGTGGCTGTCCTGGATCACCTTCTGGTGAAGGTTCTCTCTGAACCTGTACGGATGAGCAAAGGCATCCTTCCCCTTATGAAAAATCTTGCCCTTCACCGCAACCGGACGATGGCCTCCGTCATCCTCCTGGCATTGGGTACCTTTTCCATCATCATAACCGGGGCCAATTATAAGGTGGATACTGAAAATCCCGGAAATTACAAATCGGGTAGTGGCGGATTCACCCATTGGGCGGAGACCACCATGCCCCTTCTTTCTGATTTAAACTCCCGTGAAGGTCGGGAAAAAGAGGGACTCTCCGGTGAACCGGTACTCGATAAGCTCCATTTTTTCCTGGTTTTACAGATCGACGGGGACGATGCAAGCTGCCTCAACCTGAACCAGGTGAACCAACCCGGGTTATCAGGGATCAATACCGCTTTTCTCGATTCGGTCAATGCTTTTCGTTTCGCTGCACTTGATCCTGTAGCAGATCCAAATCACCCCTGGAGAATTCTGGATACAGCTCCTGCTCCGGGGGTGATCTTTGCCTTTGCAGATCAGACGGTAATCACCTGGGGCCTTGGAAAACAGATGGGCGACACCCTGATCTATCCGGATGAGCAGGGCAAACCTTTATCGGTCGTTCTGGCGGGAGCGCTGGATCATTCCATCTTCCAGGGCAACCTTATCCTTTCGGCCCGGGCGCTTAAAAACCATTACCCCTCCTCAGCGGTACCCCGGCTTTTCCTCTTCCGGGATACCACAGCAACCGCAGCGGAAGCCGCACGACGCCTTGAATACCTGCTGGCCGATAAAGGGATCATGATCACCACGACCTCTGATCGCCTGAACAGCTTCAATACCGTGGAAAACACCTACCTCTCGGTGTTTATCCTGCTCGGCGGCCTGGGGGTGATCCTCGGAACCCTGGGACTGGGTGTTGTGATGAGCCGCAACCTGTACGACCGACGACAGGAAATGGCGCTCCTGAGGGTGGTGGGATTGACGCAGAAAGCGCTGGCCGGAAGGGTCGCTGCAGAACAGCTGATGATCCTTTTCACGGGATTATTGCTGGGTCTTGTTCCGGCTTTGGCTGGAATCTTTCCGGCACTCCTCGAACCCCTCTACCAATTTCCCTGGGAAATGGTGGTGGTAATCCTCTTTTTAATACTTCTTTCTGGCAT
>ERZ1645192.4233-NODE-4233-length-11432-cov-5.267382_pt1 | contig 11432 bp, 12 predicted proteins | sample MGYA00575354_ERZ1645192 | MGnify/ENA primary metagenome ERZ1645192 (study PRJEB40844, sample SAMN11349763) | freshwater sediment metagenome | isolation source: river sediment | host: Sediment | place: India: Faizupur Khadar , New Delhi | collected 2017-02-21 ... | reverse complement strand
TTTTTCTACGAGCGGTCCCACTTCGAGACGGACTCCTATCGTCGTCCTCCTCTGTGTGACACACCACGAAATACCCACATTACCTTGTTCCCTGCGAACCTCCGTGATTTCTCGGTGGAACTCTGTGTAATAAAAATAAAAAAAACTACGAATTTCCAACAAAAATCTACGAACAAAACAATGCATGTCTAATTCTGACTAAGAGTAAATTTACAATTGGTATTATATGAAATACTAGCAAATAGTATAATTAGTTTTGACTAAAAAGGGTTGGTTTAAACGTAAGCATAATAAATCCCCAAGTGCCATAATAACTACTGTTTCCTCCAACTATAGGTTCCATCGTTTTTTCAGGTCTCATAATAGAAAAACCAAACATAACAGATGCTTCTTTATAAAAATCGTATTTTAAGCTTAAATCGGCTTCTATACCTAAATATTTATCGATAGCAGTGGTGTTTACAACATAGTTGTTTTGCATTCGAAAATAGTGAAAATCGGCACGAGCTTGCCATTTATCCTGAAGTTTATAAAAAAGATGAAGATAGGGGTTAATTAAACCGGGATTTTTTTTATTTTTTAAAAGAGAAGAAAAATATTTTAAATTACCATTAAAAGCATGACTAGAGCCATAAAGTAGATTAAATGAATTGCTTTTTTTATTTGCATAATCGAGTCCATTCGTTCCGGAAATATATTCATAGCCTATGGTTGCATTCAATTTAGAATTTTAATCATAATTCATGTCGTCTTGATGTTAGTAAGCAGCTATCTCTTGTCCGTTTTGCAAACTTCCGGTTTGATAGAACCCACGAAGAGATGCCGTTAATTTAGTGTCTTTTTTATAACGAATAATACCCCCGAATGTTCCTCTTAAATAAATCGTTTGCGTGGTGTTATTTTTTTGATATCCATCGGTAATACCCATAAGTGAAATTTGAAAAGCATTGGAAAGTTTTTTTGATAACCATAAAATATTTAATGTCCTATAGCTATTTGGCGTTTTTAGTATTATTGCAGTATCAGGGCTTGCATTAAAAGCTGAAACAAAATCAAGTTGTAATCCTTTTTTTAAATATGAAAAAACGAGCGCATTATGAGAAGTACCCGCTTGCGACCATCCTCCATTGTCAATTAAACGTTTGTTTTCGTATGATAATTCTTGCATTCCTACTTTTATTGATAAACTGTCGAAGAGGGAGATACGAACCCATGCTTCATGAAGCCCAAATAAGGAGGTTTCTGTTTTTACAACATCATTTCCTATAAAACGGACATCTTGAAATGAGATTTTAGATTTTATTTTGCTTGTTTCATAGTTTATATACATTCGAGATCTTTGACTAATCATTAATATAGGACTAGAGAGATCTTCCGGGAGTTTCTTATACCCATTAAATACTTCAAAACGAGGTCTTAATTCGCCTTGTAATAAAAATTGAGAATATGTTTTTTCAGCAGAAAATAGCGTGTAAATAGCACAAATGATAAAAAGAAATCTTTTCATAAAAAAATAATATGGGGCAAATTTAGAATTATTTAATTAAGTCGCCAAAAGAAATGTTTTCGAGTTTATCGGAAATATAATCGCGGATATCAATAAAAATATTGATTAATTTTTTATGTTGTTCAATAGGGGTGTTTTCGTAAAAGTATTTGCTTGCCGATTCTACAGGTGCTAATGCGCCATCCATAAGTCGAATTATTTCTGCTAAAGTTATTTGTTCCGGATTTTTAATAAGTTTATAACCCCCATCAGATCCTTTTTTACTTTTAACATATCCTGATGTTTTTAAAATTAACAGAATTTGTTCGAGAAATTTTTTAGGAATAGACCAATTATTAGCTATGTCAACAATTTTAATATAATCATTGGAATAGTTCTCAGAAAGGTCAATAAGAGCTAAACAGGCATATTCACTTTTCTTGGAGAGTTTCATAGTTTTATAAGTTGTTACAAATTTATAATTTTTTAACGACAAAACAATATATTGTCTATAAGTTTTGTAGGGAATGTGTCGTAATTCATTAATATAATGATATTTATAATAAATATTCTTTATTTAATTATAACATTTCGAGAGCTTAACCAAATTTTAAACAATAACTTTACATTATATTCGTTATATGTAGGATTATTTATTTATTTTGCATAATCTTTAAATTCGATAAATGAAAAAGCTTTTTTCTATATTTTTTCTACTTTATTTTTCTTTATCTCTTTCTGCACAGATTGGGGGTTCTTCTACCTATTCTTTTTTAAATTTACCCAACTCTGCTAGAATATCGGCTTTAGGAGGGAATGCAAATGCGATAAAAGATAACGATCTTACTTTATGTTTGGTAAACCCTTCCTTACTTTCTCCTAAAATGCATAATCAAATTGCATTAAGTATGGTTGATTATTATTCGGATATAAATTATGGTTTTGTTTCATATATGCGGAATTTCGAAAAATACGGCATGTTCGATGCCTCTGTTCAATTTATTAATTACGGCAAATTTACCTCAGCCGATGAAACAGGGATGACCTTTGGGGATTTTTCTGCCGGCGAATATGCGTTAAATATTGGCTGGGGACGACAGTTAGATTCTGTATTCTCGATAGGGGCTAATCTTAAAAATATTTATTCTCATCTCGATACTTATTCTTCTTATGGATTAGCCGTAGATGTTGCAGGGACCTATCATAATAGTAAAAAACAGCTTACCATTACGGCATTAGCACTTAATATTGGACGACAAATTACGAGTTATACTCCCGGAAATAATGAGCCAATTCCGTTTGAGGTGCAACTTGGATTGTCGAAAAGATTAGCACATACCCCTTTTCGATTTTCTGTCGTATTAAGAAATTTACAGAAGTGGGATTTAACCTATATCGACCCAAACAATCAGAAACCTACTGTTGACGCTATTACAGGAGAACCCTTGTCTCCTAAAAAATTCAGTACGAATTTAGATAAAGCCATGAGGCATGTTGTAATTGGGGGTGAAATTTCTCCTCATAAGAATTTTAATATCCGCTTAGGCTTTAATTATCAACGCAGAAAAGAATTACAAGTAGATTCTAGATTGTCGACCGTTGGCATTAGTTGGGGTTTTGGGTTTAGGATAAAAAAGTTTAATTTAAGTTATGCTAGAGCCCGTTATCATTTAGCCGGATCGCCCAACCATTTCACCATTACTACCAATATTTCTGATTTTATTCACCCTAAATCATAAATTTAAAAAGGATTCTTCTTTTTAGCTGTTTTTTATTTCAGATAAAATTCTATTTTTGTGAAATAAAAAAGCATACATGAATGTAACAATTGATTCAAATTCGGGTTTTTGTTTTGGGGTTGTTTTTGCTATTCATGTAGCAGAAGAAGAGCTCCGTAAATCGGGGGAATTATATTGTTTAGGCGATATAGTTCATAATAATAGAGAGGTGGAACGTTTAGCTGCAAAAGGCTTGATAATTATTAATCACGACCAATTAAATAAAATAAAAAATTCAAAGGTGTTGATACGAGCTCATGGAGAGCCTCCTGAAACATATAGTATCGCATTAAAAAATAACCTCGAATTAATCGATGCTTCTTGTCCTGTTGTTTTAAAACTTCAAAATAAAATTCGACTTGGATTTGAAGAAATGAAAAAAAAAGGCGGACAAATTGTTATTTATGGTAAAGAAGGGCATGCCGAAGTAAACGGCTTAATTGGTCAAACATTAAAAGAGGCAATTATTGTAAATGCTAAAAATGATTTAGATAAGATTGACTTTAATAAACCTATTCGTATTTATTCTCAAACCACACAACCTGTTGAAGGATTTAATGAACTTATTCAAGAAATGAATAAACGGTTTATTGAAAAAGGGATTGTTCAACCCGATTTTATTCCGAATAACACAATATGCAGTCAAGTTTCTCATAAAGAACCTCGGTTAAAAAAATTTGCAGTAGAGCATGATGTCATTTTATTTGTGAGTGGGAAAAAAAGCTCCAACGGGATGTTTTTGTTTGGTGTTTGCAAATCGATTAATCCTAAGACCTATTTAATTTCCAAAAGAGAAGAAATAGATAAAGAATGGTTTAATAGCGCGCAATCGGTTGGTATATGTGGTGCTACTTCTACGCCTATGTGGTTAATGGAAGAAATTGCTGAATTAATTCGACAAATATAAACACATAATATGTTTTTTATCATTGCTCAAATTGTTTCTTTTATTACATCTCCACTTACGTGGATAATTGTATTGTTGTTATTAGCTGTATTTGTAAAAAATAAGAAATGGGCAAAACGGTTTTTAATATATAGCCTAATTTTTACCCTTTTTTTTACCAATAATTTTTTTGCTGATGAAGCCATTCATCTCTGGGAATATCCTATAACAAATGACAAAGATTTGACAGAAACCTATGATGTAGGTATTGTATTAGGAGGGGGAATGGTAACGATTGATGCCCCTTCACAACGCATGACATTTCGTAATAATATGGATCGCTTAATGCAGTCGATTTTGTTATATAAACAAGGTAAAATAAAAAAAATGCTTTTCTCTAGTGGATCCGGTAGTCTTGTTTACCGCGAAATGCGAGAATCGGCTCTTATTAGAAAATATTTGTTAACTATAGGAATCCCTGATTCCGATATTTTAATAGATTCTTTATCCGATAACACCTATCAGAATGCTGTATTTTCTGCACAAATCCTTAAAAAGGAATACCCCAATGGAAAATATTTGCTTATTACTTCTTCTACCCATATGCGTAGAGCTCAAGGCTGTTTTAAAAAAGCCGAAATTTCAGTAATCCCCTATAGTACGGGTCTTCAAACAGGAAAAAGAATGATAGACCTGAAACATTATATTATCCCTAATTTGGGGGCATTAGGTGCTTGGGATAAATTAATACACGAAGTAATTGGGTATATTGTATATGCAATAAAGGGGTATCTCTAATTTATGAATCCGAATTTATGACAGCAACTTCGCTTTTTATCGTTATTCTTATTTTTTTTATAGCCGATTTTTTTCTGGAACGTTGGCTCGATTATCTTAATACAATCTATTGGAGTAATGAGCTTCCGCTCGAATTAAAAGGGATTTACGATGCGGAAAAATATGCTAAATCGCAAGATTATGAAAAAGTGAAACATAATTTTAGTAAATTAATAAGCATTATCTCGTTTTTAGCAATGCTGACTTTTTTATATTTCCAAGGGTTTGCAATTGCTGATAAATGGGCATATTCTTTATCCGACAACCCGATTGTTATTGCTATCATCTTTTTTGGTGTGCTTGGTTTTGTATCCGACCTATTAACCTTGCCATTCCAAATATATAGCCAGTTTGTAATTGAAGAAAGATTCGGATTTAATAAAACAACTGTACGAACTTTTATTTTAGATAAATTAAAATCATGGCTTTTGGCAATTATAATTGGAGGTGGATTATTGTCGCTCATTACATGGATTTATTATTCAACGGGCAGTTATTTCTGGATTATTGCATGGGCTTGTCTTTCCTTGTTTACTATTTTTATGAATATGTTTTATTCCAGTTTAATTGTTCCGTTATTCAATAAACAAAAGCCACTTGAAGAAGGCGAATTAAAGGATGCTATTTATGATTTTGCTAATAACGTTGGGTTTAAATTAGAAAATATATTTGTTATCGACGGGTCAAAACGCTCTAGTAAAGCCAATGCGTATTTTAGTGGCTTAGGTCCTAAAAAAAGAATCGTGTTATATGATACCCTTATTCAAAACCATTCGAAAGAAGAGTTAGTAGCTGTGTTAGCACACGAAATAGGTCATTATAAATTAAAACATACGCTTCAAGGAATGATTGTTTCGGTTATATATTCAGGTATTCTTTTTTTTATTCTTTCTTTGTTTTTAGGAAATCCATTGTTATCTCAAGCATTGGGAGCTAGTAAAGGAAGTTTTCACATGGGAATAGTTGCATTTGGGTTGTTATATACTCCTATATCATTGCTACTAGGATTGGTGATGAATTTGGCGTCTCGAAAAAACGAATTTCAAGCAGACCGCTATGCAGTCAAAAATAATCAAGGGGATGCTCTACAAAATGCATTAATAAAGCTTTCTGTTGATAATTTAAGTAATTTACGACCACATCCGGTATATGTTTTTTTCTATTATTCGCACCCCCCATTATTAATGCGGTTAAAGCAAATAAAAGAAACGGATAAATAGTATTTTAAATCATTAATATCCGAATAAATTATATATCTCGTTCCTACGGAACTTTGAATAATTTGTATTTACTTGTTTTAGAAATATTTCGTCCCGTACGGGACGTGATATTTATAGAATATTATAAACATGAAAAAAGGAAGCCCCACCCGCCTACCGGCCGGCAGGTTAGGGGCGAAATATCTTCAAATAATTGATAACAAAATAATTTAATCGCATATAAAATATTTTTACCGGACAACAATAATTTTAAATATTATTTATAATCAGAAGTCGATTTCCATTGTGGAAAAATATGAGTATAAGCTACCCGTTTGCCTACTTGTAACAGTATTTTTAACTGATCGATGGTGCCCTCCATTTTCCAGATTTCGTTAAATTCATCATCGGGAGTGTGATATGTTTTTGAACGATAATGAGATTGAATTTTTTCACCTTCTTCTTTTCCTAAGTTAATATCATCTGTTCCATTTCCAATAAAGAGTGCCGGAACACCTGCTTTAACAAATGGTAAATGGTCTGACCGAAAATACATGCCTGCTTCGGGATATTTTTCCTCCGATAAATAAAAACCTGCTTGTTTAAGTTCTTCTATAAAATAATCTTCCAATTCCGATTGACCTGCGCCGGTTATATAAAAATCGTTTGTTTGATTTAAGCAGTTAAGCATATCAACATTAATATTGGCAATGGTATTTTTAATAGGGAATATAGGATTGTCTACATAATAATACGCACCCAACAAACCTTGTTCTTCGGCAGTAACAGTTAAAAATACGATGGTCCGTTCCGGTTTTGTTTTTATACTTTTAAAAGCCTGTGCTAATTCAACTAAAGCAGCAACACCACTTGCATTGTCAATTGCTCCGTTATATATGGAGTCGCCTGCTGCATTTGGTTTTCCAATACCGAAATGATCCCAATGAGCAGTATAAATAATAACTTCATCGGGGTATTTTGTGCCTGTAATTTTTCCGATTACATTGTGCGAATGATTATAGTTAACTGTAACATCTATCTTGGTAGATAGAAAAAGGTTTAAGGATGTTCCTTTAAAATTTAATTCATTTGCTTTGGCTAACAAGTTGGTATCGGAGGAACTTGATTGTAATAATTTTTTAGCGCTGGTTTCAGTAACCCATCCTAATAAATCACATTCTTGGACTTCTTTATTACGATTATCAAGCTGTAAACGATTGGTGTTGAAATTATTTTGCAATACACTGAAAGGATAGCCGGCGGCTTCTGTTTTATGAATAATAATACAGCCCTTTGCTCCTTGTCGAGCAGCTTCTTCAAACTTATAAGTCCACCTGCCATAATAAGTCATGGCTTTGCCTTTAAAAAGACTGGTATCACCTATCCAGAAGCCAGGGTCGTTAACCATTACCAATACAATTTTATTTTTCACATCCAAATCTTTATAGTCGTTCCAATTATATTCAGGAGCAACAACGCCATAGCCGGCAAAAACCAATTCCGACTTATCTATTACAATTTGTTTTTCCGTTTTATTAGTCCATACAACATAATCGGTAAAGGCGTTTAAGGTAAAGGTGTTTTTTTTAGAAGTAACAATCATTTCGGGCGAAGCAATAGCTAATATATTGGCCATAGGGACTTCTTGAATGTAGCTATCATTATTCCCGGGTTCTAAGCCAATAGCTTTGTATTGTTCTTCAATATAACGAATTGTCTTTTCTTCACCGAGGGTTAGCGGCATTCTCCCCATAAGAGAGTCGGAAGCTAATACCCGAATATGATTTTTAAGTCGCTCGGCATTTAAAGAATCTAGTCCATCGGAAGAGTTAATCCTTTGTTGACATGAAGTTACAAAGAGTATAAGGGTGATAAAAAAAAGTGTAAATCGGGTATTCATAATAATTATTTTTAGTTTTCAAAAATACAATTATTTGTGATATTTAATAGATTCATAAAAAATGCTTTCAGATATGTATATTTGCAATCAAAATAATTATTAATGCTTTTCCTTTATGGGAAACACACCCCAAATATATGTAGCGATTCCGGTAATGAATGAATGCGATTTGCTGAAACATTGTATTGATAGTATAGAGAGGCAAACGTATAAAAATTTCCAGGTGGTAATTTGTATAAATCAACCCGATGAATGGTGGGATAATAACGAAAAAAGAGACGTTTGTTTAAACAACCAAAAAATAGGGGAGTTCCTCAAAAAAAATTATAATCACTACATTGTTATTGATAAAAGCACAAAAGGAAATGGCTGGAAAGGGAATAAAAACGGAGTCGGGTGGGCTCGAAAAACAGCCATGGATTATATTGCAAGCATCGCAAGCGAAGAAGATATTATGCTTAGTTTAGATGCAGATACGGTTTTTGAAAAAAATTATTTTAATTCAATAATTGAATTAGTTAAAGAATATCCCATAGCAGTAGCTATATCAAATCCGTATTATCACCGCTTAACAGGGAAAGAGGCAGAAGACCGAGCTATATTACGATATGAAATATATATGCGTAATTATGCCATAAATTTGTTAAATATAAATTCACCGTATGCATTTACTGCATTGGGAAGCGCTATGGCTTTGCCTGTTAAATCATACAAGGCAATAGGAGGGATGACACCTAAACTTAGCGGAGAAGATTTTTATTTTTTACAGAAACTTAGAAAATATGGGAATATAATAATTTATAATACGGAAAAAGTTTTTCCAGAAGCACGTTTTTCTGATCGTGTTTTTTTTGGAACAGGACCCGCTATGATTAAAGGAAATAAAGGTAATTGGGAGAGTTACCCTATTTATCACCATTCTTTTTTTAAACATATTTCTGATACCTATTCCTTATTCCCTTCGCTTTTTACAGAAGATATAAAAACCCCATTAAGCGATTTTCTAGAAGAACAATTTAATACCCCTAATATATGGGAATTAATAAGGAAAAATCATAAAGACAAAAATCGTTTTGTAAGAGCCTGTTATGAAAAGCTCGACGGATTAAGAGTTTTACAATACCTTAAATTTGCGCAAGATAAAATAAACATAACAGATGAAACATGTTTATTAGAAAACAGTTATATTTATAAGCAGTATTTAGGAATTCCCGATGCAATTTTTTCGAACGACTTATCATTTGCAAAATCTCCTATTACCGAACTTGATTTAATTCGGAATTATTTAGTTAAGGTGGAAGAAATAATTCAAAAAGAAAAGAAACTAATATGAAACTGATAATCATTTTGGGACCCACCGCAACTGGCAAAACCAAACTAGCAGCTCATTTATCGTATAGAATGAATGGTGAAATTATAAGTGCCGATTCCAGACAAGTATTTAAAAATATGGATATTGGTACGGGCAAAGATTTAAATGATTATATTGTAAACGGAACGACCATCCCTTCTTATTTAATAGATATTAAAAATGCAGGAGAAGAATTCAGTGTATATGATTTTCAAAAAGAATTTATTAATGCGTATCAAACCATAATAGCAAAAAATAAAACCCCTGTTTTATGTGGAGGTACCGGATTATATTTAGAAAGTGTAATAAAACAATATAATTTTATTAAGGTCGATAGAAATGATGAACTACGAGCAACGCTTTCAAGAAAATCAGACGAAGAATTAAACAATATCCTTCGAGAATTAAAATTAGTCCATAACACCACCGATAGCATTGATAGAGAACGAATACTTCGTGCTATTGAAATAGAAGAATATGGTAAATTAAATCCGCAATATAAAAACGAAATGCCATTATTTAATCCTGTCATTTTTGGTATTAATATGGAAAGGAACCTTGTAAAAGAAAAAATTACCAACAGACTCCAAGAGCGCTTGAAATGCGGAATGATAGAAGAAGTAAAATCATTATTAGATTCCAGTATTTCGCCTGAACGACTAAAATACTACGGCTTGGAATATAAATATATTACACAATATTTGATGCATGAAATTAGTTACGATGAAATGTTTAGTTTATTGAATATAGCAATACACCAGTTTTCGAAACGACAAATGACATGGTTTAGAAGAATGGAAAAAAATGGAATACTTATAAACTGGATAGATGGAGCGTTACCCCTAGAAGACAAGGTACAGTTTATAATAAATAAAATATAATGTCTGCTCAATTACTAATGAAAGTGATTTTATATACGGAGAATTTTATTGATATAGAATTTTATACCAATTGTAAATTTAAAATAGTCCGAAGGATATTTTAAATTTTACAATGGTAATGCCGATGACATATATGTTATGTGTTATGGTTCATTTATTGGACCATTACATATATACTTTCGGTATTATTTGTAACTTTTTAGAAATAAAAAAAGCTGCCTTAAACGAGGCAGCTCCAAAAATATTAATTTTTTTATTGTTTCTCGAATGTTAGCTTTAAATCTGTTACATAAGTTGTATTAGCATTTGTTGAGGTAGCATAATATTTCAAAACTAATTCGCTTGACTTAAGTTGATCAATATAATAAGTAGCAACGCTTAAACCGAAAGGCCCTCCAGTTGAAAGATTAATATATGTTTTCTCTTTGTTAGCGCCTAACCATGCCCAGAATCCCGTAGCTGATTCTATCGTTTCTTTTGAATTAAGAAAGTTTAACGTTTTAACTTCGGTACTAGTCAAAATCCCATCTTTATCAATAGTCATTTCAAATGATGCATTTTTATAAGTTATTTCACCACCCTCAGAAAGTGTCGCTCCATCATATGTAACAACTTCGCTGTTACTGGTGCCTTCAATTTTTGTTAGTTTCCATTTTGCTGTTATTCTAGCGTCTCTTGATTTAAGAGATACAAATGGATCATTTTCGCCTTTTTTACATGAAGATACTAGAACCATCAATACAGATAACATAAATAAACCAATTCTTACGTTTTTCATTTTTTCACTTTTTTAGATTAATAAATATTTTTTTAGTTTAACAAAATACACAATTAAATAGAATTACCCTTATTTAAGTTCGGTATTTTTTTATTTAATGAATAAAGTTCTTTCGAAAAATCTTTTTTAATAGTTTGTAAATTAAATTATTAGCTATTGATTGCAATTAAAATTTAATTTTAAAAAATAATAAAAAAACTATAATTTTTAATTTCAGTCCTAAAAAAATAGTACTAAGAATTTCACTAATTTTGTAAAAAAATTTAACAATGAATATAAAGAACCAATAGCGTCCAAAACGAAAAAAAAAGAAAGGCTATATTTTAACTCAAAGAT
>ERZ1645192.4229-NODE-4229-length-11432-cov-67.860684_pt1 | contig 11432 bp, 7 predicted proteins | sample MGYA00575354_ERZ1645192 | MGnify/ENA primary metagenome ERZ1645192 (study PRJEB40844, sample SAMN11349763) | freshwater sediment metagenome | isolation source: river sediment | host: Sediment | place: India: Faizupur Khadar , New Delhi | collected 2017-02-21 ... | reverse complement strand
AAAATCCCGCCGGACTTTGATTATGCCTCTGTACCGGGTCTCTCCAACGAACTGCAGACCAAGCTTGCCCGGATCGTTCCAGCCACCGTTGGCCAGATGGAGCGAATTCCCGGTATGACCGAAGGTGCCATCTCCGCTGTGTTGATTATGGTGAAGAAGCAGGAAGCAGTGCACAAGCTAAATAAAGACGATGATAAAACATCCGGGCAGAAAACCTGAACATAATACCCTACGGGGCGATTCGTTTTTTTCAAGGCCCGTCAGGATATGGATCAGGCCTGCGAGGTGATCTTTGATTTTTAAAGACCTTGATTTTCAGAAAGGGAAAGCTGCATTTCTTTGAAATAGCGCCACTTTTGAAGAAAAATGTTTGCTAAATTCTTTTCCCGTTGACAAAATAAATAACCTGTCTTTATAATTAAGCCAACTCGCATTTTTCAACAGAATGTGAATGTTTTAGTGAACCATTTCAAAGCAGCTGAAAAACGCATAATCCTTGGGAGCCGACTTCTGGAATTCATATCCAAACGGTTTTCCTGAAGATGGAACAGATTCAAAATCTGGAAGCTTTGGAGGCCTTGTGTTCGCGATGTATTTTCCACCTCAATGTATTATCAATACCGAGATCAATTCGCATCATTCCCGCAAGTGTTTAATGACGACCTGCAACGCTTTTTCAACATTCGTACATTTTCAATCATTCAAGAATTTACACAATTCATTTTCACAACTTTTTCGAAAACAAATGCGACGGCCCTGTTCGGATAAAAATGTGTTTTGTATCCTAACCCGGCGTGCTGGATTCCATGTTGTCCAGCGCTGATCAAAGCGCAAGAAGTGGTTTCCGGAAAATTGGGAACTTTCCAGAATCGTTGTTTTGAAAAAATCTTGAGCTACTCATAGAGGGTGAAAAGGCATGTGGACTTATATTCAGACTGTTGTCATTTATACTTTTGTGCTGGGGTCACTTTATCTTCTGATTTCACTTGGTTTTTCTCTGATCTGCGGGGTGTTGCGGATTTTCCATCTTGGATACGCCTATATCTTTCCTCTTACGGTTTACGGCACTTGGATGTTTATGTCGGCACTCGGTTGGTCTCTGATACCGTCCATTTTAGGCATGGTCGTCATTCAATTTATTGTCTCCATTCTCATTTACAAGGGGATGATCAAAAAATATATGTACACAGAAGATGTTCTGTTAACCGCTCTTCTGCTGGTGGCGTTAATTATTGAACAGGCTACCAATTATTTTTATCCGGTTCAGGCGGGTGTTTATTTGGAAACAACTTTGGTGGACGGCATATACCAGGTCGGAGAAGTGGTGATTCCCAAGCAGCTGGTGATCGGCGCCGTGATTGCTCTGGTGATGACTGGCGCGTTCGTCTTCTTTTTCATCAAAACAAAAACCGGGATGGCCATCCGGGCTTTGTCCCAGGATATTTATTCATCGAAAATTGTCGGCATTAATGTTGAAACCCTTTATATGTTTACGATGATGATCGTCCTTTTGCCCGTCATCATTGGGATGCTCATTGTCGCGCCGGTCTGGTCGGTCGAACCCGGTATGGGCTGGTTGTATATGACCACGGCGATTTTGGTTGCCGTTCTGGGTGGTCTGGGCAACATTAAAGGCACGATAATGGCCAGTTTTTTAATCGGGTTTACCCACGCCATCGTCTGCAATGTCATTGGAGAACCACGCTTTATGACTTTGTCAGCTTTGATTCTTGTCATGATTATTTTAGTTATCCGACCCCAGGGATTAGCAAGGAGTGAATCGCTATGGTAGAGTTCGAATTAAAAAGAGACCGCATTGTTATCCGGTTTGGAACAAAAAAATGGGAATGGACTCTGGAGCCGCGCTACTGGCGAAACACGTTGATCTGGGCTGCCATCCTGATGGTTGCCCCCGCCATTGCTTATTTTGTCAGCCCCGGCTTGATCAACACAATGATTTCGGCCAATATCTATGCCGCGATCGCCATGCCTCTGGCACTGATGACCATTGGCACGGGACGCATGAATTTCGGCCCTCAATTTTACATCGGCGTGGGAGGTTACACAGCAGCCCTGCTCAGCATCGCATACGGCTGGGGGCCTTTGGTCACCCTGCCTTTTGCCATCCTGATGTCGATGATTGCAGCGCTACTATTCAGCCCGCTGGTTATCATGGCGCGGGGTCTCTACTACGTCCTCCTGACGCTGCTTCTGCCGCTGGTTTTCCTGGAAGTGACCTTTATTTACACCGATATCTTCAAGGGGGATACCGGTCTTTTCGGGATTGTTCCACTTTTAGACACAGGCAACGCCAAAAATAATTTTCTGCTGATCGGCTATTTTTCCACGGCAGTTATGTTTGCTTACCTGTGGGTCATCAATAAAGTTCTCAAGTCCCGCTACGGCCTTTTGATGGCGGCGATCAACGATGATGAAGACGTTGCCCATTCCATTGGCATCAACATCAACAAGATAAAAATTATAACGTTTGTTGCCGCCGCGACAATGGTTGGCATTATCGGATGGTTTTACGCGCACTACTTCAGTTCGTTTGCCGGCGTCACTTATCTGCCGCTGACGTTTATGCTGAAGATTCTGCTGGTGCTGATGATCGGCGGCCGCGCCCAGGTTTTCGGCTGTGTGGTCGGCGGCTATTTTGTCGCTTTCCTGGAAATGCTGATGATTCGATTTATGGGGCCGATCCAACCGGTGTTGTTCCCCATTATTCTTCTGATTCTGTTGTTTATTCTCCCGGAAGGTTTATTTGGCCTTTATCGAAAGCGTCGCTATCGCGAATATTTGCCAACCATTCATGTGCGGAGGTAAGAAGCCATGGCTCCATTACTTAAAGTGAGCAATCTGGTCAAACGGTTCGGAGGGATCGTGGCGGTCAACGACGTGTCCTTTGAAATTCATAAAGGGGAAACGCTGGGATTTATTGGTCCCAATGGGGCCGGCAAATCCACCGTGGTCAATTGTCTGACGGGTTACCTTCCCGCTACTTCCGGCAGAATGGAAATGAACGGTGTTGATATCACGCATTTGCAGCCGCATCAAAGAGCCCATATGGGACTGGCCCGCACGTATCAGATTCCACGTCCTTTCCCGGAATTGACGGCGCTGACCAGTGTTTTGGCCAGTTCCGTTTCCGGCAAAAAAAGAATCAATCAGAGTTTTCAGGACGCGATGTATGATGCGACACACTATCTGGAATTTGTCGGTCTCTTCAGCAAACGAAATATTCTGGCGCGCGACTTGACTTTTTATGAATTGAGGATGCTGGAGTTGGCAAGGGCTCTGGCGACCACGCCTCAATTACTGTTTATTGACGAAGTCATGGCGGGCTTGAATCCCGGTGAAGCCAAAAACGCCATCAAGATGATTCGAAAGGCCAAAGAAGAATTCGGCATCACTGTTTTCTGGATTGAACATGTCATGGCGGTTTTAATGGAAGCAGCCGACCGGATTGTCGCGATCAATTACGGCGCTAAATTAGCGGAAGGCACGCCGGATGAGGTGGTTAATAACGATGAAGTGATTGAAGCGTATCTGGGTAGAGGTTGGAGGAAATATGCTTGAAGTGAATGAACTGAGCGCGTCTTACGGCGTTATCCCGGCGTTGCATGGGGTCAGTTTCAATGTCCGGCAGTCGGAAATCGTGACCATCCTGGGGTCCAACGGTACGGGGAAAAGCACGATTCTGAATGTCATTCAAGGCATGATGACCGGTACCAGCGGCAGAATTATTTTTCGCGATGAAGCTATTCAGGGCTTGCCATCCCATAAAATAGTGAATCGAGGCATTGTGCAGGTCCCGGAGGGCATGAAAAGTTTTCCTTTTATGACTGTTAAGGAAAATCTTTTACTGGGTGCTTACCGAAAAACGTCCTGGTCGAAAAGAAAACAAACGCTGCAATATGTGTACGGCCTTTTCCCTATCTTAAAGGAAAGATCGAATATGTCAGCGCGGCTACTTTCCGGTGGTGAGCAGCAAATGCTGAAAATCGGCCGGGGACTGATGGCTAATCCCTATCTTTTAATGGTTGATGAACCTTCAATCGGCCTGGCTCCGCTCATCGTCGATAATGTTTATGAAACCCTCGGCAAACTCCGGGAAACGGGGCTGACGATTTTACTCACGGAACAAAACGCGCTGCGCGCCCTGCAGCTGGCTGACCGCGGTTATATTATTCAAGAGGGAAGAATCGTTCTGGAGGGTAGATCGGCTGAATTGATGAAGAACAATCTGGTGAAAAAGGCATATTTAGGGAGATAGCCATGGAAGATTATTTTTCTTATACGGCAAAACTTTTCAATCCCGATGAGGCAAACCAAAAGCCCGAGGCGCTCAAAGGCATCCGGGTGCTGGATTTTTCTCACGTCATCTTCGGACCGATTGCCGCGAGGCTTCTGGCGGATTACGGCGCGGAAGTAATCAAGCTGGAGTTGCCTTTTTACGGTGATCTCTGGCGACCGGCGACTTACTGGGGGAAATACTGGAAACATTCTAATCCCATCTGGCACAATATCACCAAGAACAAATATTTTCTTTCAGTGAATCTGCAGCTAAAAGAGTCCAAGGAATTAATCTATAAAATGGCCGAAAAGGCCGACGTGGTCATTGAAAATTTCGCGCCCGGAACGGCGGACGCCTGGAAAATTGGTTACGACAAAATATCCAAGATTAATCCGAAGATCATTTTTTTGAGCTGTTCGACTTACGGACAGTTTGGACCCATGCGCTATTTCCCGGGATGGGATCTTCTGGCTCAGGGCGCGAGCGGCGTTCTGACTTTGAACGGTTATCCGGATACGGATATTTATTATAAACTGCCGGATTATGTCGGAGACTTTGTTCCCGGCAATTTCGGGGCACTGTCTGTGCTGATGGCTCTCTACCACCGGAAGAAAACCGGCAAGGGACAGTATATTGATATGGCGCAAACCGAAGGCCTGATGCGGATGCTATTTAACTATACTTATCATTCTGTGACAAAACAGGCGATCGGGCGCACCGGCAATGCCGATCCGTCGATGGTGCCGGCGTCCATCTTCAAAACAGCCGATGATAAATTTCTGGCGCTGGCCTGTGCGACTGCCGAGCAATTCAAAAACTTTACCAGCGCGATGAACATGGCTCAACTGGCTGATGATAAGCGTTTTGCAGAAACACTGGAAAGATTAAAGCCGGAAAATGCTCAAGAGTTAACGAAAATCGCAACCGACTGGGTCCAAACAAAATCCTGCGCCGATATCGTCAAACTGGCCGACGAGAGAAATTTTCCGGCGGCGGAAGTGGCGGACGATTATATGATCGCTAACGAAGAATGGCGGCGCAAACGGGGGAGCGTGATCCTTTTCAAGGATGAGGTTTACGGCGACTTGGTCATCGCCGGTCCGTCCGCACAGTTGAGCGGTACGCCTTCGCGAACCAAATGGCTTGCGCGTCCGCTTGGTTATCATAACCGGCTTGTGCTCAAGAAATTTCTGGAATTGTGTGAGGCGGACATTGAGAAACTCGAGAAGAAAAAAGTCATCGGGACATTTGACGACAGGCCGGGATTAAAACCGCCCGTCTATTACAACCTGAGCGAGGATCCCATTTACAACTACGGAAAAGAGGTTAAGAAATGAGCCCCAAGGAAGAAATTTATACGCGACATGCGGCCAAGGGCGGTGACCGGGGGAAAGTGCTCGCCGAAATCATGAACGCCGAAGGAAAACCGGAAGTACTCGACGACGTTTTGGTGCTCGATGTCAGTTCGGCCAATTTCGCGGGTATTATCTGCGCAAGTTATCTGGCCGAATTCGGCGCGGAGGTCATTAAAATTGAACCGTCGAAAGGGGATCCGGCTCGCCAAATTACGCCTTTCGGCGTCACGGTCCAAGGCGTGGGAATCCCGTTCATGTTTGAAGGGCGCAACAAGCGATACATGACGCTCGATATCAAAAACAGCGCCGAAGACAGGAAGCTTTTCGCGAAACTCGCCCAGAAAGCAGCGGTGGTGATCGAAAGCTTTGCGCCCGGCGAAATGGACGCTTGGGGAATCGGTTACCGTCAGTTGAGTGCTGCCAATCCGGGGCTGGTTTACATCGCTCTCTCTGCGTATGGGCAATACACGGATAAGGCCAAAGAGTCTGCAAAAATGCCGGATACGGATGTTACATCCCAGGCAGGTTCCGGACTACCCGCGCAAATGGGCGGGACACCCGATGAACCCGAACCCAATAACTGGCCGTTGCGCGGCGGTATGTGGGCAGGCTGGTATATCTCCGGGCTTTCCGCCGCGCTGGGAGGTACGGTTGCGCTGATCCACCGACAGAACACCGGCCAGGGTCAGATGGTCGATGTTGCCGGGATGGACGCGTATTCTTCCATGGTCGGTATGCCGGCCACCATCGGTTTTACCTGGGAGAAAGCGCGCCCCCGTATCGGCGTCCTGGATTTTATCCTTTACCCTTATGGACATTGGAAATGCAAGGACGGTTTCGTGGCGATCGCCGCACCGCGCGATCATGATTTCCGCGCCCTGCTCAAGGTTCTGGGCTTATGGGAGCAGGAGGATGATTGGCGTTATTCTTCAGACCGTATTCCTGACATTCTGGAACAGGCACTGCATCTGCACAAGATTATCGAAGAAAAAACAATTCTTCATACCGCTGACGAGTTGGTTGCCATGGCCTTAAATTACAGCAAAAAATCCGCCCGCTCCAAGTGGCGAGGCGGCGGTGTGCCGATTGTCATGAAACTCATGACGCCGGAAGAGGCGATGGGCAATAAACAGTGGCAGATCCGCAAGGCCTTCCAGGAAGTTGAGGATGAAAAACTAGGGAAATACACCATCAGTGCCAATTTTGTAAAAATGTCCGAGTCGCCTCCCAGGGTCAAATGGGTCTCCAGCGAGATCGGTAAGGATAATGAATATATCCGGAAAAAATATCTCAGTGATTAGAAGGATCAAATATTCATCATAAATTTGATCATAAATTTTTAAAGCTTTTTTTAACGAAGAGGAGGGAAGCATGATGAAACAATTAAGAGGGGTTGTCGTGTTTACAGCGTTGATGCTCCTGGTTGTCGTTGCAATCGGTGCACCGTCCATCTCTATGGCCCAGCCGAAAGGCGAGCCGTTTGTGATCGGCTACATCGGCATGGTGGCATCACCCGGTACCAGGCCGTGTATGGACATCCAGAAAATGGCGGTGGAAGAGATCAACGCCACCGGAGGCATTCTGGGACGGCCGGTCAAGTATGTGGTTATGGACAACAAGGGCGATACGTCGCTTTCCGTGGAGGCGTTTCGTAAATTAGTCATCGAGGACAAAGCCAAGTTTGTTTCCGTTGAAGGCCGGACGGAAATCTGTCTGGCGGTTCAGGAAGCTTCAGGCATGTTGGCCAAGGAATATCCCCATATTCTGGTTTTCAACGGGCCGATGGGTGCGGAACTGACAGCCCGTATTATCGATGAAGCGCCGAAATATGATCATTGCTTCCGCGACTGGGATCCGGAACCGGCGCACTACGCCCAGACGAAGTATTTCTTCTGTAAAACCATGCCTGAATATATGGGAACAAAAAAGATCGCTTTTCTCTGGGAAGACCTGGCCTGGACGACCGAATGGCGTAAAGGCATCGACTATATTAAACTGCCGACTTGGGAAAAAATGGCAAAGGATTGTGGTCTGGAAGTTGTTTACAGCAAAGCGGTAAAACCACGCGGCACGATGTATCTGCCGATTCTCCAGGACATCAAGAAAGCCAATGCCGATTTGATTTTCTATATCAGTTCCTGGTTTACCGATACGGAATCTTTCGCCAAGCAGTGGTCGGATTCGGCGGCCCGTGATATCCAAGTCAACCTATACGGCGGTGTTGCTCAGACCCAGGATTACTGGCGGATGACGGGAGGTAAGGCTTTGGGGGTTATAAGCTCCTACACGGATCTTGACGAGATCCCTCTCACCCCTAAGACCATTCCACTGGTGCAAAAAGCGCATGCGCGTAAGATCCCGATGCAGATTCACGTCCACATTGCCTACGCCGATATTTATCATTTCAAAGCGGCCATCGAAAGGGCGAAGGGAACCGGCAACATTAAAACATTGATCAAAGCGATGGAGGACGTGGAAACCGTTTATTCCCTGGGCAAGGTCAAATACGAAACCCGGAAAATTAAACCTTTCTATCATTCCCGTGTGAGAGTTGACGCGGCAAATCCGTGGAAAACTTTACCCGGTTATTATTATCAGTTGGTCGTCCAGTTCCAGGAAGGCGGCAAGATTGCTTATCTGCATGAGTCCGCCCCGGAAAACGAAAAATACGTGGCCAAATGGGTTGACCATAAACGCTACAAAAAACCGGCAGATCTGAGGAAATAGGTATAAGGTGCAAGATAAAGGTAAAAGGAAGGGCGGCATCCGAAAGGATGCCGCCCCTTTTATTGTTTCGATTCAGAGGTGAACAAAAAACGGCGACGGTAGGAATACAGGCCGCCGCCGTTTCAGGTGTTTACAAAAGGGCGAGACTGCTGCTAGCGGCCTTTGAAATTGGCAGGCCTCTTTTCCAAAAAGGCCTTGGATCCTTCCTTGAAGTCTTCCGTGAAGACCAAGGTCTGGAAAGCGGCTTTTTCAATCTTGGTGATGCCCTCATGCAGAGTGGTTTCCAGTCCGAGGCGGATGGCTTTCATGATTTCGCGCTGTGCAACCGGTGCACCGCCGGCCAGTTTTTTGGCCAGCTTTTTCGCTGTTTCCAGAACTTCGGCCGCCGGAACAACTTTGTTCAAAAGGCCAAGTGCCAGAGCATCTTTCGCCGGCATAAAATCACCGGTCAGCATCAATTCCACAGCTTTAGTTTTGCCGATGTAGCGCGGCAGACGCTGGGTTCCACCCCAGCCCGGATTCAGCCCCAGTTTAACTTCGGGGAGCCCCAAGGTTGCTTCTTCAGCCATGATTCTGAGGTGACAGGAGCAGGCCAGTTCCAAACCGCCGCCGTAGGCGCCGCCCTGCATGGCCGCAATGACAACCTTTGGATAATTTTCGATTTTGAAATAAACCTCGTTGCCGTCATACTTGGGCACTTTGCCGGCTTGAAGATCGGCAAACTCGGTAATATCGGCGCCTGCGGAAAACAGTTTGGGACCGGAACCGGTAATGATGATAACGCGCACATTATCATCTTTTTCACACTTATCCAGAAGGTCATTCAGATCTCTTAAAACACCCTGTCCCATAGAGTTTGCCGGTGGGTGATTGATTGCCGCCACAACAACCATTCCGTCTTGTTCCACTTTCAGTTTTTCATACTCAAAAGCCATCTTTATTCCTCCTTATAGGTTATGAATTGTTTGAAAAAATTGTTTAGATGCCAATATTTTCTTTTTTGTGACCGTCAATATAGAAAGAACGTGAAAGCGTGTCAAGGGGAAAGAGTATATCGAATGGCCTCAAGTAAAAGATTGCCGGATGGGTGGATAAAAGAGAAACGTTGGTTCATAACCTGAAGGTCACACGTAAACCGATGTGGCCGAAGGGCGATGTAGAAATAGTATAAGAATGCTGCTTCATTTTAGCGAATAGGGGACATGCTTCCGTAACAAATCAGCAAACTCCTCGGGTGCAATGGGCTTGCTGAAGTAGTAACCCTGCATCTCGTCACAGGCATGTTCCTTTAAGAAGTTCATTTGATCTTCTGTTTCCACACCTTCGGCCACGATGGTCAGACTCAGCGTTTTGCTCAAAGCGATCATCGCCCTGATAATTGCTTTGCCGTCCACATCTTGCACAACGCTGTGGACGAATGACCTATCTACCTTTAGGGTATCGATAGGAAAACGCTTAATCTGCGCGAGAGATGAATACCCGGTGCCGAAATCGTCAATGGTTAGACGCACGCCCAAGTTCTTAATTTTGGCTAACACACCGATTGTGTGCGTCGGGTTGTGCATCACCATGCCCTCGGTAATTTCCAGCTCCAGCAGGCTTGGCGCCATGCCGGAATCTTCCAGCGCTGTTCTGATATCATCGATCAGATGGTCATCATCCAGTTGCTGCGGCGATAAATTTATCGCAATACAGACACCGGGAAGGCCCTGCTGCTGCCAGGCCATATTTTGCTCACACACTTTTCTTATTACCCACCGGCCTATAGACAAAATCAGACCTGTTTCTTCGGCAACGGGAATAAATTGTATGGGTGTTACGGAGCCGAGGTATGGATTCTGCCAGCGTAGCAGAGCTTCCACACCCGTGATCATGTTTGTTTTGAAGTCAACTTTTGCCTGATAATGCAAAGAGAGCTCATTGCGTTCAAGAGCCCAGCGCAGGTTTGTTTCGATCGATAGACGTCCTAAGGATTTTGATTTGATATTTTCGGAGTAGAATTGGTAATTGTTTTTGCCTTCCTCTTTGGCCAGATACATGGCTATGTCGGCATTTTTCATCAGGGATTGTTCGTCTTCCGCATCTTTTGGAAACATGCAGATGCCGATACTTGCCGTTATGCGGTATTCTCGTCCCATAATCGTTATCGGTTTAATGATGTTGGTAAGGATCTTTTGGGCTACTATGGCGACATGGCTTGGATCGCTTACCTCTTCAATAAATATTACAAACTCATCCCCTCCAAAGCGGGCGGCAACATCAACCGCCCGCAAAGCTTGCTTCAACCGTGTGGCGACTTCCTGCAGCATTTGATCGCCTGCCTCGTGGCCCATGATATCATTGACTGCCTTGAAACGATCCAAGTCGATGAATAAAACGGCAAACTCCCGCTGATAGCGCTGTGCAGTCTGTATGGCGTGTTTGATGAGTTGGCTGAACATCAAACGGTTGGGCAATCCCGTCAGCGTGTCGTGTGTGGCCATGTATAGAATTTTTTCTTCGTTGAGTTTGCGCTCGGTGACATCGCGAGTGATTCCCTGGAAACCGATGGGTTGACCTGTTGAATCTTGCTTTAATGAAATAGAGGCTTCAAGGAATCTTTTTGTCCCGTCTTTTCTGATAATCTGCCAGTCAAATTCTTTGGTAGGTTCCCCTGTTTTATGCACTTCATTAAAAGCTCGGGAAAGTTTTTCCGCGTTCTTTTTATCTGTGAACTGACTGTTATGAATGCCGATCATTTCCTCTGGGGCATACCCAAAGAATCGACACATTGAATTGTTGCAAAAGGTGATATGACCGGCAAGATCGACCTCAAAATATCCCTCCTGCATGTTTTCAAGAATGGTTCGATATTTTTCCTCACTCTGCCGCAGCTTTTCTTCCAATTTCATGCGTTGGGTAAATTCACTCTGTCCGGAACGGTTCTTTGTTTTCGATTTGACCGCTCTTCTCGGTTTATTAGCAGTTCTGGATTTAACGGCTAATTTAGGTTTAACTACCATAGTCAAATAACCTCTTTTGATCTTTGCAAAGAAAAGATTTTCATCAGGAAT
>ERZ1645192.4226-NODE-4226-length-11437-cov-32.723072_pt1 | contig 11437 bp, 14 predicted proteins | sample MGYA00575354_ERZ1645192 | MGnify/ENA primary metagenome ERZ1645192 (study PRJEB40844, sample SAMN11349763) | freshwater sediment metagenome | isolation source: river sediment | host: Sediment | place: India: Faizupur Khadar , New Delhi | collected 2017-02-21 ... | reverse complement strand
ACTACCTTGCCACGTTCCCGGGCGCGGATTTTGGCTGAGGGGGGCGCTTAGCGCCGGCGGGGGGCGCGAGGGCCAGCCACCAGCTGCTCAGGAGCGGCAGCCAGCACAGGGTCTGGGTAGCGACGAGGGCGGCGAGCAGGGCGTGGTGTTTGAGGGCGGTATCAGGGGGCAGAGGGAACGCTGGCAGGGGAGGGGGCGGACGCGCCGTGGTTCAGCTCGGGTGCTCGCGCCCGGACGCGGCGCTCAGCGCGCTCAGCTGCCGCAGCAGGGGGCGGAGGGGCGGGGGGGCGCGCCGCAGGTGATGGATGATCGCGCGCTCATCGTCATCGAGCGCCAATTGGACGGCCACCAGCTCGTCACTTTCCGAACTTTTCAGACCATCGATCAGGAACAGCAAGGCGGTGAGTTTGTTTTCCGCCAGGGCATACGCTTCGCGGATCACGGCGTGGCGATTGGGACTCAGGGCGTCGTCGCCTTGCTCCGGGCCTTCCCCGGTGGTTAGCCAGCGGAGTTCGCATTCCAGCACTTCGGCGAGCGCTGGCAGAAAGGCGGCCCGCGCCTGGCAGGTCTCACCGCTCAACCAGCGGTTGACAGTGGCCAGGGTCACGTCGAGCGTATTGGCCAGCTCATGCCGGGTGAGCTGGGTTTTCTCCAGCCGGGAAGCAATGCGCGCGCCAAACGCGGGGGGGTGGATGATCTCGGACATAGGTCTCCTGTAGCAAGGTCAGCGGGCGGTTCGCCGCAACGCCTACGCTATGCTACTGTATGGCTAAGCGCTTCGCTGCAAATAGTTTCTGACCTTTGGTGACAGGAACGCCGGCGGTACGCAGCCATTGCTCACCCCTGTTTTGCGGTTGAATTCCCCCATGTCATTCGCACCTCTGCTGGCCGGATTGCCCCTGGTCTGCCAGCTGTTCCTGACCACGGACGTACTGGCGCCCCCCGGACGACGGCGCCGGAAATACCGCCGCCCTTGACGGCGCGATCGCTAACGCTCTATACCTTTCAGATTACCCGTCTGCCACCCGACTGGGCACCGTCGCCGGCACCACCCGCCGGCCCGCCGCTGGGGGCTGGTTCCTGCACGGAAGACTCTGCCGTGCTGGACGGGGCTTACTGAGCAGTTCGGCCCCGCCGGACCGCGCAGGCGGTGGTCGGTTTACGGCGCGCTATACAGCTGGAGCCATGCCGGACTACAATGCATTACCGATTAATTGCAGGGGAGCATCCGATGTCACTCCGACCCTTTACCGTGATCGGCTATGGCGCGCCGTGCCGGCAGCTGGCCTGCTGGCCGGTGCAGGCCGCCACCCCCGCCGCGGCCTTTGCCGCCGCCCGCCGCGTGGCCGGGGGGGGTGACTGGCGGTTTGTCGCCGCCCTGCCTGGGTGGGTGCGGCCGGGCGTCGATCTGGTGTGGCCGGGCGACCGCCCGGTCGCGGTCGACGCCATCCTTGCCCAGCCCGCACGGTTCGGCGCGCCGCTGTATGCCGCGCTGCAGCGGGCGCCGCAGGAACTGGTGATCACCGCCGCCGGCTCCGCGGACGCGGCGCCATTCCGCGTTGGCCGCTGGCCGCTGGCCGCCGCCGCCTTCCTGGAAGGGGTGCTGGAGGATGCGCCCGACATGGCCACCCTGCAGCAGCGGCTGGCGGGATGGCCGGCCTGAGCGGCGCTGGCCGCGCCGGGGGCGCCATGAACGGGCCCGCCCGCGGCTGGCGCCCGCGCCACCGCGCCGCCCGCCGCTGGGGGGTGAGCCATCTGGCGCTGGTGCTGGCGCTGACGTTGGGGCCGGCGCTGCCGGCGCTGCCGGCGTATGCTGCCCCGCGCAAGGTCGCCGCCAAGGCGCCGCGGGCCGGCGGCGGGGGCGGGGCGCAGATCGGCCTGGCGAGCTGGTACGGCCCGGGCTTCCATGGCAAAAAGACTGCCAGCGGCAAACCCTTCAATCAACACGCGCTGACCGCCGCCCATCCCCAGCTGCCCCTCGGCAGCCGGGTCCAGGTGACCAAACTCGCCAACGGCAAGACGGTCGCGGTGACCATCAATGACCGGGGTCCGCGCCGGCGCGGCCGGATTATCGATCTGTCGCGCGCCGCCGCCCGCCACCTGGCCATGGAGGGGACGGGGGTGGCCCGGGTCAAGGTGGCGGCGCTGGCGGCCCCGCGGCCGGCGACGCCGTAAGCGGCCCGCCCGGCTCCTTAACCGGCGCGCGGGCGATAACCGGCGTTACCGCGGCAGGACGACCCCGGAGCGGGCGTGAACGCCCCACCCGGGCGCCGCGGTTACCCCCGTATTTTCGCGATCGCCGCTCGCCTGGGAGCTGGCCAGTCCCCAACAGCGATGTTCTTCGGGTCGCGCGTTCGCGCGAACTGTCTGAAGGTCGACCCCCCGTGCGGTGGGTGTTGACTTCCTGCCGCGGCGGCGCCGCCGCGCTCCCCCCGTGAGGGCCATGTTCCCCCACGGGGCGCTGGCATGCCTGCCTCATCGGGTTTTTGTTTTTCCCTCGGGTCACAGGCCCCGATGCAACACCCGTCAGGGGGAGGTAGGCATGTCCAACTTGAACTTCCACTGTAATTTTTTCCCCGTGATCGGGGACATGGGCGAGGCCGTATTCCTGGCCGAAGTCGCCGTCACGGAAGACACCCTGGTCGCCCGCGCCGCCGGGGCCGCCTTCCCGGTGCATGACGCCGGGGACCGCCCCCTGGCCGCGCTCGCGCGGCTGCGGCTCCCCAGCCCGGAGTGCTTCGCCCGCGGGGCGGGGGTGACGGGCGAGGCGGCGCGGGACTACGACCAGGCGTACCTCGCTCTGGTCGGCGGCACCGCCCAGCCCGTGCGGGCGCTGACGACTCTGCTGCGCCTGGAGGGCCGCCGCCAGGGACGGCTGCGGGGGCTCAAGCGCCGCGCGGCCGACCGCGGGCTGGCCTACTGGCCGGCGCTGCTGGACGCCAAGGTCGATCCCAAGGCGTTCGTCGCGGCGGAGACGGTGCTGGCCGCCTGTGCCGGCGGGCGCTACGGCGACCCCCTGCCGGCCACCGACCCCACCGGGGTCCCGGCGCGCCACCGGGGCGGCTGGGAGGGGGCCGGCCACTACGGCGTGTCTGCCGATCAGGTGGCGCGCGCCTGGTACCAGGCCGGCTGCCGGGATGGGCGCAAGTTCCGCCGGACCGTCGCCGGCCTGTATCGGCTGCGCCCGGAGGTGGCCCATGCGCCCATGCGCAAGTGGGTATCCAAGCGCGATTCGGCGGCCCGCGTCGCACATGTGCTGCGCGGCGTGCGCTGGGCGGAGGCCAACGTCAAGGGCGGGGCCTGGCGCTTCGCCAAACGGGCGCTGGTGGCCCTGGGTCGCATCGCGCCCTGGGCGCGGTGGGCGGCGGTGAGCAGCGGCGTCCTCGAGGCGCGCGCCACGCTGGCCGTCATTGGCCTCATGGACCTCAACTGGGCAGAGGTCGACCGGCTGCAGAAGGGTCCGCGCTGGCGGCGTGCCCAGCACACCCCGTCGCGGCTGCAGTGGCAGTACCTGCAAGGGGTGGATCTGCCGGCGGGGATCGCCAAGGAGCTGGCGGTGGCCGGACTGCCCATGGGGATCTACCGGGCGCTGTGCGTCCGGGCCGGCGTCGCGCCCTTGGCCGGGCCGGATCATCCGGGCGGGCTACGCCAGCCGGCGATGAACCTCGCCCGGCTGTTCGGCCGTCTGGGCGAGATGCAGCACTTCGCCGCCCTGCACGGGGCGACGCTGGATGCCGACGGCATCCATGACCTGGGGCAGTTCCCGCTCCCCACCGGGCGCTTCGACGCCGCCGGCTGGCGCCGGCGGGTGTTCAAGCACCCCAAGAAGACCCTGGCCCGGGCGGGGCAGTGGGGGGACATCGAGCGCGAGCTCGGTCGCGTCCCCGCGACCCTGACGGAGCTTCGCCAGGTGGCGGCGCGACTGCTGTCCGCCGGCATCGAGACCCTGGGCGACCTCGAGGTCGCGACCATCGCGGCCAAGGTCGGCCTGGGGCAAAGCCAGTTCGAGGATTACCGTGGGCTGATGCGCGGTCCCCTGAAGGCCTGGGAGGCGGTGCCGGCGGTGCGCGTCACCGGCGCGCAGGTCGGGCACGAGGGGGATTGGCTGTTGCGCCAACTAGCGCACGACGATCCGCTGGGCCCCATGCTGGGGGTGGTGACCTACTGTTCAGCACCTCCACGGGGCGGCCCGGTCCTGTGCCCGCGCAGGGGTGGACAGCCCACACTCGGCCTTCTGGGTGGTGGAGTACCGCTCCCAGGTAGTGGCCCAAAGCTGGGTCTGGCGGGCTACAACCGACCAGTTGGTCCTCGATTCCATCGAGGGCCTGGACACCGCCTACGTCGAGGGGGTGGCCAAGCTGGTCCAGGCGGGCGCCCGGCAGGCCATGGGCCGGCTAGGGGTCACCGGCGTGCGCCTGGGGGACACCCACTACGGGTTGACCGCAAAGTTGGCCAAGGTGCTGGGCTGTCCCAAGTGCGCCGAGGCGGTCGTCATGGCAAGTCCGACGGGCTATGCCGATGGCGCCCGGCAACGCGCCATGCCCGGGGTACCGGCCTGAGCCGTCCGCCGCCCGGCGTCCGGGGGTGACCTTCATCCCCCGGGGCCGGGCGGCTCTCCCCCGTTAAAGCCATTCCAGGCCTGCATTGCAGGCCTTTTTTTTTCCGCGGCGCCGGGCGTCCGGCGCCGCGCGGGGCGGGCTGCTGCGGAGGGGATCCCCGTTCCCGGCGGGGCGCGGTCGGCAGGGCGAGCGCCGGGTGCCGGTGTGGCGGTCCGGGAGGGGGGCGCTACCGGAGGCGGACCGGCGGCCGATCCACCCGGCCGCATGGCCGGGATCCCGCCGGCACGCTTACGCGGCGGCCTCGTAGCGGCAAATCCAGGCGGCGAGACCGTCTTCCTCGGCGTAGAAAAACGCAACGGGCCGTTGCAGGATCCGCGCCAGGGCGGCCAGGGTGCCGTAATCCGGGGCATGGCGCCCGCGCTCGTACTGGTTAATCCGGGTACTGGCGCTGGCGGGATCCAGGCCGGCGCGTACCCCCAGCTCGCGCTGGGAGATCCCCAGGAGTTCACGCGCCTCCCGCAGGCGTCTTGGCACCGGACTGCTCGCTCTCTCGCCCACCCTGTCACCTCACCCGCGACGTGGGCTGCGAGATTGTGGTGATTTTCGGTCGCGGGGATACTCAGGAATCCTTAGTATAGAGGACGCCCACGCGGCCACCACCACACGGTGCCCGGCGTTACCGGCCGGCGTCCGCCGGCCCGCGCTGACCCGATCCCGCGTTTATTCCGGCCTGCATTGCCGGCCTTAATTTTGCGCGAATTCGATGTGGCGCATTCGCCAAAAGCGCCGGCATTCACTATACTGTGCCCTAGGAATAACGACAGGAAGTGCTGGTTATTATTTGCCTCAGGCGGGCGCTTACGGTGGCGAAATGCGCCCGCATTCCATCCCCGCGACGGGCCCTTTCTGGCCCGCCGCCGCTAGGGCGCCCGTGCCCGGCAATGGTCGGATTGACGGAGGCGGTCCGGACACTCGGTCCGGCTGCGGTTACGGAAGAGCGCGCCATCCCCTTTTCATGCGGGAGGGAGCGCGCGGCGGAGGAACTGGCGGCCGTGCCGCTGCTTATCACCGGAGGTTTGAAGACGATATGCTGCACAATAATGCTCACCGCGACTTTGCCCTGATGATGTCGCTACCGCTCGCCTGGGTCAGCGACCCGGCGGACGTGGATGCCGCCAGGGACGCCCCCCCGCCGACGGTGGCGGTGGCCCCCCTGGCCCGCGATTTAAGGGACCAGCTGGCCGCGCTCGGTGTCACCGTGACGGGGTGCTATGCCATCCCGCGGGTGGTGACGCATTATTTCGCCGCCGTGCGCCTGGCGCCCGCGGCGGACGCGGTGACGCGGCTCGAACCGCTGGCGTCGGACTGGGTCCTGCCGGCGGCGCCCCTCGGCGTGCATTATGGCGAGGTGTATTTCGGCTGTGATTTCCAGGCACGGGACGGGGCGCCGCTCGCCGGGTTGTTGGCGCCGCTGCTCACGCGTTACGCCCGGGGCGGGTGGCCGGGGGATGCCGCGCCGCCCGCTGCGGTCGGCGGGGCGCCGGGGGCGGCGCTCCTCCACGGGACGTTACGCGACCCCGCGGGACCGGAAGCCTGGGTCCGGGCAGAGCACCGCCTCGGCACCGGGGGCTTTTGCTGGTGCGATGAGCTGGGCTCGCCGGTGCGGCCCGCGCGCCTGGCCTGGACGCTTCTCTGGGAAGGCGGCTGCCGGGCCACGCATCCGGCGCGCGTCACCGACCGCGGGTTCGCCCTCGGGCTGGATCTGGCCGGGGGGCGGGCGGTGGAGGTGAGCGTGCCCGCCTCGGCCGCCATCGCCGCCGCGTACGCCCAGGGGGCGGCCGGCCTGTTACCCTTCGATCTCGACCGCGCCCTGGAAGCGCAGCGGGATTGCTTGCGCGGGCTGTGGGCCGTGGTCGATCCCGCGTGCGTTTCCCTGACCCCCGCCGGGCCCGCACTGCCGGCCGGGAGCGGTGGCGAACTGCTGTTCGCCGACCCGGCGCAGCTGACCGCCCTGGGCTTCGATTACGCGGCGTATGCCACCGCCGGCGGGGGGCTGCCCGGCGTGGGCGCCGGGTTGCACGCGGCTTCCTCGCTGCGGCGGGTGTTGCTGGCGGTCCTGGGCTTCGTCGACACGCACCTCGTGCGCCACGCCTCGCTGTACTGTTGTCCAGACGCGGCGGACGAGCCGCTGCCGGGACCGCAGGCCATCGCCATCACCGTCGACTATCCGCTGGGGCTGGACCAGACGCTGTTTACCACCCGGGTGGCGCAGCTGCGTGCCCAGCTCCCGTGCGGGCTGCGGTCGGTCCCGGCCTACGACCGCGCCCAGCCGGAGGGCTTTATCCTCAATCACCCCCATACCGTCACGGTGCTAACGGATTAGGGCTCCGGGGCGGCGGGCCGGCACCGGGCGCGCCCGCCGCGGGAGGGCGTTACGGGGTGGCGCGGGCCGCTTCGGCCAGCAGGGCCCGTTCCGCGTCCAGATCGCGGACCTGCGCGCGGCCGGGGTCAAATTGCGCCGGGTACCGCTGGCGCAATTTGGCGATATTCGCGGCCTTCGCCTGCCCCGGGGTGCGCTGCAGCTGGCGCTACAACAGCGCCAGGTACCACTCCAGGTCGCCCGCCTCCTCGAACAGGTTGATCTCATCCAACGGCGCGCCGTGCAGCGCCGCCCACAGCGCCTCCAGCATTTCCGCCGCTTCGGTGTAGAGCCCGAGAACGGCATGGAGCAGTGCCGGGGGCAACGCGCGGAGCTCCCGGGGCGCGGACGCCGGGGCGTGTGGCGCGGCGGCCGCGGGGGCGGGGAGGGGTCTGCAGGGTGTCGTGCAGGTGCGTCGGCGTCACCCGGTCGGGGTGGAACTGGCCTGAGGCGGTAAGGGCGGACTCGGTCAGATAGGTCAGGGAATCCATGGGCGGCTCAAACGGGGTGAGGGGAGGGGCGTGCCCCGCGGGGGAGCAGGCGGGGCCGTCTTCAGGGGGTGGCGGGCGCCGCCAATGCGGCGCACAGCTCCGCCCAGGCGAGCAGGAACTGCTCTTCCAGGGCCGCGGCCACCTGGGCGGTCAGGCGGCGCAGTTCCGCCGGGGTGGTGGGGGCGGTGCACGCCTGACAGACGCGGCCCCAGGCATACCGGGAGCCCACGGCCGTCCACGGCGCCCGCAGGGCCGGGGGCAGTACCTGGGTGGCCTGCTGCGGGTCGACGCCGAGGAGGCGCAGTTGCTGGTAGCTGAAGCGGGCCCACGCGAGGGCCTGGTCGTAGCGGAGGCTGGCTTCGCGCTGCAGGGCCGGGGGCAGGGGGGTCCCGACCGCGGGGTGGCCCGGGGAGGCTGCGCGCCAGGGCGCCCGCGGGGCCGGGGGCAATGAGGGCCGGCAGCACGCCGGCGGCCGCTGCCGGGTGGGCGTTCGCCAGATGTTCCAGGCACTGCTGGGCGACAAAATCCGGTGCGTCCAGGCGGAAGACCGCCCACGGGCGCTGAAAGCCCGCCCAGCGTTGGCGGCGCGCCTGCGCCCGCAGCCGCGCGCGCGGCGTGGCGGCGGGCCGTGCCGCGGCGGCAGCGGCGGCGTCCCCGGCGGTAAGGACCAGGTGATCATCCCCGGTCGCGGTGAGTAAGGTGGCGTGCATTGAGCGGGATAAGGATGGGGCGAGCGCGCGAAGGGGGAGGGGCCCTGGGCAGAAAACCGCTGAGCCCGGTGACGCTAAACCGCCGCATCGTAGCAGGGGGGTGGCAAATGCAAGCGCCGGTTAAATCGCTTTGCAAAAAAATGGTCGGTAATGACAAGAAAGCCCCTAGTTGATCAAGCGCCACGCGCGGGGGAGGGTAGTGCGATGTACGCACCGACGGTCGAATCGGCGGGGACGGGCCCGGCGGGGACGGGAGACTTCACCGCGCAGTTCGCCCGCTATGCGGGGGACCGGGATCACCATGGTACGTTTGAGTTTTACCCCGAGTTCCGCGCCTTGTTACAGGACGCTCTGGCGTCCGCCACGGCCTTCGATACCGGGTGGGTCGGGGTCAAGAAGGAAATCATGTCCATTCGCCTGCGCTGTACCCGGCCGACGGGCAGTGGCGCGCGTGCTGTGAAGTGTCGCTCAGCGACGATTTGGACACGTCGGGTCACGGTGAACGCACCATCACATGGACGGGGTTACCACCCGATAAGGCCCTGGAGGAACTCCGTGCGGGGTTGGGTGCGGCATTGGATGCGGCAGAAACACGGAACAGACCAGACGGCGCACGAGGAATACGTCGGGATTTGTGTCGGCCACGCCGGACGGTCCGCGCCAGGACTGGTGCTATACGCTCCTGTTGCCCAAGGAACCCGACATGGCCGGGGCGGAGCCCCCGGGGGACGTCTATGACCATTGGGGCTGGGAGGATCTGGCGCCGCTGTCCGCGGACGACGACGCCGGCGCAGGGTTCTTCCGGGACGGTCTGGCGGACGTGGCACCGGAGGAAATCATCGGGCCCCAGGCGGCGCCCGCCGCTAACGATCCGTTCACGGCCGAATTGCGCGCCGCGTGTCTGGCGTGGGCGGTGGCTTATGTCCGTGGCGCCGCGGTCGGCACGCGCCACCCGGCCGGCCCGTTCTGCATCGAGCCGTGGATCTAGCCGCGGGCCGCCACGACACAAGGTTTCCTGTGTCACGCGCGGTCTTGCACCGGAACTGCCGTCCGCTAACCACCCCGCCTAAAGGAGGAGCGGGAGGGAGCGTCTATGATCTGAGCCGCACTTGCCCTCAATAAATGTTGACATCAGGTTGCGTCAAGCTAAATTAACAGTATATTTCTGCAAACACATCGCATTTTCCTACTATGATGCTTGGTGATGGCGCTGAGACTGAAGCGTTAGAGGCATTCGTCGAACAGCAATTTGGCGGCGATGCGGTAACACAGCTCAGGTCTATCAGGACTGGCGGTGACAACAACCATAAAGGCGGTGTGTACGAAAATTTCTTTGCCGTGGCGAAAATCTGCGAAATCGTTGCGAGTGAAGACAACCTGGCCGACTTTACGTTGTCAGCCCAAGAGTACAGCTACGTCGACGATCTCTGTCTGCGGCAACGGTCGAATAACACCAAGACTAATTACCAAGCGAAGAACTCATCCGGGAATGCCGCGCGATGGACGCCGACGCACGCAGAGCGATTCGCCAGGCAGACCGTGATCGATCTCGATTTTCACAGAGTGGATACGAGCAACCAAGTGCTCGTGGTCTCCTGCCCAAGCATGGCCGAGGCGAATCGCCAGAAGATTAGCCAATGCGGACGCGCCTCCTTCCGGTGCGAGTACTTTCCCTATTTTCCTGCCAGCGTGCAGCTCATATTCGGAGAGGATACAGTCAGAGAAAACTTAAAGGTGATCTGCGGATCGGATGATGTATCGACCGCCAACGCCGTGTTTTCGCTTCTGCTCGGGGTGTGGCTCTCGGCGCAGGCGGCTGCGCGATTAGATGACCTGGTGCGCCAGGCACGACACATATCAAAGCCCGATCTGTTCCTGGGCCTTGACCCCACGCCAGGGCCGCCCCCACCGTGGCTCACGGGCCTGTGCTCGAAGTACGCAGGGCTCGAACTGCACATTGAGGCCGGGCGTTATGTCGTGACATACCGCGGACTATCGATCGCAATGAAGGTGGAGATCGAGGCGCAGATGCCGGCCGCGTTGGCAACGGCGCAAACCTTAAACCAGGTGCTGTCGTATCTGATGTTGCAGGCGGCGCCAGAATTGGCAAACTGAAACTTGGGTGTCAACCATGGGTACTCCTGAAGCGCACCGTAGATTCGCGTCTTGTGCCGATGAGGGCGCAAAGAACGCCCTGAACACTCTGCTGGAAAGCACCCGGGAGCCGAGCGCGTATCGCGCGTCCATGACCGATATCGGGCGCCAACTCGGTCGCATTGTTGACAGCAGCATACCCATTGGAAGCAAATGCCTCGTTGTCGCCACCGCGGAAGACGCCGATTATCTGGCGGCGGGCGTCATCGAATCGCTGCGCAGCTCACGAGACATCCTGGCGGCCATTTTTTGGAATAATCACTACCCGCTCAACAATGGTAGCATTGCGCCTGTCGTCCATCGTTATTTGCAACCTGGATACCAGGATGCTGACTATCTCGTCGTGGTTAAGTCGATTATTTCATCAAGCTGTGTTGTCAGAACGAATATTCTGGCTCTGATCGAACAAATCTCCCCGAAGAGGATTTTTGTCGTCTCTCCGGTGATGTATATCGGGGCTGAAAACGCTTTACGCGACGAGTTTCCGCCCGCGATCGCCGATTTATTCGAGTTCGTCTATTTCGCCGTGGACGATTGCCGCACGGAAACCGGGGAGGTCCGGCCAGGCATTGGCGGCCAGGTGTACCAATTGCTTGGTTTAGAAGACCAGCCGGCACGTACCGGGTTTATGCCACAACTCGTGAAAACTTTGATGGCGCTCTGACCCTCTCAGGGATGCTCTGTTTCCTTACCCCTGTTTCATTCTGGCTACTGGTCCTCATCTGCATCATCCGCCGGCCGGCTGTCAACCGGATCCAGCGCGCGGCGCATCGTCTCGCGTTTTACGTCATAGACAGAGGTCACGATGGATAATTGCGGATCGAAGGGCGGGATGATCAGCACGGTTCCAGCTGGTGAAAAAAGCCTGGGTACGTCCTGTTATCTCGGCATTTGCTTTGATGCCGTGGATTTAACGGATACGCGTTGAGACGCATCCAGATACGCGATGCGGGCACTCTGCGACTTCACCTGTTCCAGAAGCGCCTGATTCTCTCTTTCAAGAGAGGATCGCTGCTGATTTCCATACTCGATGGCAGCCAGCACTTTCGCCTGCCACTGATCACCTGCGGTGTTATTGTCCCGGTCTTGGATGTATGAGTAGCT
>ERZ1645192.4224-NODE-4224-length-11439-cov-7.399859_pt1 | contig 11439 bp, 10 predicted proteins | sample MGYA00575354_ERZ1645192 | MGnify/ENA primary metagenome ERZ1645192 (study PRJEB40844, sample SAMN11349763) | freshwater sediment metagenome | isolation source: river sediment | host: Sediment | place: India: Faizupur Khadar , New Delhi | collected 2017-02-21 ... | reverse complement strand
GCGCTCGAGGAGGAAGAGGACGGCGTCCATGTGCTGCTGCTCGGCCGCGGCGATGTTCGTGAAGACTCGGTGCCCCCACTTCGCCGCCAGGGCGACGTAGACGTCTCGCGCGAGCTTCTCCTCCTCGCGGGTGAAGAGGAGACCCTCCTTCTCGGCGTCCGAGAGCGGCTCGATGGGGAGCGTCGCCATGTAGGTCGACAGCCCGTCGCACGGGACGTCCGATGGCTTGCCGCCCTGGCCGGCGCGGACGGGGAAGGCGGGTGCGAACAGAACGGCGGCAACGAGGGCGCCGAGAAGCATGCGTTTCATGGTCGTTCTCCTGTCGGACCTGCAGGTCCGTTCGTCTCGTGTTCGATTTGGAGAGTTGATTCCGTGGGGAACGGGTGGCCCCGGTCCGCCGGGGCCACCCGGGGATGGAAGGTGGTTCGAACGTCAGCCGCGTCCGCCGCGACGGCCGCCCGAGCCCCGGCTGCCGGAGCCCGCGCTCCCCTTCGGCCCGGTCCCGTCGCAGCTGCCGGCGCCCGCCGAGCCACGCCCGGACTTCTTGCCGTAGCCCGTGCCGTCCTTCGGCCCGTTCCCGGAGTTGCCGGTGCCGTTACCCGGGCCGGCTCCCTGTCCGGCGTTCGGGTTTTCGCCGCGGTAGGGCGTGCCGTATCCGGTTCCGTCCTTCGGCGCGGGCGTGCTGCCCGTCCCGTCGCCGGGGCCGAGCTGCCGCTTGACGCCGGCCTTCGCGCCGCCGCCGTTGCCGGCTCCCTGCTGCTGCGCGTCGGCGGGGAGGGCCAGCGTGCCGGCGAGGAAGAGAATGCCCACGAGGAGGGCCGAGAGCTTGCGAGTGCTGTTCATCGTCGTGTCTCCTTCCGGTTCGTCCGGCTCGGCCTCTTCGGCGTCCGGGTCCGGCCTCTCATTCTCAAGGTCCGTGCCACGTCGGGCCGAACGGGCGGGAAGGGGCGCGAACCCGCTCGGAAAGCGGCGCGGGCGAGGGGCGGGACGGATGACGGGCGCGAGCAGAGACTGCAGGCGTTGCAGCCCGGGTCGGAACGGTGCAGGCGGGCCGGGTCAGGTGGACTCGGGTTCGTCCCCGTCCGGGACTCCCTCTCCCCAGGCCTTCAGCTTGCGAGTGAGCGTCTTCCGCTCGATGCCGAGGATGCGCGCCGCGGCGGAGCGATTCCCTCCGGTGGCCGAGAGGACGGAGAGGACGTGGCGCCGTTCGACCTCCTCGAGGCTCCGGAGGCCCTCGTCGGCCGGGGGTGGGTCGGGAGCGAGCGGCGACGAGGCGCCGCCGGCGACCCGTTCCGAAGGAGCCGGGGCCGCCCGCCCGAGCGACGCGAGGAGCCGAGCGGCGGCGACCGCGTCGGTCAGGCCGCCCGTGTCGATCAGGAGCCGCCGGACGGTCTGCTCCAGCTCGCGGACGTTGCCGGGCCACGAGTGCCGCGTGAAGACGTCGAGGACGCCGGCCGAGATGCCTCCGCCCGTGGCGAGCCCGAGCTCGAGAAGGGCTTTCGCGCGGAAGTGCTCGACCAGGAGCGGCAGGTCGGAGAGGCGGTCCCGGAGCGCGGGAAGCCGGATCTCGTAGCCGGCCAGCCGGTAGTAGAGGTCCTGGCGAAAGACGCCGGCCGAAGAGAGCGAGGCGAGGTCCCGATGCGTCGCTGCGACGACACGCACCTCGACGGGCTCGCCCCGTTCCGTACCGACCGGGCGAACGGTCTTCTCCTGGAGGAACCGGAGGAGCTTCGTCTGGAACGCGGCCGAGACGTCCCCGATCTCGTCGAGGAAGACGGTCCCGTTCAGCGCCTCGCGCAGCGCGCCGCGGCGGTCCCGGTCGGCACCGGTGAACGCGCCCCGGACGTGGCCGAACAGCTCGCTCTCCAGGAGGGTGTCGGGGATGGCCCCGCAGTGAACGGCGACGAACGGGCCGTCGGGACGTGCCCCGAAACGGTGGAGAGCGCGCGCGACGAGCTCCTTGCCCGTTCCTGTCTCGCCGAGGACGAGGGCCGTCACCGGAAGGCGTGCGATTCGGGCGACGGCGTTGTAGACCTCGACCATCGAAGGATGCGATCCGACGATGAGGCTCCGCGGCCCCGCGGCCTCGGCCGGGGCCGTGCCCGCCTCCTTCGGCGCGAGAGCGGCTGAGACCCGCGCGATCAGGTGCACGACGTCGAACGGCTTGGCGACGTAGTCGACCGCTCCGAGGCGTGCGGCCACGGTCGCCGACTCGACGGAGCCGCGTGCCGTCATCAGGATCACCCTCGGCGGGTCGTGGCGTTCCGAGATCCGCGAGAGAAGTGAGAGTCCGTCCTCGCCCGGCATGTAGATGTCCGACAGGACGAGGTCGACCCGCCCGCGGGCCAGCTGCGCGATCGCTTCCGCGACGCGGCCGGCTCGGCGCACGACGTGCCCCGCCTTCTCGAGGGCGAGGGATGCGGTCTCCCGGATCGCGTCGTCGTCGTCAACGACAAGGATCGTCGCCAGGCTGAGGCTCCTTTCGGAAGGGTACGCCGGGAAGCGCGGGAAGGACGACCGCGAAAAGGCTTCCGGTCTCTCCCGCGCGCCGCACCGAGACGCGTCCCTGGTGCCAGGTGACCACCTCGCGGACGAGAGAAAGGCCGAGCCCCAGTCCCTCGGTCTGCTCGGCCCCGGTCCCGCGGACGAAGCGCCCGAAGACCCGCTCGCGCTCCTCGTCCGGCACGCCGGGCCCTTCGTCCGCGACGGTGAGGAGGACGTCACCGTCCCGGCGGGCCACGGCGACGCGAACGGGCGAGCCCGGAGGGGAGAACTTGAGGGCGTTCCCGACGAGGTTGTCGAGGACCCGGGACAGGAGCGCCTCGTCTCCGGGGACGATCGCGCCCTCCTCGGCGATCGCGGCAACGCGGCCGTTCGCCCCCGCGCCGAGCGCCTCGGCGCGCCGGCGCGCCAGCGCTCCGAGATCGACGGGGCGCGCCACGGCGGCGAGGTCGGACGTGCGCAGCCTCTCCACGGCGTTGAGGGAGTCGACCATTCCCGCGAGCCGGTCCGTCTCCTCGCCCACCATCGCCGCGACGCGAGCGCGCTCGGCGGGCGAGAGATCGAAGCCGGTCAGGAGCTGGGTCAGACCGCGAACGGCCGTAAGCGGCGTCTTCAGGTCGTGTACGGCAGCCCGTCGCGCCTCGCGCTCCTCGGCCCTCAGGGCCGCCAGGTGCGTGGCCTGCGCCTGGCCGTGGCGGGCGAAGCGCGCCTCGACGGCCAGGAGGGCGATCAGCGTGGTCCCCGAGAGCGTGACGATGGGGAGCTCGAGGCCCGCCGCGAGGAGGACGGTCCCCCCGGCGGGCGGCACGAGCGCCGCGAATCCGCGGAGAAGACGCCGGCGTCCTGCGCGCGCCGCGAGGAGGACGAGCGCCGCGAACGCCGCCGCCAGAAGGCCGGAGACGAGCGGAGAGGTCCGTGCCAGAAGCCCTCCGGACAGAAGGCAGGCCGTCGTGGCCGCGTGGACGAGGACACCCGGCTCCGGCGTTCCGGCCGGGGAGCCGGGCGTGACGTAACGGTCTCCGAGTCCGGCAGCGGTCGCACCGAGGAAGACGATTCGTCCCGCGAGCGCCCGGCCACCTCGCCCCGACAGCAGATCCGACGCGCTCACGATCGGCACCGAGCGGGGCCGGGAGCGAAAGTCCGGGACGAGGACGCGCCCGACCGCGACGGGGGGCGGCTTCGCAGGGCCGAGCGCGACGGCCGCCACGGGGAGCGCCGTCAACGACACGGCGCCGAGCTGCTTCGTCGTGCTGAGGCGTCGTACGACGCCGTCGTGGTCGACGTCGAAGGAGGTCTGGGCGGTTGGGATCCGTCGGAGCGCGGGAGAGGGGAGGAGCCACCCCGCTTCGGGATCGAGCCCGGCGGCCAGGAGCGCCGGGGTGCCACGGAGACTCGCCTCGAGGCTTGCGTCGCCTTCCTCCGGGGCGACGAGGAGGAGGTCGAGCGCGATTCCCCGCGCCCCGGCGGCGCGGGCCGCCTCGGCGATCGACGCGAGCCGGGTCCGGGGCCAGGGCCACGGCCCCTCGCGCGTGAGCGACCGCTCGTCGATCGCCACCACCGCGACTCCCTCGACGGGACGCGACGGGAGCGCGCGGAGGATCGCGTCGCGCGCCGGCAGGTCGAGCGCGGCGGGAATGCCGGTGGCAAGGGCCGTCGCGACGCCGAGGAAGGCCACGGCGACGACCGTGACCTCGAAGGCCGTCGGGCGAGCTCGCGAAACACGCTCCACGCCCCCGAGTATCCTCGCCCCGGCGGCCGCCGGCATCTCGTGGCCACTGGCCCCGGGATTGCGTTGGACGGAGGGAAGGAGGCGCCGATGAGACGGACCACGGCCTCGCTCGCTGCCCTCGCCGTCGCCGCGGGGATCGCGCTGGCTCCCGCCCCCGCTCCCGCTGGAGCCGCGATCGTCTATCGGTTCGAGCACGTGAAGAGCCGCGTGACGCGGCTGCCGTCGGGCGACGAGGTTCACCGGGTGCGGGTACGGACCGGCGAGACGGCCACCGAGGGGGACGTCGTCCGGACGGGTCTCCTCGCGCGGGCCGTCCTTGCGGTTCCGGATCGGGCGGTGCGCTTCGAGATCTCCTCTTCCAGCCAGGTTCGCCTCGCCGGACCCGAGCCGGGAGTGATTCTCGTCCTGGAGTCGGGACGCCTGAAGGCGGCCTTCGACGCCTTCACCGGGGCGTCCGAGGAGCGGCGCGTCGCGGCACCGGGAGCGCTGCTCGCCGTTCGTGGCACGCGCTACGGCCTCGAGGCTATTCCCGGCGGGGGGACCGTCGTTGCCGTTTTCGAGGGGACCGTCGAGCTCTTCCCGGCGGACGGCTCGCCGAGCCTCCGCGTCGATAGGGGAGAGTTCTGCCGGGTCGCACCGGGAAGCGCGCCCCGAAAGGGCTCCATGGAGCGGGCGGGGATGAGCGAGAAGGGCTGGGCCTCGCGCGGATCGGGGCTCGCCCCCGGAGTGAGCGACGGCCGGGGCGCCGGCGGTCCGGGAGCCGCCGGTCCCCAGGGGCGTCGGCCGTCCGGCTCGGGAGGGCGCGGCGGCCACTGAGGGCGGCGTCGACCGGGTCGCTTCGCCCCGGGACCGGGCCCGGAACGACTCGGGGCGGGTCGGATCGGGGCCGTCGGCTCGGCCAGCGCCTACCGTGGCAGGAGCGTCCGCGGATCGCCCGTCTTCTCGTCGATGACCGAGGCGTAGGCGGCGAAGGCGCCTCCCGGCGTCGGCGTCGAGAGGACGAGCCGGGTCCCGGAGACCGCGTCCGTCACGCCGAGCTCCCTCACGACGCGCGAGAGCTGCGTCATCCCGAGCGGCAGAAGCGGCACGCGGCGCGAGCCGACGAAGGCCCCGACCTCGGAGAAGAGCGAGACGTCGACGTCGCAGGCGGCCTCGCCGCCGTTCGCGAGGACGAGGTTCGTCCGGAAGGAGCCGTCCTCCCGGATCGCGGGAATCGTCCGCGACGCCCCGCCGCGGATCAGCTCCGTCTCGGCGAAGAGGGGGACCGACTGCCCGAAGGTGCCACCGCCGCCCGAGGTGAAGGTCTGGCTGGTGACGACGAGGTCGGGGCTCGCGGAGCGGAGCTGGACGGCGCCCCACGCCTCCTCGAGACCGAAGACGGAGCCGAGAACGTCGCTCCAGGTCGCGGAGAGGCCGGCCGCGAGGCGGAAGGACCGCTCCGGGCCGTTCCGTCCGTCGGCGTCGTGCCCGAGGAAGCGGACGAAGAGGGTCGCCTCCGATTCAGCGGGATTCACGACCGTCAGGTCGGTCTTCCAGCTCGTTCCGCCGTCGCCGCGCACCCGCGCGCCCGAAGCCAGGAGCCACTCGTGGCAGGAGGGACCCGGCCCCGGCTCGCACGGGTCCACGGGGAGACCGGTCGGCTGCCAGCCGAGCTTCACGACCTCGAAGTCGGAGACCTTCAGGCGTGCGAACGCCGGGTTCAGGACGTCGTTGTCCCAGCGCAGGTCGTAAGTCCCCTGAACGTACATGTCCGAGCCGTTGTCGGCGAGGATCAGGCCGTAGGTCTTCATCGCCTCGAAGATCCGCCGTACCGGCTCGGGGAACTCCGAGAGATCGCGCGACGCCTTCAGCCGGAGGCGCGTCCCGAACGGCGGCGCGCCCGGAGTCGAGCCGGCCCGGTGGGATGCGGGAAAGACGTAGCCGTTCGTGGCCCGGACGGTGAAGCGGAACGCGTGACGGATCGGCTCGTTCCCGAAGACCTCGTCGTACCTCACGAGCCCCGGGAGGATCGCGAGGCCCGCCGCGTCGGCGCTCGTCCAGCCGTCGGGACGGCGCAGATTCGTGTCGAGCGGGAAGACGGCCCCGGAGCCGGCCCGCCAGGTGCAGGAGGGCGACCCGCTCGGTTCGCAGCGGGTGTCCCACGTCTCGAAGAGGAGTCGGTTGTCGCGATCCACGATCAGGAGGTGCTTGTCTCCGCCGGCGCCCGAATTCCCGGGCCAGCCCCCCTCGAGCCACGTCGGCTCCGTCTTCGCCTCGGGCGGGATCGGGTAACCGACGGGCCGGCCGGGCGCCCCCGGGTCGCTCTCGTCGTCGTAGTCGAAGGCGACCGGGACGAGCGGCTGCGAGCCCGGGACGACGACCCAGGGCATCCCGTAGATCTCGGGGCTGCTGTCCGACATGTCCCCTCCGAAGTCGGGGTGGAGACCGCGATTCGTCCCGATGAAGGCGAGGATCGCCGCCTCGTTCGGGTCGCGCGGCGCCGCGCTCACGTCGACGTTCCACCAGTTGTCGGGCGGGAAGAGCGGGAGCGGACCGGGGAGGGGGCCGTTCCGGACCGGCTGGGCCGCGAGCGGGAGCGCGACGAGCGAGACGAGGAGCACGGCGGTGCGGGCGGCGGCCGGTCGAGGGGCACGGAGCTGCATCATGGTCCCTCCGTCTGGAAGTGGTCGGCACCTAACGCCGTCCCTGGTCCGCCGGGAGGGCCGGACCCCGATCGACGCCAGCGCGACCCGGCTCGCGCGAAACGCGGAGGGGCGGACGTCCGTAGAACAGCTCCGATATGAAGCTCGCCCTCCTTCCCCTCGCCGCCGCCCTTCTCGCCCAACCCGCCCCCGCTCAGCCCGGCCCGGGGGGCGCCGGAACCGCTCAGAAGAAGGCCGGACCCGGGATCGCCGAGCCGTCCGCCGTCCGGAGGCCCCCGGAGCCCGACCTCTACGACGAGGCGGCCGACGCGAAGGCCGACGTCGCCGCGGCCGTGGCGAAGGCGAAGAAGGAGAAGAAGCGGGTCCTCGTGACGCTCGGCGCGAACTGGTGCGGCTGGTGCCGCGCCCTCGACCGGCTCTTCACGCGGAACAAGGCGGTTGCCGCGGAGCTCGCGGCGGGCTACGTCCCGGTCAAGGTCGACGTCGGACGGATGACGAAGAACCTGGACCTCGCGAAGGGCTGGGGAGCCGACCCGAAGACGGGCGTCCCGCTCCTCGTCGTCCTGGACGGGACCGGGAAGGCGGTGAAGGTCCAGGAGACCGGCTCGCTCGAGGCCGGCAAGCACCACGACCCGGCGAAGGTGATCGCCTTCCTGAAGGCGAACGCCGGCGCCTGATCGGGCCTGCGGGCCCTCTCGGTCGCGGGTCGTTCCCCGGCTCGGTGCGCCTGTCCGCGCGGCGGCGTCACGCCACGCCGCCATGCGACATTACCGTTTCGTGAGCAGCCCTCCTGAAGAGGTCCCCGGAGCGTCGGCAGCTCCGGTGGTCGACGAGGCGCTCCGGATCGGCTCCTCTCTCCGAGCCTTCCTGGAACGTCGCGGCCATGGCGAGGACGCCCGGGACCTCGTCCAGGACCTCTTCGTCCTCCTCCTCAGCCGGCCGGGGCGTTTCGGCGCGCCGGCGCCGGGCCCGCTGCGGTCCCTCCTCTTCGCGATCGCCTGGAGGATCGGGGCGAACGCCTCGCGGCGACGGAGGGCCGCCTCCGAGATGAATCCGGGAGAGGAGATCCGGGCGTCGAAGGACCTCGACCCCGAATCGCAGGCTCTCCTCTCCGAGAAGGCGCGGCGCGCCGCGGCGGCGCTCGAGTCGCTCCCCGAGGGGACGAGGCGGGCGCTCCGGCTCGTGGCCGACGAGGGGCTCGCCCCGGCCGAGGCGGCGCGGAGGCTCGGCATCGGCGAGGAGGCGCTCCGTGCACGGCTCTGCCGCGGCCGCCGCCGCATCGCCGCGATCCTGGAGGAAGAGAAGTGAGCTGCCCCGACTTCGACGATCTCGACGACGCCGCCCTCGCGGCGCACCTCGCCGCGTGCCCGGCCTGCGCCCGTGTGGCGCGTCGGGACGCGCTCCTCGCAGACCCGCTCGTCGCCGCCCAGGCCGCCGTCGGGAGGTTTCGCCGCGCCCGGCGGAGGGCGGCCTCGGGCCTTCTCGCCGCCTCCCTCGTCGCCGTCGCGCTCCTCGCCGTCGCGCTCGCGCGCCGGCCCGAGCCGCCGGTCGTCTACGTCCTCGAGGGGGACGAGTCCGGCGTCGTCCTGACCGGACCCGACCTCGTCCGCCGGGCCGAATCGCTTCCGCCGTCCCGTCCGATGAAAGGAGACCGGCTGTGATCCTTCCCGTTCTCGTCGCGGCTGCCCTCGCGGGCGCGCCCGCCGTCGAAGCCGCACCTGCGCCCGTCCCGGTCGAGGTGGACGTCGAGGAACGCCTCGAAGATACCATCGCCCTGCAGCTGAAGGACGCCTCCGTCGTCGACGTCCTCGAGAAGCTCGCCGACCTGCTCGGCGTCACGCCGATCCTGGACCCCGGCGTCGGCGGCCGGGTGAGCATCGAGATCAGGGACGTGCCGCTTCGGAAGGCCATCGAAATGATCGGAGAGGCCGCGAACGTCGAGGTGACGGTCTCGTCGAAGGTCCTCCGCGCACGCGCCAAGGCGCCTTCGAAGGCGACCGGCGCGGCGCCGCCGACGAAGACGACGCCCGAGCCCGCCCCGCTCGGCGGGGTCCTCCGCTTCTGGCTCGACGGGTCGGGCGAGCCTCCCGTCGCCGTCCGCGTCCCCGAGTTCGCCGGCCGGGTCGAAGTGCCCGGCTGCGTCGAGCCCCTCACGGTTGGCCGTCTCGGGGCGCACGGCGGAGCGACGGTCGGCGTCGCGCTCGCCGCGGTCGATCGTTCGGGAGGAGGCGCGAAGGGGAGGATCCTCCGCGAATCCGCGATCTCCGGGAAGTACGTGTGGCTCGCCGGGGGAGGTGCGAAGGGGAGGATCCTCGGCGAGTCCGCGATCTCCGGGACGAGGGTGTCTCTCGCGGGCTGCGACCCCCGGCTGCTCGTGGAGGTCGGGGATCCGCTGCCCGGAGCGGTCGTGAAAGAGCCCCTCCGCGTCCCGAAGCCGGAGCCGCTCGTCGTGACCATGAGACTCCTCGAGCGGACGGAGGACGCCGAGGAGAGCCTCTCCGAGCCGAAAGTCGCGTTCCGCTCCGACTCCGGCTTCAGCACGAAGTCGGGCTTCGAGGCGGGACCGAAGGACTCCTACAGCCAGGTCGCAGAGATTCACGGCCTCCCGCTGGAGCTTCGAGCGGAGGACGACAGCCTTCTCCTCGCCGTCTTCGCGGCGGTGACGAGGACACCGGCCGGAGGCGGCCCGGCCCTCGTGGCGCGCCGGGCGGAGACGTTCCGGCTCCGGAAGGGGAAGCCGCTCCGCTGGACGATCGACTCGAGCTGGGACGGCGGGCGGGCGGCGATCGTCCTCGAGCTGACGCTCGCGGGGTTCGGGACCGCGGCGCGCTGAGCCCTCCTGCGATCATCGGGCGTGCTCTTCGCCTCGAAGGTCGCCACGGCGCTCGTCCTCCCGCTGAACCTCTCGATCCTCCTCGGCTTCGTCGCGCTCGTCCTCGCGCGGCAGAAGCGGGGCCTCCTCGCGGCCGTCTGCGGGCTCCTCGCCCTCGGCGTCCTCGTCGGGGCCTCGCTCCCCATCGCGAGCGACGCCCTCGTGGCCCGCCTCGAGCGGGAGTACCCGCCGGCCGATCCGGCGGAGTCCCCCGAGGCCCCCGCGATCGTCGTCCTCGGCGGAACGCTCCAGCCGGGCCTCGCGCCGCGGAAGGGCCCCGAGCTCGCCGACTCCTCCGACCGGCTTCTCCACGCGGCGCGCCTCTTCCGCGCCGGCAAGGCGCCGCTCGTCGTCGCGAGCGGCGGGCGTTTCCCGTGGTCGCGCCGGGAGCGCTCGGAGGCGGCGGAGATGGCGGACCTCCTCGCCGAGTGGGGCGTCCCGCGCGAGGCGATCCTCCTCGAGGAGCGGTCGGCGACGACCTCAGAGAACGCGTCGGAGATGGCGCGACTCCTCGGGGCGCGCGGAGTCCGGCGCGTCCTCCTCGTCACCTCCTCGCTCCACATGCGGCGGGCGATCGCGTCGTTCCGGGCCCAGGGGCTGGAGCCGATTCCCTCGCCCTGCGACGCGCTCGTCGCCGGCCGTGGCCCGGCCACCGCGCTCGACTGGCTGCCGCGTCCGGACGCCCTCGACCGGACGCACCGCGCAATGAAGGAGCTCCTCGCCCTCGCGGTCTACCGGGTCACCGGGAGGGCGTGAGGAACGCTACTTCAGCCACCGAAAGAGCCACCCGAGCACCTCGCCGTGCCAGTGCTTCGCGTTCGATCCCTTGAGGACCCAGTGGTTCTCGTCGGGGTAGGCGACGAGACGGGCCGGGACCCCCTTGGCGGTCAGGACTCCGTAGAGCTCGAGCCCCTGGGTGATCGGGACGCGGAAGTCCTTCTCGCCGTGGACGACGAGCATCGGCGTCTTCAGGTTCGCGGCGTAGCGGTTGGGGCTCCAGCGCTCGATCGCCGAGGGGTTCGTGAAGGGGTAGGCGCCGTAGGAGTGCTGGCGGCCGTAGGCGAGGTCGGAGCCGAACTGGCCGAGAAGAGAGTAGATGCCGGCGTGGCTGACGAGCGCCGCGAAGCGGTCGGTCTGGCCGGCGATCCAGTTCACGAGGTAGCCGCCGTACGACCCGCCGGCGGCCGCGAGCCGCTTCGGATCGACGGAGCCCTCGGCGACGAGGAGGTCGGTCGCGGCCATCACGTCCTGGAACGGCTTGTCGCCCGGGGCGCCCAGGATCGACTCGACGAACGCCTGGCCGAAGCTCGAGGAGCCGTGGAAGTTGACGAGGGCGACGAGGTAGCCGGGGGCGGCGAAGGCGTGGGCGTTCCAGCGGAGGTGGAACTCGTCGCCCGAGGTGCCGATCGGGCCGCCGTGGACGACGTGGACGAGCGGGTACTTCCTCCCCTTCTCGAAGCCGGGCGGATGGACGACGAACATCTGGACCTCGTCTCCGCCGGCCCCCTTGAAGACGACCTCTCGCTCCTCGCCGAACGCGATCTGCGCCATGAGGGCGTCGTTCCACGACGTGAGGTTGCGGAAACCGGAGCCGTCGAGCTTCACCGCAGCGAGCTCGGCCGGACGGCGGAACGTCGTGTAGGTGAAGACGAGGCCTGCCGGGCCGGCGGTTTCGACGGCCGTTGCGCGGCCTC
>ERZ1645192.4222-NODE-4222-length-11445-cov-10.360404_pt1 | contig 11445 bp, 7 predicted proteins | sample MGYA00575354_ERZ1645192 | MGnify/ENA primary metagenome ERZ1645192 (study PRJEB40844, sample SAMN11349763) | freshwater sediment metagenome | isolation source: river sediment | host: Sediment | place: India: Faizupur Khadar , New Delhi | collected 2017-02-21 ... | reverse complement strand
TGCCTTGCTGAATCGATAGCCGGAGAAATCTCCTGAGCCTGTAATTGAAAATATTTTTGTAATTTGCGCCGCCTGAAGAGCCCGCCTTCGCCAAGGCTTCGGCGGGTAAAAGGAGAGATGCAGGAGTGGTTTAACTGGCCCGCCTGGAAAGCGAGTGTGCCTCAAAAGGGTACCGGGGGTTCGAATCCCCCTCTCTCCGCAAAGCTTTAACAAACCCCGCTCAAGCGGGGTTATTTATTTTACCGCTGCTCCGTTAAAAGCTTGCTTTTATAAGGAGCTGTGGTAAAATAAATAATACCCGAAGGGTTTGTTAAAGCTTTGCAGGAACCACCTCAGGGATCATAGCCGAACGAAGTGAGGCCATAGTCCATTTAACTTCATCTATAGAATCTGAATTATATGGCACGGATCAGGGAAATCCGCATCAACAGGGTTCCCATGACCCAGCACCCAGTACCGGGAACTATTTATTTAGTATCGATCATAATTGGCAGCCCTTTTTCATTTGTCATAAGGATCACCTTTGCATTGGGAGAGGTCGAGATAGCCTTTATCATTTCATACTGAAGAAGCTTATCTGTCAGTGTTGAGGTCAGTATCTTCTGGTAGTCGGCAATACCCTGGGCTTCTACCCTCTTTCGTTCAGCTTCCTGCCTTTCGCGCTGTAGAATGAATGTCATTTTTTGTGCTTCCTGCTCGGCATTTATCTTCGATTCTATAGCCTCTTTCACCGACTGGGGAAGGGTAAGATTTCTTACAAGAAGCTGCTCAAGCATCAGGCCGCGCTCCCTGAAGTTTGACTCAATGGATTTGACTATCCTGTCCTGAAACTCATCTCTCTTTGATGAAAAAAGTGAAACTGCATCATAATAAACTGCATTGTCCCTGATACCAGTCCGGCATATAGGACGAACGATCACGTTCTTGTAATCTACACCTATCTCTCTTAATATCCTGGGTGCCTCGGAGGGGATCACTTTATAAAGTACAGTCAGGTCAACAATCACCTCCAGTCCGTCGGCAGAGAGGACACGAATGGCATCGTCGGTACGGGTAGTGCCCTCGTCGTGGATTCCCGACATTGTATAGTTTTCAGTCTTTATATCGAACATGACAACCTTAACCATAGGATTGATAAAATTTAGGCCGCTCTGTAGTGTTCTGTCGCTAACCTTACCGAAGAGTTTCTGAACGCCCACATAACCAGGTTCTACCTGAACTATACAGGCAAATAACAGAAGTACAAAAAACAATACTATCGAAGAAGTCCTTATAAGCTTCTTGTTATCCTTGAAATAAGGTATAGCCTTAGTAACTGCGAAAGCCAGTAAAATTATTATAAGACCAATTAATATCAGGGTCATGGCAGATGATTTTATAATTATTTGTAATTCAAAGGTAACTATATATCTGCTATCTGAATAGCTTCTGAGTGAAATTAACCAGATCATGTCTCCAAACATACATGGTGTGGCCTCCTTCCATTTCACTGAGCTCAGAGTTTATTCCGTACTTCGTAAATATCTCCCTGGTCGGTGGAGTATTTTTCGATGCGCCGTCTGATTCTCCTCCAGTTGTAAATATAAAATAGTCTATGGTTTCCTTTAATGTCTGAGCAACAGTCTTAACACGTTCCTCATACTTAACGAAAGTTTCCGGATTACTGGCAAACCATCCGGAACTCATTACATTCACATACGAAAACATGTCAGGGTATTCAACTAATGTTTCAAGCACCTGCAATCCACCCATTGAAAGGCCTGCAATGGCTCTGTACCGGCTGTCAGCAAGTACTCTGAAGTTTGATTCAATATAAGGGACTATGTTTTCACCCAGGTCGTGAGCAAAGGTTTCAACAGGAATACTGCCATCAGGCATAACAACGATCATAGGAACTATTTTCCCTTCGGCAAACAGGTTATCAAGTATCCATCCTGCCTTACCCTGACCGGGCCAATTCGTATCATTATCGCCTCCTCCATGCATTAAGTAAAGTACCGGAAGCTTCTTTTTTCCGGCAAAATATAATGGAGGTGTCCAGACAAACATGCGTCTTGTGGATTTTGTGGCTTTTGATTCATAGTAGACTATTGACATCAGGCCATGCGGAACATCTTTTTTCTGCCAGAACAGGTTTTGACTGTTTGGTACAAACTCCACCATTGGACGAAAATCGGCTACCATGGGATTCTTTAGATCATTTACTTTCATACCATCTACCATAAAAAAGTACCGGTAAGCGCTTGGGTTTACATTTGAAGATGTTGTCATTGTCCACACACCGTTATCAGCACGCTCTGTTTTCTCGGCCCTGAGGTCGCCCCCAAGCTGAACCGATTTTGCGTCGGGTGCATAAAGCCTGAAGGTTCCGCTTCCATCCGAATTTACCTCAAACGAAATCAGATTATCATTTGGAGTGGGAGTCCTCGGTGTTCTTCCCTGCTGTGCATCCAGGACAAGAGAGGATGCCATAATGAAAAGAATTAAAAGATTTTTATTCATGATTTAGTCAGCTTATTTAGTTAGTTCCACGATCTTGCTTATCTCCAGTTGAGTTGCCGGATTAAAGGATTCGCTGTTCATATAATTCAGCATTGAGCTTAGAAGTTGTTTTGTAACCGGTCGTGCCTCAAGGTCGTCAGTCATGTTTATGCTGCAGACAAGGAGTTTGCCTCCGCCGCATCTTGATTCAAAGGCAAGTGCCAGCCTGCGATTTTCAAACCATGTATCAATGGGCTGAATTATTGGCTTCAGCTCCTTTGGAAATCCGTCAAGGATCATGGCCTGCGAATGGGTAACCGGATCCCACCATTGCCAGTTGCTGTGAGATTCTGTCGGAAAACCGGTGAACAGAGGATGTTCAGGATTGCAGAGTATACCGAGTGTATGGGGCGCCTGGTTATTCGTCCAGGCAGTGTTCCAGAAGATGCTGGAGAAGCCAATAGCCACCTTCGCGCCTCCCGCGTCAGTCACTTTTCCGTTTGTCAGCAGTAAAACTGATCCCCCTTCATTAAGCTTCTTTACAGCTTCATTATCAAGATTATCAGTAACCAGCACCTTGCCGGGATCAGGGCTAATAGCGCCGGGATAAATCCACAGATCCCATTCGTTCCTGAATGGAGTTCCTGAAATCGAAACTTCAAGCTTCAACTTCTCAGCTTTAGCGACCTTGTCGAGATCTCTGGCAAAAACACCAATTATATTATTCCCAATATTTATCTGATCCATCGTCATAGTTTCTTCTTTAAGTACTTTACCTTCAGAATTAACTATGCTGACCAATATCTTTGCATTCCTTATCGGTTCAGCGCCATAATGTGTCACTTCAATACCGGCTTCAAATGTTTCACCACTTTCCCAGACCATCTTTTTCAGCCTTACAAGAGGTACAGTCTCATTGCAGAACATCCTGAACTCCTCCGGAGTAACATAGCCCTTCGATTCAAAGAAAGGATTCAGTATACCCACCAGAGCTGATCCCTGGCCAGGGAAATCATGAAGCTGCAATATCTGGAATCCCCCGAACCCGGGTGTCCGCAGGGCGGCTTCAATATCCGCTTTATAACAAAGCACCTGGAGTTTCCCTGAGGCTCTTAAAAAATCTTCTGATTGCCCGGCCATTCCATTATCTGCCAGAGTCTCGCGGAATATCTCAAAATTGGTCGGTTTAAGTGGACCGGTATATTTTTCAATTTCCTTAAAATCAGGATATACACACCATTGTCCTATTTCATGGCTTACTGTAGGCACCTCATACCTGGAAACAAACTCCCTGAAGTCAAACATCGTTTGTGGTTCTTCTGCATTAATTATGCTTTTCAGGCCTTCGCCCCAGTGCTGTATCCTGGGGTCTGAATGAACGTTATAATCATTCTCAGGGATAATAGGCCAGCCTCCTGCAGAAGTATAAACATGCCTGTTATCAATTGACTTCCAATATTTTATTAATTCTCCCAGGTATTTTGCATGATTCCGGCCCGATGGTTCATTACCATATGCAAGCATGCAGAACGAAGGATGGTTCCCGTATTCATTGATTATTCTGTTGCATTCGTCATAGATATACTGATCGAGCGGGCCTCCGCTTCCGATGGAACTCCCCTGGTTAGCCCATGAAGGGCCTTCAACATGAAAATATATCCCGACCCTGTCGGCAGCAATAAATGCGGCTTCGGGCGGACAGTAAGAATGAAACCTGATGTGGTTCATGCCATAATCCCTGCAGATACGGAGCACTTTCATCCATGATTCCACATCTGAAGGTGGATACCCTGTAAGCGGAAAAATGCAGCACTCCGTAGTACCCCTGAGAAACACAGGTGTGCCGTTGATTTCAAATCGTCTTCCATTAGTTTTGAATTCACGCATGCCAAAATTTTCCGAATGCCGGTCAATTATACTTTTATCTTCCTCAAGGGAAACATCCATTGAATAGAAAGCCGGATTGAACTCGCTCCATAGTTCCGGGTTTTTCATTTTATATTCAACGACAAGCTGCTGAAGATCAGATTCTGTCATTACTTTCACTGTCCTCTGTCTCTGTCGGGCATTACCGGTATTATCCTCGTTACGGGCCTGTAAGTGCAATTTACCTTCGAATACTTTACCGCTTTTATTCTTAATGGTTACAATAACTTTTGCCGACCTGTTTTGAACATCCGGGAAAATTTTAACCGCATCAATATATACAGGGGCTGTTGCTCTCAGTGAAATATCACCAGTTATTCCGTTCCAGTTTGATTGGGTATGGTCGCTTATGCTGTGAGAATTGACACCTACCGGTATTATTACCCTGTTATCCATCCTGATGCTCAGGAGGTTCTTACCCTTATTTACAAGTCCGGTTATGTCGTATTCGTGGGGTGTTGACAGGCTGTTTTGTGAGCCGGCTTTTTTACCGTTTACGAAAAGCGTCGATTCCCAGTGACACCTTTCGAGATGAAGGAGTATCCTTTTGTCATCCCATTCTTCCGGTATCTCAACAACTTTCTGGTACCATGCAGCACCTTTATAGTATTTCACCGGTTTAAGCCAGAAAGGAATTTTTATATTACCCGGCTCGCGGAATTTTTCGTATTTCTTTTGGGTGAAATACGATCTGTCAAAAATACTGCCAGTCCAGTCAGTGTTTACAACAATCTCTTCGCCTTTACCATTTTCTGCCATTGAACCGGGGAGTATGACTGTTTCTGAAAATTTTTCATTGTACCAGCCATTATCGATACCCTTATCGAGAGAGTCAATCCTGAAATTCCATTCACCCGCAAGAGATATCCTTTTTTCGGAGAATTGATTACCGGCTGAACAACCGGAAGAAATTACCAGTGCCAGGAAGATGATAAAGTTCTGCATGTTCTTCATTTATATTAAACTTATTAAATTACTTCAACCTCTGCTGTAACATCTTTCATTCCTTCTTATGAGGCGGTGAGAATAACCCGGCCGGAGGAATCCGGGTCTCTTTTCACCAAAAGATTTCTTATTACCTGACAATTTATTTCTACTGAAAATATATCTGTCCGCCATATTCCGGCGATGCTTTTACTCCATCTATTTTCAGGTATGTCTGGCTTCCGCTAAAATCCGGAACACTATTTTTATCAAGGTCCATCATATACGGGGCATTTTTATACATCGGCCTGAAATAGAAAATCATCTTATTATGGTCATTATCAAGAAACTTTTTCAGGCCTATTATCCAGGGCTTCCCGTAGTAAAAGTGATCGTCAACAAGTTCTCCGTCAATGAAGGACATCCCTGTATCACCTGTATAATTAATCGTCAGGAACAGGTCATTTACGCCTTCGGGAAGAACTGAGGGATATGATATCCTGAACTTCCTTTCGCCATAATTTTCAAGTTGAAGATCAAATTTATACTGCGGCACCTCTATGGCATATTTCGACATACCCGATATTTCCCCTGAAATTGGTTTTATTGTTCCCCTGTTTATGGCGGGGGGTCCCTTTAACCCCGGATAAATAGAAAGGTTAATGATGTTTTTACCGGTTGAAAGAAACTCCAGTCCCTCTTCATTCTCGAGAAGAAGAGCCTCAGAAAAAGCCATATATTTTTCACCTTTTATATTTACAGGCCATGATTTAAGCGCAGTCTCTTTTTTGATTACCAGTATCTTTATTTCGCCTCCGGATTTTCTGTCAATAGTGAATTCGGAATTTTCCGGACATCTGACCAGCCATCTTGAACTATTTGATTCTGGCTTACACGATGTACTCTTAACTCTTTTTACATTCTCCCGCGAAATGGAAAATTCTGCATCGGTTCCCTGCGGTGTAAAAAATATTAGTCCCGGGCTGGTTCCGGGTCCGACCTGTTCCAGAAGCTGGGCGGTTGAATAGTTGATCCTGATTCCTTCTATATCCAGGTTAAAAGGAATAATCAGATTTTCTTCACTTTCCAGATATATTCCTGATTTCTCAGGGATAGTAATTTCTTCATCACCTGTGTTGACAATTATCTGGAAATTGCCTTTTGGTTTCATCTTCATATAGTCCTGGAAATTATTCATGAAAATGAATCCTGAACCATTTTTTGATCTTACAGAATATCTCAGTGTCAAGGAATCTGAAGGAAGGATTCCTGAATTTGTCTCAGGCAGATAGAGTGACATAGGAGCCAGCCTGTCGCCGAATGAATTCAAAAAGTAATGGATCAGCTTTAACCGGTGAAATGAGTCCTTAACCTGTCCATATTGGCCGACAGGTGCCTGGTAATCATAATTTATCTTTGGGTATGCATAAGCTTCATCGGTAAAATAAGATTTTTCACCTTGGGGTGTGGCACCGCCATGGAACATATAATAACCCACTCCGTTTGATCCGCTTCCAAGAAACCTGTTAATAAGTGCATCGAGACTTTGAGCTGGAATAGTCAAACGACGGGTATAATTATTACACATCCCTCCACCAATCTCAGCAGCTATATACGGATAATATTCAGGTTTATATCTTACAGGTGAATAGTCCGGTTTTTTCTGAAGATCAGTGTACAGGTAAAAACTTGAAAGGCTTATTTCCGGATTCCATGAAGGATATGGATATGCAGCAGAAACGGGGACAGATTCGTTTTCAATAATTGCAGCATTCCCCCATCCTGTAGCTGTATAAACAGGGACAATTATTCCTGCTTTTACAGCAAGTGCTTTAAGTACTTTCATATGTTCATTCCCAAGGCTGGCATAAGGATTTTCTTCATCTGAGATGGAGACTCCTCCCCTTGTGAGGGACCTGTCACGCTCGGCTACAGTCCAGTCATGCGGCTGACCCGGGTATGTCAGGGCCCAGGGGGCAGCTGAATGCTGGTATTCATTTTCAAGCTGTATCCCTATAACCGGTCCTCCGTCCTTAAAATATAATCCTTTTAGTTGTCGCCCGATCTCATTATACAATTTCTCAACGTACGAAAGGTATTCAGGATCATTAGATCTGACGCTGAATGGTCTTGCAAAAAGCCAGTCGGGCAGACCACCGTTCCTTATCTCTCCATGGCAAAAGGGTCCAATCCTGACGATTACCCGGAGACCATATTTCGCACAGAGTCCGATAAACTTCCTGATATCCCTGTCTCCCTGCCAGTCAAAGATCCCTTCTTCTTCTTCATGAATATTCCAGAAAATATAAGTGGCAATAATGTTAATTCCTCCTGCCTTCATTTTTCTTAATGACTCTTCCCAGTATTTATTGGGATACCGCGAAAAGTGAAATTCTCCTGTAACCGGGATAAAGGGTTTGCCGTTAATCACTAAATAATAGTTATTTACCTCAATACTTTCATTTTTAGAATTTGTCCCGCCTGATTTCAGTTTACCCGATTCGATTGTTTTACCGGGGGCAGTTATATCGATGGTATATTTCTTCAGAGAGGCTGTGCTCTGGCCCGACATATGGTTAGAGTGGATCAAAACTATAAACAGGATAACCACTGTTTTAAAAAACCTCTTATCGATTAACATTAAGTATATTATTTACCGAAATTGTGTTCAATTTCTTCAAGGCTTCTGCCTTTTGTTTCAGGTAATTTTTTCATAATAAACCAGAATCCCAGGACACAAATAAATCCGTAGAGCCAGAATGTGCCGGAGGCCCTTAGAGCATTATTAAGAAGCGGGAAAGTATATGTCAGTATAAAACAAGCAGCCCAGAGGGCAAATGTAGCCACCGACATTGCAAAACCTCTTATCCTGTTGGGAAATATTTCCGAAAGGATGACCCATGTAACTGGTGCGAGTGTCATTGCATAGCAGGCTATTGCCGTCACCACCATGATGAGCAGAGGAATCCCCTGTATATTGAAGAAATAGAGACTTCCGACAATTCCAAAAATAACCGCAAGGCCTCCTGCACCAATCAGCATTAATGCCTTTCTTCCGAGTTTGTCAACAGTAAACATCCCTATGAAAGTGAAAATCAGGTTTACACTTCCTGTTATTACTATATTGAACAGAATATCAGATACGCTGTAGCCGGCGTTGGAAAAAATCTCCTGTGCATAGTTGAAGATCACGTTAATGCCGCACCATTGCTGAAAGATGGCAATAATAATTCCGATTAACAATACTTTTGAGATCCCTTTCTCCCTTAGTATCTTAAGACCCCCATTGCTTTTATTTCCGTTTAATGATTCCTTTATTGAGGCGAGTTCTTCTGCGGCATATTGGTCTCCGCTGATCTTCGAGAGAATCTTTAAAACCCTTTTATGATTTTCCGGCTGCTTTGCCAGCCATCTCGGGCTTTCCGGGACCAGCCATGCAAAAATGAAGAAAAGTCCCGCCGGAACGGTACAAGCGTAGAACATCCACCGCCATCCTGTTTGTCCGTTCCATGAAACAAGAATATCTGATATTGATGAGTCAGGCGGCACCGGTCTGGCTATCCTCCAGTTAATGAGCTGTGCCGCCAGGATACCAATTACAATGGTTAACTGGTTAATAGACACAAATGCTCCTCTTACTCTGGCAGGAGTAACCTCTGCAATATACATCGGGGAGAGGTTCGAGGCAAGACCAATTCCGACACCTCCGAGTACTCTGAAAAAAATGAAAAAATCAAAACTCCAGGCTTTACCTGTCCCCAGGGATGCAATGATAAACAATGCCGCGGAAAGGATAAGAAGCCGTTTTCTGCCAAACCGGTCACTCAGCCACCCTGAGAGAGCAGCTCCGGCAAGGCATCCCAGCAATGCACAACTCATCGCCCAACCCTGTAGAGCCGGATTTCCGGATATCCCAAAAAAAGGTTCATAAAAAGGCTTGGCTCCTCCAATAACAACCCAGTCATATCCAAAAAGCAGTCCGCCCATCGCCGAAATAAGGCTTATTGCAAGTAAATAACCATAATTAAGTTTTTGTTCTTTCATCTCATCTCCTTTAAAGACTCCAGCATGGCGGTCACATTTTCAAAAGGCACATTGGCCTGAATGTTATGTACTGTATTGAAAACAAAACCTCCATTATTGTTAAGTATTTCACATTGCCTTTTTACCTGATCCTTTACCTGCTGTGGAGTTCCAAACTGAAAAACACCCTGGGTATCCACACCTCCTCCCCAGAAAATAATCCTGTCGCCGTATTTCTTTTTCAGTATGACCGGATCCATACCAGCAGCATTAATCTGCACAGGATTAATTATATCAAATCCCGACTCAATAAAAAGTTCCATAAAGGATTCAATGGCTCCACAGGAATGTTTAAATGTTTTCCAGGTTGTGTTAAGATGGATCCAGTCATTCACCTTTTTATAATATGGAAGCCACAAAGTTTTATATGTCTCAGGAGAACAGAAAGTTGAATTCTGGGTGCCAAAATCTGTCCCGCATATAAAAGCAACATCTATCTTGTTCCCGATCACAGCATAAAGTTTTTTGAGATTCTCAATAGCTGTTTCGGTCTGCCGATGATATAATTCCTTAATGAAATCTTCTCTCGTAAGTGTCGACATATACCATTCAGCAATGCTTCTGATCCCTTTTGGTTTTTTAAGGCCCACCGCCGGAACAAGTGCAATATCACCAAGAGCGGTTCCTCCCAGGGATGCAACAACAGCTCTGGAATCAGTATCTGTCGATTCAATCAGTTCTTTCCAGTAATTGAGGTCATGATCAGAAACAAATCCAAACTCCTCAAGGTTATCTTCAACAAGTTCTTCCTCATTTATAGGTCCTTGCCTTTCGAGTGCGTCAAAGAAATATCCCGACTTTGGCATGACTGAGCTGGGGCCCGCGGAAATATCACCCTCAGGGTACATCAGAATATCGCCCTTATCATTAAAGGTATAGTTGAAATCTGAAGGAAAGAGAACTTCCTGCCCCCAGTGTGTCTTATGGACTTTCCATCCGGTGTTTCTGATGCCGAACATGTTTTTCTCACCAAAAAGCCCGATTACATCTATATCCATTTTGCTGATCAGATCCTCCTCAATCTCTCCCAGCATCTGGTAAGGTTCGATAACCTTCACCAGCTTTTTCTCCAATCCGTAGTATTCCCTCAGCTTCTCAACTATGAGAACATGTATCCCTGTAACTGTGGTAGCTCCGAAGTCGACTACCACCCTCCCGGGCTGTGAGTGATTTATAGTCTGTACGAAACATTGTTTTGATGTGGAAAGCATAGGTGGTTTTTTAATATGTTAAAGATAATTTTTTTGAGTAAGGGGGTGCTAATATTTGTGAAATTTTCCGACCTTTTCATATGAATCTGATTATGGACTACTCCCCTGAAATATCTCTTCCGTTCCTTTTCAATCCGATGAAACATCATCTCTCAGGTATCAGGGAATTCATATCAATTTACATTAGCCGCGACATTCATTCTGATCGAAGTCTCCTGCTCAGGGAGATGAAACGTATAGGATCTTCGGTGACAGATGTATATACCGGTATGCTAACACCAGAAGAAATCTGTAAAGAGATATTAGTTTTTCTGGAACAGAACGGGCTGACTGGTCATGACCTCTTTTTGGCCTGGACCGGGACCAATTTCAGTGATTACAAAACAATCACATTGTCCGACACCTCGGTCTGGATGCTAAAATATCACAATGATCCTGCAAGGTTTGTGCATATATTCCCGGCAAGGTCAGGGCCGTACTCATTTAGGGTGAAGGCCAATACACTGAAATCGGCAATTTTATACTATATATTAATAGGTAAGGATTTTATTTCACGTCATGATCTTAACGAGGCCAGAAAGCTTATCGGATTATCGCCGCTAAGAACAAATTCAGATGCTGAAGCAATAACTGAAATGATTGATGCATTGAGAGTTGAGAGATCAGAATGAAGAACAATCGAACTCAGAAGTAAGAACTTCTGCATTCTTAGTTCGATTGTTCTCAGTTCTTACTTCCTGGTGATCCCGGAGAGACTCGAACTCTCAACCAACAGAACCGGAATCTGTCATTCTATCCATTGAACTACGGGACCAATATT
>ERZ1645192.4219-NODE-4219-length-11457-cov-5.613226_pt1 | contig 11457 bp, 6 predicted proteins | sample MGYA00575354_ERZ1645192 | MGnify/ENA primary metagenome ERZ1645192 (study PRJEB40844, sample SAMN11349763) | freshwater sediment metagenome | isolation source: river sediment | host: Sediment | place: India: Faizupur Khadar , New Delhi | collected 2017-02-21 ... | reverse complement strand
TGGCATTATCGAAGAAGTCATCCTATATGATATTGTTGGAAAAGAAGTAAAAAGAGAAGTAGTTAATCGTACGGAATGTATAATAAGCTTAGAAAATTTACCGCAAAGTATATATATTTTAAAAATCAAGACTCAGAACACTTATTTTAATTTCAAGATTATAAAAAGGTAAGAATTGAATTTTAAGATAATCTCCTAATTATTTAGTAGTATATTTCTTTTATTTCATCAATGATATCGGAAGCAATCATACTTTCATAAGAAATTTTTTTTGCAACCATATCGGCAGCTTTACCATGATTAAACACCGCCATAATTGTTGCTTCAATAGGAGAATAATGCTGTGCCAATAATGCTAATAACATTCCTGTCAACACATCACCACTTCCTGCCTTTGCCATTCCGGGATTACCGGTAGAATTAAAATAAACATTCCCATTTGGAATACTGATGCTGGTATGAGCTCCCTTTAAAACAACAATGCATTGATATTTATTTGAAAATTCCCGTTGTAAATTCAAACGATGAAATGAATTAGCTGCTTTACCCACCAATCGTTCAAATTCTTTAGGATGAGGTGTGAAAATACAATAAGGAGGTAAAAATTCCAAGTATGTCTTATTTTCAGCCAAACAATTGATTGCATCTGCATCAAAAATAATGGGATTTCGTGTATGTTTAATTACATTTTTTATTCCCAAAATCGTATCCGGGTGCATTCCAAGACCGGGCCCAATAGCAATCGCATTCGCCTTGGTTAGTTTCTCTAAATCCACAGCAGTGAAGTGTGTTGTATTTTGATCGGAAGTACATAAAGCTTCAGGAACTGCCGTTTGTATTATCTGATAACCAATTTCAGGAACGTGAGTTTCTAAAATTCCCACCCCTGAACGCAAACAGGCTTTGCTTGCCAGTACAGCAGCTCCCATCATTCCTTTACTGCCTGCAATTAATAAAGCACGTCCATAATTTCCTTTGTGTGAAAACTTAGGTCTTGGTTTATGTATTCCCTGAATATCTTGTTCTTCTATATAATAATACGGACTTTCAATTTTATTAATGAAATCAGGATGTAAATTTATATCACCAACCTCCCATTCTCCAACGAAGGGATAACTTTCCGGAAATAAAAAAGCTAATTTCGGGAATTGGAAAGTAAAAACAAAATCCGCATGTATGGCAAGTGCATCTTTCGGCATGGATTTATCGGCAAAAAATCCTGAAGGAATATCGATGGAAAACACAAAAGCATTGCTATGATTGATATAATGAAACAACTTACTTAACAAACTATTATCGACAGGTTTATTTAATCCGCTGCCCAAAACAGCATCAATAATCAATTCAACATGTAAGGAGGGAATATCATTCTCTTGGATTATTTCATGAATATGTAATGGGTGTGTTGATTGTAAATAGGCAAGGTTCTTTTGGCAATCTTCAGAAAAAGTTTCTGTATGTTTTACAATATAAACTTGGCAAGTATAATTATGTTGCAATAAAATACGTGCAATTGCCAATCCATCTCCCCCATTATTTCCCATCCCGCAGAAAATTAACATAGAAATATCAGAAGGGAAAAGTTCCATAATTTTGGAAGCAGCAACATTGGCGGCACGTTCCATCAATTGAATAGATTCTATCGGTTCATTTGTAATCGTATAAGCGTCAGCTTCCCGAATTTGTTGAATAGTTGGTATTTTCATATACTTATTTTAGTTACTTCCTCAAAAAAAGTATGCTAATCTGATATTTTTTTAACAACAAAAGTTATAGAGTTATCCAAAAAACTTATATTATTAATATTGTTCATTATCATTTGGAAAATCCAATGATTTCACATCATCAATATAGCGTTGGAGTGCAGTAGTAATTTCGTAACTCAAATTATGATATCTACGTAAAAAGCGAGGAGAAAATTGTTGAGTAATTCCCAACATATCATGTAAAACCAACACTTGTCCATCTACTTCATGACCTGCTCCAATACCAATAATAGGTATGTTAACTGCTTTTGTAACTTTTGCAGCAAGGCTTGCAGGAATTTTCTCTAAGACTATACTAAAACAGCCTGTTTTTTCTAACAACAAAGCATCTTCCATTAAGCGAGTGGCTTCTTTTTCTTCCATTGCCCTTACGGCGTAAGTTCCGAATTTGTTAATAGACTGTGGTGTAAGTCCCAAATGACCCATAACAGGGATTCCCGCAGTAAGAATACGATCAATACTTTCCACAATTTCTTTACCGCCTTCTAATTTCACTGCATCTGCTCCGGATTCTTTCATAATACGAATTGCAGAATGCAAGGCTTCTTTAGAGTTGCCCTGATAAGTACCAAAGGGTAAATCAACAACTACCAGAGCACGTTCCACTGCTTTAACTACTGAAGTAGCATGATATATCATTTGATCTAACGTAATGGGTAAAGTAGTCTTATAACCAGCCATAACATTGGCAGCTGAATCGCCCACTAAAATTACTTCCATTCCTGCAATTTCCAACAAGCGAGCCATAGAATAATCGTATGCTGTCAACATAGCGATTTTTTCATGCTTATTTTTCATTTTTTGCAATACATGCGTAGTTATTTTACCGGCAGATTTTGAGATACTTGACATGCTTTTTAATTTTAAGTAAGACCTATTAATTATTAACTTAACTTCTTGATTGAATCAAAAAGTTAAGCATTATAATGGCACAATCGCTAATAACAGAACCGGGACCAAATATAGCCACAGCACCTGCTTTATACAAGAAATCATAATCTTGAGGCGGAATAACACCACCTACAATCACCATGATATCTTCTCTACCTAATTTTTTAAGTTCTTCAATTATTTGAGGAACTAAAGTTTTATGCCCAGCTGCCAAAGACGAGACTCCAACAAAATGTACATCATTTTCAACTGCTTGTCTTGCTGCTTCTGCAGGAGTTTGAAACAAAGGACCCATATCAACATCAAAACCGATATCGGCATAAGCCGTTGCCACTACTTTAGCTCCACGGTCATGACCATCTTGTCCCATTTTAGTTATCATGATGCGTGGACGACGTCCCTCTATTGCAGCAAACTGATCTGCCAGATCACATGCTTTTTTAAAGCTTTCATTATTTTTTGTTTCTGAATTATACACGCCTGATATAAGATTAATTTTTGCTTTATAACGTCCATATACTTTTTCCATTGCCATGGATATTTCACCTAAAGAAGCCCGAACTCTAGCTGCTTCTATGGATAATGCCAACAAATTTCCTTTTCCTGATTTTGCACATTCTGTTATTGCATTCAATTTTTGTTCAACCAGTTTATCGTCTCTGTGTGCACGTAAGTCAGCCAAACGTTTTAATTGAGCTTCTCTGACAGCAGTATTATCAACTTCTAATGTATCTATCGGATCTTCCTTTTCCAAACGATATTTGTTTACTCCTACAATAATATCTTTACCTGAGTCAATCCGTGCTTGTTTACGGGCAGAAGCTTCTTCAATGCGCATTTTAGGAATGCCTGTTTCAATGGCTTTTGCCATTCCTCCTAATTTTTCGATTTCCTGTATATGTCCCCATGCTTTATGAGCAATTTCATGGGTTAAGGTTTCAATATAATAAGAACCTGCCCAAGGGTCAACCACACGACATACATTAGTTTCTTCTTGAATATATATTTGGGTATTACGTGCAATACGTGCTGAAAAGTCGGTAGGCAACGCAATAGCTTCATCCAATGCATTGGTATGTAAGGACTGCGTATGACCTAAGACAGCTGCCATGGCTTCCACACACGTACGTGCAACATTATTAAACGGATCCTGTTCTGTCAACGATCATCCTGAAGTTTGTGAGTGGGTGCGTAATGCTAATGATTTAGGATTTTTCGGATTAAATTGTTTGACAATTTTAGCCCACAACATACGGGCAGCACGCATTTTAGCTATTTCCATGAAATGATTCATGCCGATAGCCCAAAAGAAAGATAAACGCGGAGCAAAAGCATCAATATCCATACCCGCATTAATACCGGCTCGAAGATATTCAAGACCATCCGCCAAGGTATATGCCAATTCTATATCTGCAGTAGCACCCGCTTCTTGCATATGATAACCTGAAATACTGATAGAATTGAATTTAGGCATATTCTTAGCTGTAAATTCAAAAATATCAGCGATTATTTTCATGGATGGAAGAGGTGGATAAATATAGGTATTTCTAACCATAAATTCCTTTAATATATCATTCTGTATGGTTCCACTAAGTTGCTCTATAGATACTCCTTGTTCTTCAGCCGCTACTATATAAAAAGCCATGATAGGCAATACTGCTCCATTCATGGTCATAGAAACCGACATTTTATCTAAAGGAATTTGATCAAATAAGATTTTCATATCCAGGATAGAGTCTACTGCTACACCTGCTTTGCCAACATCACCCACTACCCTTTCGTGATCACTATCATACCCACGGTGTGTCGCTAAATCGAATGCAATTGACAAACCTTTTTGTCCTGCTGCTAAATTTCTCCTGTAAAACGCATTGGATTCTTCAGCAGTAGAAAAACCCGCATACTGACGTATCGTCCACGGCTTCATTACATACATGGTAGAATAAGGACCTCTTAAAAACGGAGGAAGTCCGGCTGCATAATTCAAATGCTCCATGTTTTCCAAATCATTGGCAGTATACAATGATTTTAACGGGATTTGTTCGGCAGTTGTCCATCCATTGTCGGAATTGGACAAATTATTTTTTTTATCTGATAATGAATTGCTTTTATAATTAACGTTATTAAAATCGGGTCTCATTATGATATATTATTTTAAAGTACAATTTTTTGCAAAAGTACTAAATAAAGATTAATAAACAAAAATATTTTTTTTTATTTATTCGTATGCGACTTTTATTTAAGTAACTATTTTTTCTATTGTTTAGTAAAATTTTATGAAAGTATCAATAAGCTATTGCTAATTCTTTGTGGAAAATAAAGAAGGATTGTAACTTATTGGGGAAAACTACTTTTCAACACACATTTTTTTAACCAGACAATTTCCTTTATAAGTAATAGCATAGTAATAAATAGTATTTGCTAAGGTTCTAGCGTCAATTTCGATGTAATTATTTCCTTTCTTAGCGGTTATTACATCATCAAATAAATTTTGTCCAAAAACATTTATCAATTGAAAGTTAATCTCACCATCTTGTGGCAATGTAAAGGGAATCACACATGTTGTTCTAACAGGATTTGGAATGTTTTGTCCTAAGGAAAAATTATATATTTTCGTATCGATAAAGGAAATAATTTCCTTCCTAATGGTATCTGATTCACCGCATACATTGATAGCTTTTACTGAAAGCATATACTTACCACTGTCTCTTATATTCAAAGAAGCGCTAAGATTTGAATTATCGGTAGCCCAACTTGTATCGAAGCATTTCCACTCATAATGAGTTGCTCCTTTAACCGAATCAATATAATAGGTGTATATTCCTGCTTCATAAATAGTATCTTTTCCATAAATGCGCCAGGGTTTTGACGGTATTTCGGTAGAATTACTTACTTTACAGTATATATTTTTCACAACATCATTTATAGCGCAAGACAAACTCACCGTGTCTTTATGTGTAAAACAAGCAATAAATGCCATAGAATCTACAATGTTGACACGCAGACTGTCATAAGTTTCCCAAGTTACAGCTTGATTGATTTTCCCTTTACCGAGTTTAAAATCGGTATATATACTATCAACAGATTCATTATTCTGCAAAAAAACAGGAATTGCAGCAACATATGCAATATCGAAACTTTCCAATCCCAAAGGGATAGGATACATAGATTGATGATAATACCAATGTTCTAAGCTATCGTTTATCCATGTTTGTAGTGCATTACCTAAAAGTTCAAGTGTCTGTTTGCCATTGACCATAGCGGAATCATCATCAGTTCCAACTTTATTTTTATCTTGTCCGATTGCTTTTTTCAAAGAAGTTTGTTTATCATAAATACAATTAAACACAGAAGCATGTTTTTTATTTCCAACAATAGCGCCAACATAGGAAGGAGCTTTCACGCTACCGGTATTAATAGAATATGAAAGGAAAGACCCATCAATAATACCTGAAATACCCCCAATATTGGCACTACTTCCAATTACATTGCCGCTATTCAAACAAAAAGAAAGTTCTGAATGAGTACGTAAATCACCACAAATACCACCCATCGCAACATATCCTTGAATATCTGAAATATTTACACATGAATAAATGTCACTAGCTACGGCTCTTCCGACAATTCCACCTACGTAATAATCTCCTTTTAATCTACCGCTATTGCTACAATAAGCAATACTTGAAGAATCGGCAAAAGCAGCTATTGAACCTACAAAATATACTCCATTAATATCAGTATTAGCCAAATGAAGGCTATCAATTTTAGCACCTGATAAGTAACCAAACAAACCAAAATAAAGACTATCCACTGAAATACTGAGAATTTTATCATAAATTTCTTCACTTACTGTTTCAGCAGCAATAGAGTAAGACGTCTCTTTATTTTTTAATTCTTTAGTCTGATGATTAATAAATAAATTATTAATTGTATGATTTCTCCCATATAAAACACCTTTAAAAGGATGTTTTTGATTTCCAATGGGAATCCAATTAACAGTATCGTTGTTCAGTATACCACATACTGAATCTAAATTTAAATCATTCGTTATCATAAAATATTGTCCAAAACCACCATTGCTAATATCTACATTTTTATACAATCCGGTATCAGCATTTATAATATCTCTAAAAAGCACTAACTCTTCAACAGACTCAATTGTTAAAGGATTTTCTTCCGTGCCTTGAATGGGATAACCAACAATATTTACAGCAATAGATTTATATAGTACATTGTTTTTAAATGCCAGAATAGTGTCTTCTGCTGGAGCTTTTAAAATAACAAATCTGCCATTATTATAAGATAAGACTGACGAATTACTATTTTTCCAAGTAACATTATTTTCCAAACATACATCAAAATTAAAATTAATAGAATTAATATCATCGGAATAGTCCAGAAATACCGGACTAGCAACAACGATAGCTGCGGCATTGGTATCTAAACCTTGAGGGCGTGGATACAAAGATTTTTCAAAAAACCACTTTTCTTCGCTAAAGCTTGTATCGGGGAAAATGGTTTTCAGACGATTATTGATAAGTTCATGTGTTAATTTAGCCGCATTAGTTAACAAAGTATTATCATTTCCAACAGCGTACTTAAGCGGGCACATTTGCAGGTCATAATAGCAATCTTGAATATCCATTTCCGGAAGAGAAGGTATTTTCCCTAAAATAGCACCTGAAAATAGTCCATCCTTTACATTACCTATATTTAAGGAATACATTAATGAAGAATATCGTCCGATAGAGCCGCAAATGCCTCCTGTATTTTCGTTTCCACATACATTTGCAGTATTTACACAATACATCACAGAGGATGTATCCGTAATAGAACCACAAATACCTCCAACATATATATTACCGAGTACTTGATTTGAATTCACAGAAGATGAAATTGTCGCAAAAAAACCGTATCCACAAATACCTCCGGCAAAGTTATCTGCATAAATAGCACTATTATTAACACAATATGATAATTCACCTTTTATAAAACCACAAATTCCTCCACCCCATTTTTTAGCATTGACAAGCCCTTGATTGGAACTATATTCTACACATGAACGTGACGAGTCAATAGTGTTGCTAAAAGTTTGAATAGCGCCGGCTACACCTCCTACACAATAGTTTCCAGTAATATTTCCATAATTATATGAATGCTTTACGCTTCCATAAAGATTTCCTATCATTCCTCCAACATAATCATTTCCGCTTATTTCTCCATAATTTTTACATAATTCTATCTCTCCTAATCCCGCTGCAGCAATACCCCCTACGTCATCATATTCTGTGATAATATCTCCGTAATTTATACAACTTACAATTTGAGCATGACTTAGATAAGCACAAATACCGGCAATTAAACAATTTTCAGTTTTGATATCGGCATTATTAATACAATTCTTAATAATACCATCAGCAGCTAAAGCAGATATACCTCCTCCATCTGAATATATTACTGTTATTTTCCCATTATTGACACTATTGATGATTTGTGCATTATAAGCTATAACAGAACAAATTCCTCCTGCCCCCCAACAACTATCAAACGAGCCATAATTAACACTTTCAATTACCGAAGCCGTCGATACATTCCAACAAAGACCACCAACAAAACCTGCATTCTGAAAATTAATATAATTTTCAGAATGCAATAAGTTTGAATTCATCAACATAGATACTATACCTCCACCAAAACCAACCGCTGACATTTCTCCATACACCTTACAATCAGAAATTGTAGTATTACTATCGGCATAACCACATACCGCTCCTACATAATTACTATTATTTACACTCACATTTGTAAGTGTAACATCTTTAATATTTACGCCAATAACATATCCAAATAATCCTTTGTAATTTAAATTATTTGAATCAGCAAAAAAAAGATTAGAAATTATTTTTTTGTTCCCATCAAAAGAACCTCTGAATTTTACCCCTTTAGAATTACCTATTACCACCCAATCTTTGGCAAGACCTCCAATATTATTTCCACAAACAGAACTAAGATTTAAATCATTCATTAAAATAAAAAAAGTATTTTCATAAGAAAATCCCTTATTAACCTGAATGGCTAAATATTGCAAATGTGCAACTGATTCTATTTGATATGGATTTGCTTGTGAACCATCGCCCTTTGACCATGAAACTTGGGCGAAAGAAGGATATATATATAATAATAAATATATAAAGAATAACACTATTTTTTTCATAAATAGTTTGTTTAAAAGTTATTACATCTATTCAAAACCCATGAATTTATAAAAGCAAATATACATTATTTTTTTTAATTTAATATATATTATTTAAAGCAAAAAAAAAGACGATTTAAATCGTCTTTTTTTAATTTTATTTTTATTTATTTCATTTTTTCTAAAGGAAACATATTTCCGTCTTGAGTAATCATATAAACCATTCCGGATTTAGTAATTCTTAGATAATTATCTCCAAACATTACATCTGCAACCGTATCCGATGATTCTTTATTAAAAACAAAATCACTTAATAATAAGTTTGATGCTTTATCATAAAGATACACTGTATCATTTTGTTTTTGAATTGAATTAATGGTAATTCCATAAAAGTCATTAAAATTACAAAATTGAATTGAAGTACTATCATTTAATTTATTTTCATCATCCGTTTGAACGATATAAAATGTATTTGTCGATAAATATTCTTTCACACCTTCTTTTGAAAGAGTTAATTCTGTACTTTTCGCATGATGTTCTCCAACAAAATACGTACGAATTGCCTTTTCACCAATGAAAGTAGCAGCACCGGCAAAATAACCGATTACAGCTATCCATGATATTTTTTTAAGATACCAAATAAAATCGATTTTCTCCATACCCATAACAGCGACACCGGCAGCAGAACCAATAATAAGTATGCTTCCACCCGTTCCGGCACAATAGGCTAACATTTCCCAGAAGTAATGGTCCATTTCAAAAGAATACATTCCCATTGCTCCGGCTACCAAAGGCACATTATCAACAATAGATGATAAAATACCTATTATAATGTTAATTAAATAATATTTTTCCGGTTCCGGCAGACTTATCATATCAAGTTTAGTTGACAATAAACTTAAATGACCCACACTTGCCAAAGCGTTAACAGCAATTAAAATACCTAAGAAGAAAAGTATACTCGGGACATCTATCTTGGTAATTATCGTTGATATGGAATATCTGCTACGCATTTCATGTATATCTTTACGATGTATGATTTCCGATGTAACCCATAATACACCCAATCCGCCTAACATACCTAAATAAGGTGGTAAATGTGATATCGTTTTAAAAACGGGAACAAACAATAAAGCCCCTACTCCCATACATAAAAATAATACACTTTGCCATTGAGCACAAGATGCAGCAGCTTCAGTACCTTGCTTTAATTGCGGACGTTCCACATTTCCTTTCATCATAAATGACAATACTACTAAAGGAACAATTAAGGACATTGCGCTTGCTAAAAATGTCATTTCTATAATATTAAGAGCAGAAACCTTACCGGCAACCCAAAGCATAATGGTTGTTACATCTCCAATGGGTGACCAGGCCCCTCCTGCATTAGCGGCTAGGATAACCATACTAGCATAAAACCAACGATCCTTTTTATCACAAATCAATTTACGCAACAAAGCTACCATTACAATTGAAGTGGTTAAATTATCCAATACAGCCGACATGAAAAATGTTAATATGGAAATTACCCACAATAATTTTACTTTATTCGTAGTTTGGATTTTATCGGTAATTATTTTAAATCCTTCTTGAGTATCAATCAACTCAACTATAGTCATCGCACCTAAAAGAAAGAAAATAATTTCTGATACTTCCCCTAAAGCATGTATTAATTTTGAATGAATCAACCAATCTAAATAACCTGAGCCCGGATTATTCATCATATATTCTCGCAATGAATCCGTATTAACTAAAACACCTTCACCTCCAATAACAGCGCAAATCCATAAAAAAACGGCTAACAGAAGTGCTGTTGCCGATTTATTTACCTTTAAAGGATGTTCCAACGCAATGAAGGTATAGCCTACTACAAACAAAACAATCATAAAAACAAACATATTCTCTAAATTTTAGTGGTTATTATTTTTTAAATTTTAAAAGTGCAAATGTATAATTTTTTTTTTACAAATAATATTATCACATAAATCTAGGTTAAATCTTTTTTTGAGGTGCTATTATTTTTTGTACTAACTTACAGCAAAAAAAAGTGATAGAAAGATGGGAGAAAAATGCAAAGAATTCCGCTCACAGATTTCCACGAATTAAAAAATGCTCTCAACTGTCAGCTATCAGTTTTTAAGAGCGTTGTATCAAGTTTAATTCTTAATTTTTAATTGATATCTCCTCCCCGGGAATTTGCAAGCGTACAAACGACAATTTGTATACGTACAAACGACAATTTGTATGCGTACAAATGACAATTTGTATGCGTGTAAATGACAATTTGTATGCGTACAAATGATCGCCGGAAAGCCTTGTAATTTTTTTTGAATGATTTTTGGCTTTTTTTTTAAATTTTTAATTGATTATAATTAACCGCAGACGGCGCAGAGGTTTTACGCAAAGAACGCAAAGAGATACACACAGCCTACCCTTATTTTTTCGGAACGAAAAAAATCTCGGCACTCGGGACACGGCACTCGCGACGTTTTAGTCAGCTATCATTTTTTCAGAGCGTTGTATCAAGTTTAATTTTTAAGATAAATTTGTGGTAGAATTATTAAAAGAGCGGAACACTTTAAGTGAAATAGCTCAGAAGTATGAAAT